>Ga0134126_10003864_pt1 | contig 18762 bp, 14 predicted proteins | sample KB31752_FD_96881 | JGI IMG/M metagenome (GOLD analysis project Ga0134126, IMG submission 96881) | Terrestrial soil microbial communities with excess Nitrogen fertilizer from Kellogg Biological Station, Michigan, USA - KB3-175-2 | ecosystem: Environmental > Terrestrial > Soil > Unclassified ...
GTTTTTAAGCGAAGCCGGCAATCCCGACATGTCGCATTCCGAAGCCCGGGAATTCATCGACGAAACAGTTCGCGCACTGTCGGCATTACTGCGATTGAACGGGGACCTCGATTCCATTCTTAGCCTGATTCACAGAGCCTCCGCTGTGAACGCTCGCGAACCCGATCCGGATCGCGGAGGAAACTTCTGGGTCGGTGCGGGCTTTGCTTCCGACGGCAAGTCCGGAGTCAAAATCTATATCAACGGCAAGAGTGGCGCCCCCAGCGAGCGCTGGTCAAAGTTCGAAGACTTCGCGGCCTACTTTGGAGCAGCGAAGACGCATCGGCAACTGCGACAACAAATCGCCGGCAAAATGACCCCGCTTGGGATGGCCGTCTCATTGCAGCAGGATGAGAATCCGAGCGGCAGAATCTACCTCAGCGGATACGGCAACCCCGTGTCCTATTACGAGGATTTGCTTCGCCAATTCGGCGGCCGCCAATCCATCGAACCTTTCCGAGAATATACCCGCGTCATGCTGGGAGAAGATCGCGCCTATCCCACGCAGTCCGCCGTGTTTTCTGTTGGGTTTGAACAGAGTGGGGACGCTCTGCCAGACGTCAAGATTGAATTCTGCGGTCATTGTCTTTTCCAGGGAGATGTAGAGGCTCGAGACCGTTGCTTGGAATGGCTGACGCTGCGCAACATCAACCCGCGTGCCTACACAGACCAACTGGAAGTTCTCGCCGGCCAGATGAGTTCCACCAAGGTCAACACCCACGTCTACCTGGGATTGGGTTGGAAAAAACAACGAGAGTACACCACGATCTATCTGAAGCCTGATCCTGTTGCAGCTACCTTATCCAATGCATAACACTCGCAAGAAGCATCTGGAACGCGCGCTTTGCTTGTCTGTCGACTACATTTTGAGCCGGCAACAGACCGATGGAAGCTGGCTTGATTGGGAACTGCCGCCCGGACAATCTTCAACCTGGACAACGGCCTATGTCGGAGGCAAGTTGACGAGCCTCGACAATCACCACCGCGACCGGGCTTCCACCGCCACCGCCAGCGCATCGCGGTGGCTGGCCGAAAAAATGTTTTCCGACTACGGATGGGGCTATAACGAGAAAGTTGAATCAGACGCCGACTCAACGGCGTTGGCGATATTATTCCTGGCGGCTGAAGGCAGAACCGTTCTTGACTCCAGCTATTCGTGCCTGAAAGGCTTCCAATGCGAAGACGGTGGCTTTGCCACATTCCACAGGCGACCTGACCTGGGAACATGGGGCGCATCGCATCTTGATGTCACTCCTTCTGCAGTGCTGGCGCTGACTACGAAATACGCCACGACCAGCCAATCCGTGAATCGTGGTCTCCAGTTTGTACTGGACAAAAGGACCTCTGCCGGAATTTGGAAGTCTTTCTGGTGGACAACATTTCTGTACAGCACTGAAAGAAGCTTGTCGTTGTTTGAGGCGGTTCATCTGGACATCGATCTACAGGTGACTCGAAAGACCCTGTTGCATACGCGTCCGCAGACTCCCTTTGAGTCGGCCCTCCTGTTATCCAGTCTGCTGTGGCTTCCTGATATTGCAAAGGATCAGGATGTTTGGCCGCTGGTCGATCAGCTCGTCGAAGATCAAGCCCCCGATGGAAGCTGGAGCAGCCGTCCCATGCTGCGAGTGACGCGGCGCGATTGTCTGGAGCCGTGGAAGCCGGGAGATCCGGACCCGCTCTTTCGTGATCAAAATCGCCTGTTCACCACCGCGACCGTGATGGACGCCTTCTCAAACCTTCACAAACTGATTTGACGTAGCGATTTGCCGCCTCTCCTTCATGTCGGAAACAGGTTTGAAGGCGTGACATCTGTGCAAACGAAAAGGCGGAGCGTGAGCCGAACCGGTCACGCCCCGCCTTCCGACTTTCTCGCTGCCGATTTTTAGCAGCAACCTGCCGCACCGCCAATGACGATCGTGACAGGGCAATGCGCATCTCCCGCACTGCTGACCACAATCACCGTACTGCGCTGTTGCCAGGCTTCGCGCACCAGGCACTCTACCCGACGCTCCTTACTGTTGAAGCGCACCACTTCATCGCAGGTGACCTCCAGCAGGAAGCCTTCGAAATCGCCGAAGTGATCGTAGATTAAGCCGACGACTTTGCCGGTGGACTCATGCGCTCCCTTGCCGCCACCCAGACCACCCACGCCGCCACCTGTTGTGCCGAGACCTGGGACGTCGCCATTGCCCGAAGGAAGTATCGTGCCGGGATCGCCACCCATGCCCGTCACGCGTCCGCCCAGTTGCTGCAGGTAACGCTGGAACACCGGATACCAGCGACTGGCGGTCGGGATCGACTGCCCAATCCACTGCATTACTGCGAACAACCGCTCCTCGCCCAACAGGAGCGCCTTCTTTGTGCTGACAGGAATTGAGACCTGAAAGGTGCCGAACGTACGACGCCATGTGAAGGACGAAGTTCCGCCTTTGGAACTGCTCGCCGCGAAGGAGTACGAACGTACGTTGATCGTTTGTCCGCCCCCCCGATTTTGGTTTTCGCCGCGCATATAGAACTGCTCGCTGGTCACTTGCCGCACCAGAACATCGTAGCGATCGCCCTTGTGAACGGTGTCGGGTAATTCGATCGACATGAGTCCAGCAAAGTTTGGACCCGTTCCTTGTGGCACTGGAAGGTATCCGATGCCTGCCGCCGGCATCCGCAGCGTGTGCGGATCGACCTGGGTAATGTTGTGCGTGGTGTACATCTTCCCTGCCCAATCGAGAACCGCTGCAGCCGTCGTGCCCGGCAGGTAGAAGCTTACGGTGGTGCCCGCAGGCACACTGCGCCAGTCAAACATCAGTTCATCCGGACGATTGTCGGTTTTCAGCGTCATCGGGGAGCGACGCACTTCAAACGTCTGTGGCGCGATGCGCGACGTATCGACGCCGGGATTCGGCACGTTGACGAACGCCAGGTTACGTTGCGCCAGCTTGTCGGATATGGAGGGATCCACATTGGCCGGGATCGGATCCAAGTCGTACGCGATTTCCGCGATCAAACATTGGTGCTGACTGCGAACCAATTGCTGAATGGAAACCAGCGGACTAAAGCCGTTGAATGGACCATCTGGAATGTCCGCCGGATTGCCGCCCACCATGCGCGGCGGGAATCGCAAATCGGTTGGTTGGTTTATGTCGAGCCAGCAGCCATAGTACATGTCCACCTCGGCGCCGAACTGATCCGGCTGGATGTCATGCACATTGAATGTGTCCGTCTGCGTGGTGAGACTCGACGTGTTGGCGACTCGCGGCGTTGCGAAGAACGGAATCGTCATGATTTCGTCCCCTTCGATGCCGAGCAGCGGCACCTTCGTCGTCCCCGAAGTATGCGAACGATAGGTCGTGGTGGTGTCGTAGGTGCAGTTGGTTTGCTGCGCCGGCCACATTCTGAAGAAGCAACGCACTCCCTTGGCCACTTGCGTATCGCGATAGCGCACACGGGCGATGGCGAAGTTGTACACTGCGTGGCCGCTTCCGTCGGTGGGCGCCAGGCTCAATGCAGAATTATCTTCATCCTGGGGCAGGCTGTCGAAGGTGCTCCCTAGTGCGCCTGGGTCCGCATTCAGATTCGCCAGCGCTTTCTGGATAAATGTCGTGGCAACAGTCTTGGCCGAGCCTGTTGTCGCAACTGCGGAGGCAAATCGCGTCTGTCCCGCTGTCAGTTGAAACACGCGCATATCCACGCTCAAATACCAATCCTGCCCTGCAGCCACGTCTCCGTGCTCGATATGTGGATCGGGCGTGTCGAGCAACTGCAACACCGCGGACGCGGTCTGCGTGGTTCCATCGGCTGCGAAGCTGGCACTGATCGCCACGTTCTGGGTAGCGCCCGTAAAGACAGAAGTGTCCGTAAAGCTGACGCTGAAGGGAAACGTGAATCGCTGGATCGCACTGGACGGCAAGCTGGGGTCCTGTGGGACCGGTGCACCGGTCGATTTGAATTGCATCACCCCGTTCGGGTTTGGAATGGTCGGCACGGCGCCGCCGATCATGTCGCGGCTGTAACCTTCCGTCACGATGAAAATTGCATTGTCGATCGTGGCAGGCGATCCGCTCAGATTGATCAGGGCTTGAATCTCGCCTTTGCCAAAGGTGCTGCGATCCATCAGGAAGAAGATGTCCTGCTTCCCAACCGTGACCGCGATGGGATCCGAGGCAATTCCGTTCGCAATAACGCGCAGATTCCATTGCCCGGTCGGTGTGTCGCTGGGGATGGAAAGATGAGTACTCACCAGGTTGTTTCCCGTCGCGACTGCCATGGTGGAATGATTCGATGTGCGAAGATACTTCACTGTCCCATTGCTTTGTTCCAGCCTTGCGATGGGATAATTGGTCGCCATCTGCGCATCGTCGCCATAGCTGCAGGCCTGCGAGAGACCGTTGAACTGAGTTCCGGAAATCGTATACGTGTGTCCCGTCACCAGCGTAGCTGGAACATTGGTGAGCGCTGGCTTCCAACTGGCATCGCCGCCGGCGTCGGGAGTGTACACACGAATATCGCTGCCGCTGTTGGAGAACAATACCTGACCTGTGGGCACCAGCAGGAAGCGCCCTTGAAAACATGCATTGCCACTGTTCCCGGAGTCGGACTCGACGACCGCTTTGTTGGTCGACGGGTCGTACAAGAAAAATGTCGTTGGCCCCGGATACTTGCATGGAGGAGCAGGGCTGGCAGCAAGCAGCACCTTACCATTTGTCAGCAGCACTCCAGGCGCATCCATAGGAAACATTGTGTTGCTGCTGTTGTCGACTAGCGTCGGACCGTTGGCCCATGTACCGGCGTTCTGCGGATTTGGGTCGGGTGTGTAGAGCGCGGTGTTTCCGGTCGCGCCGACCGCGAACACCCGGCCATCGGGCAGCAGCAGTGCCGGACCGATCTCCGCAACTTGTCCACTGCACGCCTGGGGCAGCACATTTCCGGTAGCGCCCGCAGCCACCCATTTGTCGCTCCCAGGAACATATTGCTCCGCGTTCTGGCCACTCGAGCATTCCACTGTCAGCACGTTGCCATTGGCCATCAGCGTGAACGTCTCTTCGCTGCAGCTATCGCTCTTCGCACCACCACCGCCGCCCGCCACCCAAATATCAGTGTCGGGGTCGTAGAGGGCTGTACTGGTGGAATTGAAATTGCCGAGCAGTAGGCGTCCATCCGGCAACACACAGGAGACGCCATCGCCGATGCCGGTCCAACCAGAGGGCGTGGAAATAATTTTCCAGCTATCGGTCGCAGGGTCGTAGATCTCTGCGTTCAGCATATCGGACGCGGTCGATTGACTGCCGTTGTATTCACCTCCGGCAACAAACACTCGCCCATCGGCAAATACCGCCGAGGCAAAGAATGTAGGCGCATAGGTAGGACCCGCGGCGGACGTGGGAATGGCGGAATTGTCCAACATCGGCGCCAAATCCGTCCACGAGCCATTGACGTAGCTGCCATTTCCGTCCGGCGATAACTTATGCCATTTGTTGGACTGAAACTCATGCACCATCACACTACCGTCAGTGAGCAGCAGCATGTCGTCGGCGTTAAAACTCGGCTGATTTTTTAGGGCGTCCCACTTTGACATTTTGTTTTCCTCAGTTCATGAACGAATGGCCGAAGCTCCGCAAAGATCAAGCTTCGGAGAGTCGCGACGGCGGAAGGGCGGAACGGGAAGCACCGGGACGGAAATTGAGATCGCTAAAGCGACGTGTCTTCACAGCCACCGCTGAAATTCCCATGCCGATCGTCTTTCGGAGGTCCCTTCCGTCAGTGAATAGTGCCGTTCGAGCTCCAGTCGTTACAGAGCTAGGAATCTGCCCTTTCGAATTCCTTTTTCAGGATTTTCGATCCAGACAAATTCCACCCCGGCGGCAACGTGGCAGAGGCGATGCAGCGCACGCAAAACTACCTGAAGGACAACGCAAAGAGGTCAGATGCCCAGGTCGTCATGCGGAGTGCCGGAGGGAAAAATCAATCCCGAAAATAAACAATGGCAACCGGAAAGGAAAACAAGGGCGTAGATTCCTGTCTCTGCATTCCCCCTTACGCTAATGAGGATTTGGACCGACGGCCGAAGCTCACCTAAGCTGAAACAGCATCGCGCCTCCATCGACGATCCTGCGGTGAGAAACCACTGGGCTCTGGTCTGAAAACGGCCGAATTGAGATCTAGCTCGATTTCTTCTCGGAATTAGGATGGGAGAGTCTGCGAAGCGAATCGAGTTGAATGCTATTCGATTGGCAACGAGAACGAAAAAAGCGAGCCCTGTCCAAGTTGGCTGGTGACCTCAATTGTGCCTCCGTGCGTTTCCACAATTGCCTTCGCGATCGCTAAACCCATGCCGGTTCCATGTACGCGATAGCGCTGGCTCTGGCCCCTGTAGAACTTGTCAAAGATCATCATGCGTTCCAGATCGTCAATGCCCGGCCCACGGTCGGCGACGCTGGTGATGAGCTTTCCGCGCTCCACTGCGGCTGTTATGAAGATAGGGCTCCCCGCCGGGGAATATTTCGCGGCGTTCTCAAGCAAATGTTGTAAGACTTTTGCAATGCGCGCAATGTCCATGGAAACGTGCGGCAATGTCGCCGGCACTTGGATCTGGACCCGTTGCGTTGTCTCCAAGGGCAATTCGGCAAGCGACTCATCAATCGCCTCGCGTATGTTATGCGGCGCCAGATCGAGCTTGACCTCGTGCGCGTCCAGCTCGGCCATCTCCACAGCCTGGCCCACGAGGCGATTAAGCCGCTCAGCCTCTTCTTCGATAACTGTCATGAGTTCCTCACGCTGCTCTGCATTGAATTTCGCGTCGGAGCGCAAACTTGTAATTGAGGCGAGAATCGCCGTTAATGGTGTGCGAAGCTCATGCGTCACTGAGTCGAGCAGCGCATTTCTCAGCCGTTCGCTTTCCCTCGCCGCCTCGCTTTTGCCCAGGGTCTCTACCGCGCCGGCGCGTTCTATTGCGATTGCGATTAAGCCCCCAATGGCGTCCAGCATCTCGGGTGAAAGTGACGAGCCTGCGATACCCAGCGCACCTGTGGTTCGCATCCCGAGGTGAATGGGAACGAGTATGACATCGGTACCTTGTTTTGTATGTTCGCGGCTGTGGAGGGATTCTCGAAGCGCATCGGCGCTCACATCCATAAAGTCTGGACTCGATCGGTAGATGCGGCTGTTTGCAGCCAGGCAGAGCGCGGCTCCGCGAAGATTGAAAGTCGCGGAGATGGTAGCTGGCACCGCAGCCAGAAGATCGATGATATTGCCGGTGACAAGTAGGCGCTGCGAGAATTCATAGAGCCGCTCTGTTTCACGGCGGCGTCGGTTAGAAGCCAGCGTCTCGCGCCGGGCACGCTCCGCAAGTTGGCTTGCCACGATCCCGGTAGTCAGAAAGGCAAAGAGCGCAACCCAGTTTTGCCGATCGCCGATCGTAAAGTTGAGCAGTGGGGGCAGGAAGAAATAGTTGAAGGCCAGCGTGGACAACACTGCCATGTAGATGGCCTGCCTGATACCCCAGATCGCGGAGATGAACAGAATGCCAATGAGCAGGCACAAGGCTACAGTGGTCGCGTTGACATGGATGAGGCGATTACAGACGAAGACGATGCCGGCGACGATGGCTGTTGTAATGAGATACCGGGCAAAGCTGTAAACTAAATTGCGCTTCACGGAAGTATCTTACTCGCGATGCCGAACCGCGCTACAAATCCGTCGCCGCAAAAGACTCCCGAGCAGTGGCTGGAGCACGCCGAATTGGAAAAGTCGCGCGGCTTGTTCAAGCTGTTTCTCGGTTATGCGCCCGGTGTCGGCAAGACCTACAGCATGCTCAGCGAGGCGATCCGCCGCCATGAACGCGGAGAAGACGTCGTGATCGGCGTCGTCGAGACCCACGGCCGCCAGCCCACGGCCGAGCTTGCCGCCAGGCTCGAAGCTGTGCCGCGCAAAACCATCGCGTACAAGGGCGTGGAGTTTCAGGAGATGGATGTGGACGCCATCCTGGCGCGGCGCCCGCAAGTGGTGCTGGTTGACGAACTCGCTCACACAAACATTGAAGGCAGCAAGCACCGCAAACGATATGAGGATGTGCTGGAATTGCTCGCGGCGAAGATCGATGTGCTGGCGACTGTGAACGTGCAGCATATCGAGAGCGTTACGCCCACTGTGCAAAGTGTTACTGGCGTACAGATTCGAGAATCGGTTCCCGACTGGGTGATCCAGCGAGCCGATGAAGTGGTGATGGCCGACCTTACACCGGAAGCGCTCCAGACAAGGATGCGCCGGGGCGATATTTATCCTTTGGAGCGAACCGAAAGGGCGCTCGCCAATTTCTTCCGGCGCGGCAATCTGATTGCGCTTCGTGAATTGGCTCTCCAGCATGTCACCAAAGCGGTCGATCGCACGCTGATCGACTACATGGACCGCAAGCACATTCATGAAAATTGGTGCGTGCGTGAGCGTGTCGCGGTCTGCATCGGTGTCAGCCCGAAATCGCAGGAGTTGATTGCGCGTGGCGCTCGCATTGCGGGTGCGGTCGACGGCGAATTTTACGTCTTGCATGTGGACACAGAGAGGGCCATCTCCGAAGAATGCGAGCGGTCCCTCGCGGCCAACATTCAATTCGCCGCCAATCTAAAGGCCGAAATAGTACGGGTAAAGGGAAAAAGCATCGCCTCCAGTGCCGCGAAGTTCGTCAAGGAGCGCCGCATCACACAGATCATGTTCGGGCGATCCGCCGTTCGCGGTCTGCGCAAGCATCTGTATTATGCGGCCATGTGGCGCTTTTTGAAGGAAGCGCCGAACGTGGACGTCCACATCATCACCCAGACGCACGAGCAGGATTGAACGATGAATGCGGCGGATCTCTATAAAATACTCATCGTTGACGATGAGCCACAGATTACACGCGTACTCAAGACGACGTTGAATTCACGTGGTTACGAGGTGCGCGCCGAGACGAACGGCGTCGACGCCATGAGCACATTTCATCTCTGGCGGCCTGATCTCATCATTACCGATCTGGCAATGCCAAACATGACTGGGGTGGAGCTTTGCCGCGAGGTGCGCGCCGTGGCGGAAACGCCCATCATCGTACTTTCAGTTCGTACCCAGGAGCAGGCCAAAATAGAGGCGCTCGATGCAGGGGCAGACGACTATGTCACAAAACCATTTTCCATTCAGGAGCTTGAGGCGCGTGTACGCGCCCATTTGCGCCGCGCAGCCAACACGCGGACGCAAACGCCGGAGCAGGCGATCACACAGGGAGACTTCGTGATCGACGTGGCCCAGCATCGTGTCTCGGTGCGTGGCGATGAGGTCCATCTGACGCCGAAGCAGTTTGATCTGTTAGTTTACTTCGCGCTTCACGCGGGACGGGTGTTAACACACCGAGTGTTGCTGTATGCCGTATGGGGCGGCAACGCAGTCGGCCAGACGGAGTATCTGCGCGTTGCGGTCGGCCAGCTTCGTAAAAAGATCGAGATCAACGAAGTACCACGCTATATAAAGACTGAGCCGGCAGTGGGCTACCGATTCACACCGGAGGGTGAGGCTTCATCGTCTTTATAACCTCTTTATTCTTTATTTATGCACTCTTTATGCCGAATATTGTGAACTAGCACTCGGGCGTAAACATTCGCCAGAGGCAAACATGCTGGTGTATTCGATATTGGGGCTTCTATACGCAGCGGCAATAGTGTTCCTGCTTTATGCTTATCGCGGTTTCGCGCGGGAACAAAAGCGCAACCGCCCAACACAGGGTGTAGTCACTGAACTAAAGGGGATAAGCAAAGAGCCTCCTTATAGTCATAGTCGACGCGGGTTAGCGTTGCTGTTTTTTGCCTCGCCTAGCTTATGTCTTGCCTCCTTGGAGGCGCAGATCGTTCCGCCTACGTCATTACCCTTGCCAGCAATGGTGGGTCCGCTCAGCACCGCTGTGCCGGTAGCGTTCGACGCAGGTCCATTCGGACAATTGGACGCCACGGGCGTTCTAAGCGGCTTCGGCGATTGGGAAAACCATCCCAGTTCCGGCGATCACGCCGCCCGTGTGGATATCGGTAACGGACAGGTGTTTGTGCAGAAACCAAGCGGCATCGTGCAATTTTATCTGCAGGCCGGAGTCTACAATCTCCCGGCTGTAGGCACACCGACTCTCTCGACACGAAATACCCTCCACGATTTTTTCGGCCCGCTCCCGCTGGCGTATCTCACACTCGCTCCAAAAGGCAGTTTTTCGGTCTCGATCGGCAAACTGCCAACGTTGTTTGGAGCTGAGGACACCTTCACCTTCGAAAATCTAAATATCGAGAGAGGACTTTTGTGGAACCAGGAACCTGCGGTGAGCCGCGGACTGCAGATCAATTACAGCAAGCGGAAGCTGAATAGCTCTCTGGCCTGGAACGATGGTTTCTACTCTAACCGCTATAACTGGGTGACCGGGGCATTGACTTATAGCTTTCGCGCAGTAGACAGCATCGAACTGGTGATTGGCGGGCATTTCGGTTACACCGGCCATTCGAGCGCAGCCACGCCTTTGTTCCAGAACAACAGCACCATTTATGACGCTATCTACACCCATGCCGCGAAGCAACGGTTCATCGAGACATACCTGCAATATACAAACGCTCCACGAAACACCCGCCTCAGCTTGGATCGCACAACAGCTACTCTCGGCGAGGCGGTTCTTGAAAACTATACATTTAACCAACATCTGTCGATGGCCGGACGCATTGAATATATCGGTAGCACAGGCAATCTCCACGACGGATCGGCGAACCTGATATACGGTCCTGGTAGCCGGGCGGCATCCGTAACAATGACACCCACATACCAAAATAAGTCTTTTTTCGCTCGCGGAGAGTTCTCTTTTGTTCATGCCTTCGATATCTCTCAGGGCGACGCATTCGGCCCGAATAGCAGAAGTGATGCACAGCTTCGCGGCGTAATTGAAACAGGTTTTTTGTTTTGAACGGGAATCCGCAATACGGAGGTTTTTTCGATGTGGGACATTTTGTTAGTCGCGGTGGCAATTGCCTTTTTCACTTCGGCAATAACGTATACCCACGTCTGCGAATGGCTGGGACGCAAGGATGGAAGCCATGATTGAAACTGCAATCCTGCTCGCAGTCGTGGTGCTGCTGTTGGTTTATCTCATATTCGCTTTGCTGCGCCCGGAGAGATTTTAATGACCGCCAATGGCTGGTTTCAGATATTTCTCTTCTGTGCCGTCGTGCTGGTGTGCACCAAGCCGATGGGGGTGTACATGGCCCGCGTCTTCGAGAGAGAGCATACCTTCGCCGATGCGCTATTTCGTCCTGTCGAGCGGGCTATCTATAAGCTGACGGGTATAGACGAAAAGCATGAGATGCGCTGGACAGAGTACGCCGTCTCGATGCTTCTGTTCAGCGCAGTGTCGATGCTGCTTACGTATTTTGTCGAGCGGCTCCAGCATTATTTGCCATTGAATCCGGAGAAGCTTGCGGCAGTCGCGCCGGACCTCGCCTTCAACACGGCAGCCTCGTTCACGACGAATACCAACTGGCAGGCCTATGTTCCGGAAACCACCATGAGCTATCTCACCCAGATGGCAACACTGGCCTATCACAACTTTTTTTCGGCCGCGGTTGGAATGGCGCTCGCCATTGCATTTATTCGCGGCATTGCGCGCCGCGAGTCGAAGACGCTCGGTAACTTCTGGGTAGACACCACTCGGGCAACGTTGTGGGTGTTGCTGCCGGGCTGCGTCGTTTTTGCGCTGTTATTGGTCTCGCAGGGGGTCGTGCAGAATTTCAGGCCTTACGACCATGCGAAGTTACTCCAGCGGCAAACGGTGAATACAACCGCTGCAAACGGCAAGACGACGACTCAGCTACTTACGACTCAGACGATCGCGCAGGGTCCGGTCGCTTCGCAGGAAGCTATCAAGATGCTTGGCACAAATGGCGGAGGTTTTTTCAACGCGAACAGCGCCCACCCATTTGAGAATCCCACGCCATTCTCAAATTTCCTGGAAATGGTTTCCATATTTCTGATCCCAGCAGGATTTACCTCAACTCTGGGGCGGATGACGAAATCGCCGCGTCACGGATGGGCGGTATTTGCGGCGATGGCGGTCTTGTTTTTTGCAGGCGTAATCACTGCATATCACGCGGAGTCGCAGCCCAATCCGCTGCTGCACGGGGTGAACCAGCACGTGTCGGCTTTGCAGAGCGGCGGCAACATGGAAGGAAAAGAAGTGCGGTTCGGCATCGCTGACTCTGCGCTCTTCGCCACCGTAACCACGGACGCAAGCTGCGGCGCGGTCAACTCCATGCACGATTCATTCATGCCGCTTGGTGGAATGGTGCCGCTAGTCAACATTATGCTGGGCGAAATTGTCTTTGGCGGAGTCGGCGCCGGAATGTACGGCATACTCATTTTCGTCATTATGACCGTCTTTATCGCCGGTTTAATGGTAGGCCGTACGCCGGAGTATCTTGGCAAGAAGATCGAAGCTTATGACGTTCAGATGGCCATGCTGTATGTGCTCATTTTTCCTCTAATGATCCTCGTGCTGTCCGGCATTTCCGTTTTAATGCCGAGCCTTGGACTCGCCAGCCTGAACAACGGCGGCCCGCATGGTCTGTCGGAGATCCTCTACGCATACACATCGGCGACCGGCAACAACGGCTCGGCCTTTGCCGGACTCAACGCGAATACGCACTGGTACAACCTGTCGCTCGGCATGGACATGCTGATTGGCCGTTTTCTGATGATCGTGCCGATGCTTGCGATCGCGGGAAATCTTGCGAAAAAGAAAATGGTGCCTGCCTCGCCTGGGACCTTCCCAGTACACACGCCGCTTTTCACCGTGCTGTTGGTTGGGGTGATTATGATCGTCGGCTCGCTCACATTCTTTCCGGCGCTCACGCTCGGCCCTATTCTCGAGCACTTGCTGATGCACGCCGGAAGGACATTTTAGGTAAGAACATATGCCAAAAAAACAGAGATCGCTTTTGGACGCAGAGATCATCCGCCGTGCGATGGTTGAGGCTTTCACGAAGCTCAATCCGCTGACCATGATGAAGAATCCTGTGATGTTCGTTGTAGAGATCGGGAGCGTCATCACCAGTATCTATCTCTTCCGCGACCTGGTCTCACATCGGCATGCGCTGGTGTTTGAAGTGCAGATCACGCTATGGCTTTGGTTCACGGTGCTGTTCGCAAACTTTGCCGAGGCCATGGCGGAGGGACGCGGTAAAGCGCAGGCCGACACGCTCCGTCGCGCAAAATCGGAAACAGTCGCCCACCGTTTCACCGGCAAAGCGGGCGGCAGCACAGAAGAAGTGGCGAGTTCGCAGTTACGCTCCGGCGACCTGGTGATGGTTGCGGCTGGCGAAATGATTCCGGGCGATGGCGAGGTAGTTGAGGGTGTCGCTTCTGTCGATGAGTCGGCGATCACAGGAGAATCGGCGCCAGTGATTCGGGAGGCCGGCGGCGACCGTTCTGCCGTGACCGGAGGGACGCGGGTACTGTCGGACTACATCAAAGTCCGTATTACTTCGAACCCTGGCGAAACATTTCTCGATCGCATGATCGCGCTGGTCGAAGGTGCGTCGCGGCAGAAAACTCCCAACGAAATCGCGCTCAATATACTGCTCGCCGGCCTGACCATCATCTTCCTGCTCGCAGTTGTCACCTTGCAGCCGCTGGCCATCTACTCGACAGCAAAGCAGTCGGTATTTGTGCTGATTTCCCTATTAGTCTGCCTGATCCCGACCACCATTGGCGGGCTGCTCTCCGCGATCGGTATTGCCGGCATGGACCGCCTCGTGCAGCACAACGTACTGGCAATGTCCGGTCGAGCCGTTGAAGCAGCGGGCGACGTAAACACGTTGCTGCTGGATAAGACAGGGACTATCACTCTGGGCAACCGTCAGGCATCGGAGTTCGTTGCTGCACCTGGAGTCGCTGCAGCACAACTCGCCGACGCCGCCCAGCTCTCATCGCTGCCCGATGAAACGCCGGAGGGACGCTCGATCGTTGTGCTGGCTAAGGAGCAATATGGCCTGCGCGCCCGTGATTTCGCCGAAATGGAAGCTGAGTTTATTCCCTTCAGCGCGACCACACGCATGTCCGGCATCAACATGAATGGCCGTACGATTCGCAAGGGTTCCACCGACGCAATTGCGAAATTCCTGCAGCAAAATGGCGGGCTTCTTCCAAACGAGGTGCGCGCCGCCGTGGAGACCATCTCGCGCAGTGGCGGCACTCCGCTGGTCGTCGCGGAAAATCACCGGGCACTCGGCGTCATTCACCTGAAGGACATTGTAAAGGGCGGTATGCGCGAACGTTTCGCACGGCTGCGATCGATGGGAATTCGCACCATCATGATCACCGGCGACAATCCCCTCACCGCAGCGGCCATTGCCCGTGAAGCCGGAGTGGACGACTTTCTGGCCGAAGCAAAACCCAAAGACAAGATGGATTTAATTCGCCGTGAACAGTCGGAAGGCAAATTGGTCGCCATGACTGGCGACGGCACCAACGATGCTCCGGCGCTGGCCCAGGCAGACGTCGGAGTCGCGATGAATTCCGGCACGCAGGCAGCCAAAGAAGCGGGAAATATGGTCGATCTCGATTCCAATCCGACAAAACTTATCGAGATTGTTGGTATCGGAAAGCAATTATTGATGACGCGCGGCGCGCTCACCACATTTTCCATCGCCAATGATGTCGCAAAATACTTCGCCATCATTCCGGCCATGTTTGCGGCGACGTTTCCGGTACTCAATTCGCTAAACATCATGCACCTGAAGACGCCCGAGTCCGCCGTGCTCTCAGCCGTCATTTTTAACGCACTTGTAATCATCGCGCTGATTCCGCTCGCATTGCGCGGTGTTTCCTACAAAGCGATGAGCGCAGAATCGCTGCTGCGCCGCAACCTGCTCCTCTATGGACTGGGCGGCATCATTGTCCCGTTCATCGGGATCAAACTGATCGATCTCGCGATCACAGCCATTCATCTGGCCTGAAGGAGAAATTCATGCGCCGCAACCTACTCACGGCTATCCTCTATACGTTAGTCACCACGGTGCTGCTAGGAATTGGTTATCCGCTGGTCATCACTGGTCTGGCTCACCTCATGTTCCGCGATAAGGCAAATGGATCGCTGATCAAGCTTGATGGTGTCATTGTCGGCTCCCGATTAATCGGACAGACATTTACCGGGCCGGGATATTTCCGTAGTCGCCCCTCCGCGGCGGGCACCGGATACGACGCGACGGCCTCAGGCGGCTCCAACTATGGACCTACAAGCAGAAAATTAGTTGATCGGATCGACGGAGACGTACAAGCTCTATCCGCCGAGCACCCGGGGCAGCCCGTGCCGATCGATCTGGTGACAACATCTGGTTCCGGACTCGACCCAGACATTACACCCGCAGCAGCAGCGTTTCAGGTTCGTCAAGTGGCCCGGGCCCGCCATATGAGCGAGGCCGAAGTCCGCGTTGTAGTGTCGCGTCACACCCTATCGCGACAATTTGGCACGCTCGGAGAACCTCGAGTCAATGTGCTGGCACTCAACCTTGATCTCGACGGAAAATCCAAATAAGCGTTACTTGGCCAACTCTCTTGCTGGAACAATTGAATGCGGAGATGGACAATCTAACCTTGGAAGGGAGAACACGGAAAGAACACGGACAGTTGGCAAAGCAGACGGAGAGGCAATTTCTTGCCCCAGTGTAGTTCTTATATTTTCAGTGGATTTTTGGTTGCGGGGGTAGGATTTGAACCTACGACCTTTGGGTTATGAGACGACGAAAATCTCGGTAAGTCATAGAAAACAAAGGGTACGAGTGGTAACCCATCGGAACAATCGGGAATGGCTCCAAGTGGCACATTTGGAAAGGTTTAGGAGCAATTAGGAACTTTTGGGAATCGGGCATTGGGAACTTAGTGGGGACTTAAAACAGGCTTAAGTCCCCATTTTGCCCAAGCCGTTTCGGTCCCCATTGGGGACTTAAGGTTGGGAATACCCAAGACCCAAAGGTCGTCCTCCTAAGTGTTTGATTCCGATATCAAAGGCCTCCGGAAATTGAACTGCGGGCCTTTGGGGAATCCCCCTTCTGGATGGCCGGTTGACGCCCAAAGGTCGGCGTCATAGCCAATCGGTCCTCATTGGGGACTGAAACGGAGCCGCCATGAATTCATCCTTTGAACCATCATTCGAGCCGGCATCTCTGCTTGCCGAACTCGCGAACCTTCCACCCAAACCACCGCGCTCGAAGTTAGAACCTCACCGCGAACTGATCCGGGAACTTCGCCGCAAGGGGCGGACGTATCGGGAGGTGTCCCGGCTCTTTGCTGATCGGCTGGGGCTACAGGTCGCACCTAGTACGCTTCACTCCTTCGTCAAAGTCCGCGCCCGCCATCGGAAGCAGGTGCAATTCGAACTGCCCGCCGCCGCGCTGCCAAGTGCCGAGCTGCCGGTAAGCGACCGCCTCGCCGCGTTCAAAGCTAAGCCCACAGCGCAGGAAGCAAAGCGTTCCCGGTTTGTCTTCCGCGAAAACGAACCCCTCACACTGAGCACTGATGGAGGTGTCCGATGACACAAGCAGCAAAGAATCAAGCCGCGCCCACGAAGCGCGTGGTTTTCACAATGGGCGGCAAAGGCGGCGTTGGCAAGACGGGCGTCATGGTGGCCTTGGCCGAATGGTTTGCCGCAAACGAGATTCCTGTAACCCTGCTCGACCTGGACACAGAGAACAAAGCCCGTGGCTCGCTCAAGCATTTCTTCAATGGGTCGGTCACCAAGGTCAACATTCATACTCCTGCCGGCCTGGATGCCTTTGTCGATCATCTCGATAGCGGGTCGGAGATCATCCTGGCCGACATGGGAGCTGGTGCCGGACAGGTGGCAGCGGACTGGTTCGAGAGTATGTATGAAGACGTGGCGGCGACCGGAGTCAGCTTTACCGCTGTCGGCGTTGTCACACCGGACCCGGCAAGCGTCGAGAGTATCCTCGCCTGGGCCAACCGGCTTCAGGATCGTGTGGATTACGTGGTGGTGGAGAATGCGACCAGCACGCTCTCCGACTTCACCTATTGGCAAGGCACGGAGCAAGCTAAGCGCTTCCGGGAGGCGTTCTCTCCAACGATCCTCCAGATGGAGTTCCGTTTAGCGGAGCTGGAAAATCCTGTGCGCCAGCACGGAATCAAGCTCGGCGATGTAGCGGATCGCAAGGCATCGGTAGATGAATTGAAGCGTGCATCGCTTGTGATGCGCGCACAGAGCTACCGTCGTCGGCTGTTCAGCGAGTTCGACCGCACGAAGGAGGTCTTCCTTCCATGAGCGCCGTTCCGACAGTGCAAAATCTCGATGAAGCACAGGCGGGAGAGTTGACTTTGTTCGACTCTCTCGCTCGGCTTGTACCGGAAGAACTACAGACGGCCTACTATCGTGTCCTCGCTCATACCCGTACTCTGAGCCCAGATGACGAAATGCTTCGCATCCTCGAAGCTATGGGCATCCTTGCCCTGCTGACTCGGCATACGCCCAAAGACATCGCTGATGAGCGCGAGCGCATTCAGGAGATGTTGGATCTTCATCTTCAGTTTCCCGATCAATCGCAGCAGAAGATGTTGGAGTATGTCCATTTCATAGAGGGGCGTCTCGCGGGACTGCCTTCTGAGATTGAAGTTGGCCTCGACCCTCAGCAGATCGCCAAAATCCTTGGCGAGAGCCTGCGTCAGCACTTTGTGCAGTCAGGCGTTCCTGATACGGTTGCGGGACTTCAGGCAACATCCACTGCAATGGGAAATGTACAGAAGCAATTAGTCGTTGCGCTGCGCGACCTGACGGACAGAGACAGCGGAGTCGCTTCTAGAGTCGAGTCCGCAAATCGCCAAATCGTTCAGACACTCGAACGCCGAACAAAGGCGCTGGATGAGCTGTTACACGAATTCAAGACAGACTTGCTTCGCATCTGGATTCCGCTGGCCACTGCCGCAACGATGCTCATCGGATTGTTTGCGGGCATGGAAATACAAGGATGTCGAGACTCGGAACCCACGCCGGTGACTCAGTCTTCGCCTACGCCATCGCTAACACCTTCCATCCCAGCCTCACCTCAAGAACCTACAGCCAAAGCTCCTGGCCACCACATACAGGGACCGCCTTCTAAGCGAGCCGAGCATATTGATCGGTGAGATGGTCGAAGGTTGCTCGTCCTTGATTGGGAAAGCATTTGCAACTCGTTTTGTGGGTTCATTTCAAGCGGGGAAAGCCCTTCAGGCTATTTTCCAGAGAGGTACGCGAGGCCGATGCCGTTCCTGTGCCAATGGCTATCCGCTGGGACGAGGAATAGCCTGGAGGGCTTTCCCTGCTAGGGATGGCCGGGATTCACCGCTCAAGTACACTTTTCGTCAAGCCGCAGGCGTGATGGATGTGCTAGGGATGGCCGGGATTCACCGCTCAAGTACACTGCATTCCCTTCAATTGCGCGTCGGCGGTTCGCTAGGGATGGCCGGGATTCACCGCTTAAGTACACTCCCCGCAGTTGGCTGCTCTACGAAGTGGGCGCTAGGGATGGCCGGGATTCACCGCTCAAGTACACTCCGAACGGGTCAGCATGACGCGATGCCCACGCTAGGGATGGCCGGGATTCACCGCTCAAGTACACTCGAATGCTTGCGGTGCGGACACGAGTCTAAGCTAGGGATGGCCGGGATTCACCGCTCAAGTACACTCTAGCTCCCAACCGGCAGAGA
>Ga0134126_10003865_pt1 | contig 18760 bp, 15 predicted proteins | sample KB31752_FD_96881 | JGI IMG/M metagenome (GOLD analysis project Ga0134126, IMG submission 96881) | Terrestrial soil microbial communities with excess Nitrogen fertilizer from Kellogg Biological Station, Michigan, USA - KB3-175-2 | ecosystem: Environmental > Terrestrial > Soil > Unclassified ...
AGTTATCCCCTTCTCATCGACGCACTGCGCGCCTCCTACGTTTTTGCCAGCACTTTAAAAAAGGATGACTGGGTGGCCGTAGTCTCCTACGACATGAAGCCGGACATCCTGGTCGATTTTACCCAAGACAAGAACGCCGTTATGGGTGGGCTGAACACACTGCGCATGCCGGGCTTCAACGAAACAAATCTTTTCGACGCTCTCTATGACACCCTCGACCGGCTAGACCGGGTTGAAGGCCACAAGTATGTTGTGTTGGTCAGCTCCGGCATCGATACCTTCAGTAAATTGAACCTTGATCAGATCACGAAGAAAGTGAAGAGCACCCACGACATCACGATTATTTCGGTCAGCATCGGATGGCTGCTTCGCGAATATTGCGAAACCCATGGCTGCACCGGGATGTCACACGGAATCGCCAGCATGGGAATGCAATCGATTGATTGGTATCAAGCCGACAATGAAATGCAAACGTTTGCCCGACTTACCGGCGGACGTTTCTATCAGCCGCGGCTGGAAGGCGATTTCGTCGACACTTTCAAAGATGTCAGCGCAGACATCCGGCACCAGTACGTGATCACTTATCACCCGACCAATCCCAAGCTGGATGGGACTTACCGCAAGTTGAAGGTTGACGTGGTGGCGCCAGATGGTGGCCCGCTGAAAGTGAGAGATCAGAAGGGCAAGGACGTGAAGTATCAGGTCATTGCCCGCGAAGGCTACACCGCCAAGCACACGGTGGATTAATAAAATTTTGGAGGTACAGCCGCCCGTCGCTCCATAAACAAATTTTGAGACGGTGCCATTCCTTTTAGCTGACCAAGCGATCCAGCAAAAAGAAGACTGCGACTCCCAGCAGCACCACCATCGCCATCTTGCCTCCAGGCTCGCGGTTCACTTCCGGCATGAGATCTGACGCGGCAACGTAAACAGTTACGCCTCCGGAAAGCGGGAGGCCTATGCCGACGTGGTGTTTCAGCAAGGCCATGGTGAGCACTCCGGCGAAGGTCGCGCCTCCCAGCAGAACCGACGCTCCCCAAGCCAGCCGCCTGCTGCGGCCGCTCGCCAGCATCACCGAAGCTACGGTGAACCCCTCGGGAATTTTGTGCAGGAATATCGCGACAAAGATTACCCACCCAAGGTGATTCGAGATGATGAAGCCGGAAGCAATCGCGATACCGTCGAAAAAAGTGTGGATCATCAGGCCGAACAACACTGACAGGCCTTTGTGCGAAGCCACGAACTGATCGTGGTGGGTTTCCTCACCAAAATGAAAGTGGGGTGTGAGCGTGTGCTCAAAGAAGTGGATCAGTAGGTAGCCGCCGAGGATGAGCAACGCCGCGCTTCGCCCCCGAAGTTCCAGGCTGTCGGGGATGATCTCGATGATGGCCACGCCAAGCATGAACCCTGCGCCCAGCGCCACGAAATATTTAAGGTAGGAACGATCCCAGTTCTTCTGCACGATGATAGTGCCGCCGAAAACGTTCGCAGCGGCGGCCGTCAAGCCAAGCAAAAGACTGAGCAAGATGGGATGCATCGAGAGGGGGAATCATAGCAGAGAGCTAAGTGATCAGCCGTCAGCCGGTCAGACCACAGTTTCTTATCGAAGCATTAATTGTTGTTTAATTCTCTTACGAATTCTCTGTGGCGTTCCTCCGTGAGACTCAGTGTTCTCTGTGGTGAGTTTTTAAGGACCTTAACCAAGGACCTTAACCACAGAGGACACTGAGTCTCACGGAGGAACGCCACGGAGAAAATCTTTTGTCATTCTCGCTCAGACCGTTGATGTACGCACGGGCCTCCACGCCGCAGCTGATGGCTTTCTTGCCCTCCTGTGCAAAAAAACCCCAACTTTTATCTTTCTATCGTTGCGCGAATGACGTTATAGTGAAACTGCTCAGCGATTTCCACGACAACTGACCTGTTGATGGCGCGAAGAAACAGCACCACCATCCAGGAAGAGTTGTACTCTACGGCCAACGACCCGGCGCGCGAAGAACTTGACGACGCCCGCCTGCTCGACCTGGACGCGGAGAAGGAATCGCCATTCCTGCGGGCGCAAAAGCGTGTTTCGGTGCGTCGCAGTCCCCTGCCTAAAAAAACTGCTACCCGGCTGCTGTGGGTTGCGCTAGCTGTGTCCGTCGCCGGCGCAATTGCGTTGGCCGCGGCCATGTTCTACCACTACGAAGAACACTCGTGGCGCTTCCGGCTGGACTCCAGCGACAACATTGAAATGGCTGGCCTGAGCAATGTCACCCGTTCCCAAGTCATGGAAGTGATGGGCGGCGACATCGGCCGCAACATCTTCTTTATACCGCTCGAGCAGCGGCAGAAACAGTTGCAGCAGATTCCCTGGGTGGCCTCGGCCAGCGTCATGCGTTTTGCGCCGAACCGGATCCAGATCCAGGTTCACGAGCGCACGCCGGTCGCCTTCGCTCGGCTGGGATCGAAGATCATGCTCATCGACGCGGGCGGCGTGCTCATGGATCTTACGAACAAGAAAAAATTCTCATTCCCCGTGATCATGGGGATGTCGGCCAACGAACCACTCTCGACCCGTTCCGTCCGCATGAAAACTTTTAATGAACTCGTGCGTCAGCTCGATTCGAGTGGCGGGCGCTACTCGCAAGATCTAAGCGAGGTCGATTTGACCGATGCGGAAGACGTGAAGGTTCTGACCAACGATCCGGCGGGGGAAGTTCTGGTGCATCTCGGGTCTGCGAATTTCCTCGACCGTTTCAAGATTTACGTGGCGCACCTGCGCGAGTGGCGGCAACAGTTCACAAAACTTGAATCGGTCGATCTGCGCTATGACCAGCAGATTATTGTGAATCCGGATTTGCGCGGCGCGACCAGGCAGCCGATTCTTACTCCGGCAGCCGCGAGAGCGGCCATGGCCGCGGGCGCAAAGCCCAGCGCTCTGGTGAGCCGACAGCCGATGGCAACCTTGGTGCCGCATGCAGTTTTTGTAAAGCCTCTTGGGAAATCTGCGGCCTCTCAATCTCCAGCTGTCCCCCAAAAATGGAAGCCGCACGGACCACTCACCGCGAAAATTAAACCTGCATCCATACGACATGCGGAAAAACAAACCCGCGCGCATAAACGTTGGACACCGGTGACGCATTCTGCGTGGAAGCCGCGAGCGGCGAGTACAGCGACACAATCCAAAGCGACGGCTGGATTGCAAAAGCCCAGCCCCGCAATCGTGAAAGGACAGGAAGCCCACTAACCATGCCCAAGCCGCAGGAACAATTCTTGACCGCGATCGATGTTGGCAGCGCAAAAACTTGTGTGCTCGTAGCCGAGTTCACCGAGAACGGATTGCGCTATCGCGGCCACGGACTGGCGGACTCACGCGGGTCGCGCAAGGGCATCATTGTGGATCTGGAGAAAGCCGTCGGCACTATTCAGAGGGCTGTCGAACGCGCCGAAGACAGTTCGGGCATTCCAATTGAGCATGCAATTCTGGGAGTTGCCGGGTCGCATGTGCGCGGAGTGAACACCCATGGCGGATTAATTTTCAATCGTGCGCGCGAGATCGGACGCGAGGAAATACGCCTGGCAGTTGATAAGGCGAGAGCCATCCCGCTGCCGCCCGATCGTGAAGTGCTTCATCTGCTGCCGCAGGAGTTCATTCTCGATGAACAGTCGGGCGTGCATGATCCCATGGGCATGATTGCGAGCCGCCTCGAAGTTCGGGTGCACATGATCACCGCCGCTACATCGGCCACGCAGAACGTGATCACCGCCGTTAATCGTGCTGGCGTACACGTAGACGACACGGTCTTTGAGCCGCTGGCCTGCGCCGATTCAGTCTTACGCTCCGATGAACGCGAATTGGGAATTTGCCTGGCGGACATCGGCGCGGGATCGACCAACCTGATCGTGATTCAGGAGGGCGCGGTCGCCCACAGCGCAGTGTTGCCAGTGGGCGGCGACCACTTCACCAGCGATCTCTCGATCGGATTATGCACTCCACTCATCGAATCGGAAAAAATCAAGAAACTTTTTGGCAACGCCATTGTCACGCTAATTCCTGAGGGCAACGAAGTTGAAGTGCCTTGCGTGGGAGATCGCCCGTCGCGCCTGGTGTCTCAGCGCATGATCGGAGAGATTCTGGAGCCTCGGGCCCGCGAACTGTTTGAGATGCTGCGCGAGAACCTGCGGCACGCTGGCATGCTCGAAGTTTGCGCCGCCGGAATGGTAATCACCGGCGGCGGGTCGCGATTGCCCGGCCTGATGGACATCGCCGACTCTGTGTTGCGCAAGCCGGTGCGCATGGCGTGGCCGGCGCCAATCGCGAAAATGCCTTCCACGCTCGCTGAGCTTGAGTTCTCAACCGTGCTGGGTATTGTGTTGTACGGCCATCGCGCGCGGACTGCAAGAGGCGTGCTGGACGAAAGATGGGGTTCGAAGCTGAAATCCATGCTGGTGGGCAAGGGAGCTTAGCCAGTGGTTAGTGGTTAGTAGTCAGTGGGGTGAGGCAGGGAATTCAGAAGTCAGAATGCAGAATTAAGACTATTGGCCAACGACGAACGACCAACGACGAACGACGAACGACCAACGACGAACGACCAACGACGATCATCAGGAGTGCGGTATGAAAAAAGAATGCAACAACGAAATTCGCATCAGCTACAACGACGATACCCGCAACGACGCTCGCATTAAGGTGATCGGGGTGGGGGGCGGCGGAGGCAATGCCGTGAACCGCATGATTGACGCCGGTATGGACGGCATTGAGTTCATCACCGCAAACACCGATTTGCAGGCGTTGCGTATGTCACGCGCGCCGATGAAAATTCAGCTGGGCGTAAAGCTCACCAACGGCTTGGGCGCCGGGGCGAATCCCGAAATTGGACGCAAAGCGGCGCTCGAAGATTCGGACAAAATTATCGAAGCCCTCGAAGGCGCGGACATGGTTTTCGTGACTACGGGCCTCGGCGGTGGGACCGGCACCGGTGCGGCTCCGATCATCGCATCGCTCGCCAGCGAGATGGGAGCATTGACGGTCGCGGTTGTCACCAAACCATTCGCGTTCGAAGGCAAGCGGCGAATGCAGCAGGCCGAGCGCGGCGTGGCCGAACTGATGGATTCGGTCGATACGACGATTGTCATCCCCAATGAGAAGCTGCTCGCAGTGGCGCAAGACGCGGGCTTCTTCGAATCATTCCGCGTGGCCGACGACATTCTGCGTCAAGGTGTTCAGGGAATTTCCGACATCATCACCATTCCCGGCATCATCAACCGCGACTTCGCCGACGTGAAGGCGATTATGGCGCGCATGGGCTATGCAGTTATGGGCACGGCCAGCGCAAACGGTTCACGCCGCGCTACTGAAGCTGCGCAGAAAGCGATTGCATCACCGCTGCTCGAAGCTGGCGCCATCGATGGCGCGCGCGGGATCCTCATTAACATCACCGGATCGGCATCGCTCAAGTTGGCCGAGGTGCAGGAGGCTTGCAGCATTATTCAAAACGCCGCGCACGAAGATGCCAACATTATTTTCGGTGCGGTGCTCGACGAGAAGATGAAAGACGCGGTGAAAATCACCGTCATTGCCACCGGCTTCAAAGACGAAGATCGTCCGCGCAGGAAGACCGAAGCCACGGGATTCACCGTGCATTCGGACGACGACTTCGACTCCGAGCCAGCGCCTCCGCCGATGATCATGGAAGCGCAACAACAACCGGCCGCAGCACCTTCGTCCGAGGTCATTTCACTCGACAACATGCGCACCGCCATGATCGCAAACTTTGAGCAGGCGGACTTAGATGTGCCGGCATTTTTGCGCAAGAGCCGAGAATCAAACTAAATCCATATACGATGGGTGCCCCATCCTTCTCGCGTATTTTGCGAGAGGGTGGGGATCTTGATTTGTGAATGGCCTAATGCGGGTAAATTTGCTGCCTGGGATAGATAGTTCCACAGCTGCCTGATAACCGGAAACGCGACTCTAATTCCGGCATCACTGTACGTCAACGGTAGTTTGTGGTCTAATCGTCGGGTTTTCCATTTCGATTCAGGAGGCGATATGCGAACGTTGAGAATATTTTTCGCAGTTGCAATCTCGCTCGCTGTAGCCAGTTTTGTGTCCGCGCAGGAAAAAACCTCGGGGAAAATGACGCACAAAAAAACGGAGGTTTCTGACACCGCCTACACCGCTCAGGCGCTTTCGGCTGCCCCTAAGGCAATCGCTAAAGAAGCAGGTGTCGTCCGCATGGAAGCGGACGGCAAAATGAAGACACTCCGTGAGAGCAAGAACGGATTCACTTGCATGGTCATCTCTACTGACAAGATGTGCAATGACGCCAACAGCATGGAATTTTTCGGCGCCATGATGAAGGGCGAAACTCCAACCGACAAGGTTGGCGTTTCATACATGCTGGCGGGGGATCAAGGGGCGAGCAACACCGATCCCAAGGCGACCAAGAAGACCGCCGACAATCATTGGGTGGTAACCGGGCCGCACATTATGGTGACCGGAACAGCGTCAAAAAGTCTCGGTTATCCCGAGACCGCCGATGCTGACCCATCCAAACCATATATGATGTGGGCGGGCACACCGTATGAACACGCCATGATTCCCCTGGGCGGTTCTAGGCCGATGGCAAAGACTGCAACGGAAGAAAAAAAATAGATTGTAACTAATCCGCGTTTTCAGTGCGGACTCAGGAAGGCGGGCGAAGGCGCCCGCCCACAATTAAACCCGCAACTGGAGCGCCCCCTTGGCCTGCAGCGAGCGCCCTCCGTGATACTCTGGTTTCAACGATTTCTCTTTCCTCAGAGGCCACAATTTTGCTCCGTAATTCCGTAATGTTCCTCATCCTTCTTTCTGCAGCAGCGGCTGGTTTTGCAGAGGGCACTCGCACCTGGGAACAGTCGAACTACCAGGATTTCCTGAAAGGCACCGCTCACGGCGTTGCCATTTCAAGTGATGGGTTCCTGCAGCTGGCGCCGGCTTTCAAACTGGTGGCAACCACCCCTTCGAGTGCGATTTGGGCTACGGCGATTGGGGCGCAGGGTGAAATTTACGCGGCTACGGGTGCCCCTGCCCGAGTTTATCGAATTGCGCCCGGGGGCAAACCAGTCGCGATTTTCCAGCCCCAGGAATTGCAGGTGCAGGCATTGGTAGTCGGCAAGGATGGATCTATTTATGCGGCCACGAATCCCGATGGGAAGGTTTATAAGATCCAGCCCGGTGGGGAAGGGGAGCCAGTGAGTGATGGGCGAGACGCCCGTCGCCCCAAAGATAAAAGCGATCACGCCAAGTCTGACAGCGAGAAGTTCGCGAGTGATTGGAAGTCCTCAGTTTTCTTCGATCCCGGCACGAAATACATCTGGAGCCTGGCCCTCGATGACAGCGGCAATCTCTATGTCGCCACCGGAGATCATGGCCAGATTTTTCGTGTCGCGCCGAATGGCGAGCACTCGCTCTTCTTCAAGAGCGATGAGCCGCACATCCGTGTGCTGGCATTTGATGCGCAGAGCAATGTGATTGCCGGTTCTGACGGCAACGGGCTGATTTATCGCATCACGCCGAAGGGCGATGGTTTCGTTTTGTACAGCGCTCCTAAGCGCGAGATCACCAGTCTCGCGGTCGACAAGGCAGGCAATATCTACGCGGCAGCTGCTGGGGAAAAACGCGGCGGCAGCGCGGCGGCAACTTTGACGGTCGCGATTCCCGCCGCGCCCAAAGCATCGGATTCATCCGCTCCTTCGGCGGCTGCGCCGAGCGCTGCGCCTCCGGCTGAACCCGCGGTCACCCTGAACAGTTCGAATGCCGCCATTCCCGGCGGATCGGGTATTTACAAAATTGCGCCTGACGGGTCGCCGTCACTGCTGTGGAACTCGCGCGATGATCTGGTGTACGCGATGGCGTTCGATTCGCGGGGCCATTTGCTCGCAGGAACCGGAAATCGTGGAAATATTTTTGAAGTGAATGGGCGGGAAGATTACACCGAACTGGTGAAGGCAGAGGCCAGTCAGGTCACGACGTTCGCCAAAGCCCCGGCCGGAGGCCTGTACGCCTCCACCAGCAACTTGGGCAAGATTTTCCTGCTGAGCAGCGCGCCGGATGCCGAGGGCAGTTACGAGAGCGACGTGTTCGACACCCAGGTGTTCTCGAAATGGGGACGGGTGCAATTTCGCGGTGCGGGCAATGTCGAATTGTTTGCGCGCAGCGGCAATGTAGATAATCCCGACCGCAACTGGAGCACCTGGACGCGAGTCGATTTGCAGAAGAACGCCGAGATAACCGTGCCGCCAGCGCGTTTCGTGCAGTGGAAGGCGATCCTGCATCCCGGCGACAATGCGCCGCGCGTGGACAACGTCACCGTCAATTACTTGCAGAAGAATGTTGCGCCGGAATTCGATGACGTAACCGTCACGCCCGGAGTTCGATACCAGCCGGCGCCGCGCCCGGCAGGCCTGCAACCCAGCCAGCGATTTGATCCGCAGCCCAACCCGATTCACGATTCTGATTCGATTGGCGTGAAGTGGACAGCGCGCGACCAGAACGACGATCAGATGGTTTATTCGGTTTACTACCGCGGCGAGGGGCAGACCCGCTGGCTACCGCTGAAAGAGGGCCTCAGCGAGAAATTTTATTCGTTTGACGCTTCCTTGCTGCCGGATGGTGGATATGAAATAAAAGTGCTGGCTTCCGACTCTCCGTCGCACTCGCCCGGTGAGGCGCTTTCCTCGGAGCGGGAGAGTGACCGCTTCGAAGTGGATACTACGCCTCCGCAAATTCAGGATTTGAAGGCTGCAGTTCAGGACGAAAAAGTTCGCGTGCAGTTCCGCGCCGCCGACAATTTTTCGACGATCAAGCGAGCCGAGTATTCGCTCGATGCAGGCGACTGGCATTTCGTAGAACCGGTCGGTCAGTTGTCGGACGCAAAGACTGAGAGCTATGACTTCACATTGCCGATTCCGGAAGGTCAGGCGAGACAAGAGCACGTGGTGGTCGTCCGCGCCTACGACAAATACGACAACATGAACTCGGCGAAAACGGTGGTGCCTGGCAAGTAATTCAGGATTTCCTGTCCCGTCAGGGATGAGGGATATGTTCCCCGGCAAGCTATGAATTGGGCACTCCATCAGCCCCGCATACGATTTGATATTCGCGCAGAACGCGAAGAATATGAGAGATTATTCGAGCATCCGGCGAGAGTGCTACATGATCGCCTTGCTCGCCGCGGCGGCGGTGATCGAACGAAGAAGCACGATATCGCTGAGTGGGAAAGATCCTGTCAAACAAAAATACAGATGGGGAGACTGCTTTATCAAGCAAGGGTTCTAAGCTGGGGCAAAGAGAAAAGATATTACTACGCCCACAAGCAATCCTGCTGATCGAGCCGAAGCTCCCAATGAGACTGACGGGCAGGAGGACGTAGCAAGCTACGTCTCTACGGTGAATCCCAGAAACTCGGGCCCGAGTTCGTGTGATAAATTTTAGTTTCCCGCCATGAAAGACCTCGCCTCCTGGGCCCTCGACACAGCCACTCAACGCGGCGCAGCTTACGCGGACGTGCGGGTTGTGGATGAGCGCGGACGAGCGCTTGCCACTAAGAACGCCAAAATCGGCAATGCTTCGGATTCGCGATCACAGGGATTCAATGTGCGCGTGCTGGTAGACGGCGCGTGGGGATTTGCCTCTTCAGCAGATTTGGGGCGCGAGTCGGTCGACGCGACTGCAGCGCAGGCAGTCGCCATTGCGAGGGCATCGGCGAAGGTCAAACAGAAAGACGTGCAGCTGGTTCCCGAAAAAGCGGTCACCGCTGAATGGACTACTCCGCACAAAATTGATCCCTTCTCGATTTCTATCGAACGAAACTTAACGATGTTACAGAAAATCGACTCGGAACTCCGATCGGTCAAGGGCGTGACCCTCGCCGAAACCAACATGAATTTCCGCCGCGAGGAACTGTGGTTTTTTTCTTCCGCCGGCGCGGACATTCATCAGACCAAAGTCACAACCGGCGCCGGTTACGTAGCTTACAGTTTCGCAGGGAGCGAAATTCAGAAGCGCTCGTATCCCAATTCCTTCGGTGGACAGTGGCAAAACAAAGGCTACGAACTGATTGATGAACTCAAGCTGGTAGAGAATGCCCATCGAATCGGCGAAGAGGCAGTTGCTTTGCATGGCGCCGACCAATGTCCCCAAGGCGCATTCGACATTATTCTGGAAAGTTCGCAACTCGGGCTGCAGATTCACGAATCTGTCGGTCATCCCATCGAACTGGATCGCGTGTTGGGCATGGAAGCGAATTTCGCCGGCACTTCATTCTTAACTCTGGACAAACTGCGCAGTCTTAAATATGGCAGTGAACTGGTAAACGTAGTCGCTGATGCACGCCAGGAACATGGTCCCGGGCTTGGGACATTTGCATTCGATGATGAAGGCGTTCCCGCGCAGTGCACGCCGATCATCAGCAACGGCCTGTTTACCGGATATCTAAGCTCTCGCGAAACTGCGGCGTTGATCGGCCTGCAGCGCTCCGGCGGAACTCTGCGCGCGGAAAGCTGGAACCGCTTACCGATGATCCGCATGACCAACATCAGCATTCTGCCGGGAGAGAAGTCTCTAACCGCCGAACAATTAATTTCATCTACCGATCACGGAATTTTATTTCAGACCAACCGTTCGTGGTCTATCGACGACAAGCGTTACAACTTTCAGTTCGGTACCGAAATCGGCTGGGAGATCAAAAATGGCAAGCGCGCCCGCATGTTGAAAAATCCCTCGTACTCGGGGATCACCACTGAATTCTGGAATTCGATGGATGCGATCTGCTCGCGCGATGAATGGACGCTATGGGGCACGCCGAACTGTGGCAAAGGACAACCGCAACAGGTAATGGGCACAGGACATGGAGCGTCTCCGGCAAGATTTAAAAGAGTGAAGGTGGGCAGCGCCTACAAGGGGACATAATCTCGGCTTCCCTCTGTGTTTTACTCCGTGCAACTCTGTGTCCTCTGTGGTTAGAGCAAAAGCAATTACCACAGACAACACAGGGGAGCACACAAAGTTCACAGAGGAGTCCAACGCAATTACTACCAGACGATATGTTAACCAAATCCCAGGCCGCCGACATTTTTTCCCGCATTAAGAAGTTCTCTACCGCGGACGAGGTTGAAGGCCTGTTTTATGGCGGGCGATCTGCGCTCACTCGTTTCGCTAACAACACTATCCACCAGAATGTTGCGGAAGAAAATTACGGCGTTTCCGTCCGCACGGTTTTCGGCGGACGGACCGCTCGCGCCACTACCAACCGTTTTGACGATCAGAGTTTGAAGGATGTAGTCAAAGCTTCTGAGGACCTGGCTAGAGTCCAGGAGCCGGATGCGGATTTGCTACCAGTGCCTAACGCGGGCGAGGGCGCCCGCGCCACAGCGGCATTGCCATCGCGCCACTTCGCTCAAACCGCCGCGCTTACGCCGGAACAGCGAGCAGAAGGTGTCGGCAAGATTGTTGCGATTGCTCAAAAGCACCAGCTCACCACCGCGGGAATTTTCTCCAGCGCGGAATCGATTGAAGGCATCTTCAATTCTGGCGGACTGAGCAACTGGCACACCCAGACTTCCGCTGAAATTTCCATCACCATGCTGGCGCCCGATTCGTCGGGATGGCAAAAATCGAATTCTCCCAACGTGGCAAATTTGAATCCCCGAGCGCTAGCTGAGATTGCGGCAGGGAAGGCGGTTGAATCGGCCGGCCCCCGGGAGATAACTGCGGGCAAATATACCGTGATCCTTGAGCCCGCGGCCGTGCTCGACATCACCGGATTCATGTTCTTCGATTTCGGCGGATTGGCAATTCTCGATCAGCGGTCGTTTCTCAATAATCGAATTGGCAAGAATCTTTTCGGTGAGAATATTTCGATTTGGGATGACGTCGCTCATCCGCTGCAGTCGGGTCCGTCATTCGATGGTGAAGGGTTGCGGCGACAAAAAGTCCGTCTGGTCGAAAACGGGGTCGTGAAACAGCTGGTCTACGCGCGTGCCAGTGCGGAAAAAATGCGTAAGTCCGAATACGCCGATAATGTCGGTCCTATCGAGTCCACTGGCCACGGCTTTCCCATTCCTAACGAAATGGGCGAAGGCCCGATGAATATTGTCTTCGAGCCGCCGCAAGATCCCAAGACCGTCGACCAGATGATCGCCTCAACCGAACGCGGCATTCTGGTTACACGCTTGTGGTACATCCGCGAGGTAGATCCTTATGAGAAAATCCTTACCGGCATGACCCGCGACGGCACATTCCTGGTTGAAAATGGAAAGTTAGTCTGCGGCGTCCGTAATTTCCGCTTTAATCAGAGCCTCATCGAGATGCTCTCAAATGTCGAGCAGATGAGCACGCCAGTACGCACCAGCGGAGAGGAATCGTTTGACATGGTGGTGCCGGCAATGAAAGTTCGAGATTTTAACTTTACGGAAGTAACGAAGTTCTAGTCAGTGCAGCGGAGGCCATTCATACGGAAATGCTTTGCCTGCATCTTCCGGACTCATCTTCACTCCCAAAATTTCTGCAGCGCGCGCCAATACAGGATCGCGGTCGTTAGCTAAGTCCTGAGCAGTCGGGAGCACAACTTCGTCCGGGGTAACGCCAGCGTGTTCCAGACTCTTGCCATCAGACATTATGAGGTCCCATTCGGTGATAGACGCGCCGTAAAAAATCACCGTATCTGTACCCATCGTTTCATCGTAATGCTTGGCTTCCATTACTGCTCCTGAAGTACGATCTCCGATGACCGCCCCGCGCTTTTCGAGTTGGATCGTGCGTGCGAACAGTTCCGCCGCAGAAGCTGACCTCGCGTCTACAAGCACAACCAGTTTGCCTCTAAAGCCGTTATGCAACGGTTTTGCAACTTCAGGTTTGGTTTCTTTTCTTCCCTTGCGATCTGCAATCTTTGTTTCTTTATCAAATACGCTGCCAGTTAAATATTTCAGAGTATCAATGCTTCCCCCAGGATTGTCGCGCAAATCCAAGATCAGATTTTCGTGCTTCCGTGCCTTTCCAAGGAGGTCTTCTACTTCATTTTGCGAAAAGAAAAATGCCGGCAACTTTATCACCGATATTTGATTTCCATACTCCCGATATCGTGCTCGCAGCAGGTGTTCCTGAGTTTCCTCGTCACGCACGAAATCCCAGAGGTCTTGCCCGCCGCCACCGCCGGTAAGATCCTTCACTCGCTTACCTTGTTGAACAGTAGCGAGCACATCGAGTTGGCGCTGTTCACCGGAAGGCGCTTGCAGCGTAAAGTGGAGGCCTGCTTGCGGCCGTAAAACGGAGTACACATACTGCATTTTCCATAAATCGTCCCGATTTACTTGGTAACCATTAATCCCTAGGATTTCATCTCCAGGCCTCACCCCTTTCTTCTCGGCGTCGCTGGTGGGCCGCACTCGTGTCACAAAGCAACGCTCGCCAATGATTTGATACTGAACTCCGTAATCTAAGCGGTAGGCATGTCCAGGCGGTATAAGAAAAGTGTGGGAGTCGTTAAGGGAATCTAGCGCGGCGGCAATATCCGACATTGCCAAATTAAACGAGGTCCTGGTTTCGATCTGCTGTTTTGCCAGGGCAACGCGGGCGTCCCAATCTACACCATGAAAACTCGTATCGTAGTAGTGTTTCTTAACGTCGCTAGCTATGACATGAAGGATGTCTTCGGCCCGGCCACGGTCATACCCTGACATTGGTTGCTGAGACCAACTCAAGGTGACGAGCAACATACTGGCTAGAAGGACCTTGCCAGTGCGAACTACGGAACAGATTGACACTGCGCAACCTCCCCTGCTGAAATCGAAGGCTTGCTTCTAGATTTTGTACGATCTGAAGCGGCCTGATTGTACATCTCTTCCTGCGAACCAATTCAATAAATAGCGAGCGGCACCGGGTTGACATCTAACTTTGCGCTTTGGCATGTGAAAACGACGGAATTTGCCATCTCAACCCGCAAGTCCATGTACCTCAAATACTTACGACTCAAGGGCCAATGACTTCGGTAACTTTCGCACCCTTACCACGCCATGTAATCTGCCATTGATGTCTCACGAATCGGGCAAGTCATCAGGTGCTGCGAAGGCTGTGCGGTCGCGCTACTCAGAAGTACAGAGCGCGGCACGTTTCCCTGTTAAGCTCCCCATGCACATCAAGTCACAGGCGGGAGAGTCTGACACGGAGAGCGACAACATGTCCGCCAATGGTGTGCTGTTCCACCATGAAGTGGATATGCCTCTCGGCTCTACGGTTGATTTCACCATTTCATTTCCCGCTGACGTAGTTGGCTCAGATGCGGATGTGAAGGTGCAGTGCCGCGGACGAGTGGCGCGTACCAGCCAAGAAGGCGGACGCCGCGGAGTGGGCGTGGTAATTGACGAGTACCGATTTGAACGCCGTTAAAGGTTGCGGCAAAGGTATCTCATGGCGAGCGCGGGTTTAAGCACCGGAGAAGCGAGAGTGGCCCCTCCAACAATGGAGAGCACAGAACAATTTATTCGTGTGATCGTGGCTGACTCGCAGGCGATCTTCCGCGCCGGGCTGCGCAAAATTTTTGCGGTTGAAGACGACATTCGCGTGGTGGGACAGGCAGAAACTTTGTCCCAGGCAGTTTCTGCGGCAAAGAAATTTTCCGCTGAAATCTTGATTTTCGAATCGGCTTTAGCCGAAAGTCCCGTCGACTCGGTGCAGGAAATTATGAAGAGCGCGCCGGCGTTGCGCCTGGTAGTGGTGACCGAAGCGCCGGACCAGGAGTTGACGCTCGAGCTTTTCCGCCGCGGCACTCACGCCATCGTATCGCGGGAAATCGATTCTGAAGTTTTTGTTGAGTGCCTGCGGAGTGTTGCCAAAGGCGAAGCCTGGCTGGAACCTCATGCCATGAAGTGGGTGATGGAAGCGTATCGCAGCCAAAGTAACCGGCCGCACGGCGGGCGCTCAAAAGTCCAGCTCACGCCGAAAGAATCGCTGATCGTTTCTTGTGTTACCCAGGGAATGAAGAATAAAGAAATTGCCGTGCGGGTAGGCACTACTGAACAAGTAGTCAAAAATTATCTGCGCAAAGTTTATGACAAGCTCGGCGTCGCTGACCGGCTTGAGCTTGCGCTGTATTGCTTGAACAATCGCGTCATCCTCGAACCCAAAGCCGCGGCGGTGCAGCCGGCACAAAACTCCGCCGAGAGCAACAAACAACCCGCAGAAGTCGAACCGGCTGAGACGAATAAGCCTTCGTAATAGCCCTCAGCCCTCAGCCCTCAGCTCCTAGACCTCTGCTCGTGCTCTCTGTTCTTAGCCACTGAACACTCAGCACTCAGGCATCGCTTAAAGCTTGCGGGGAACAGCCACGCTGACTTGAATGCAAGTGCTCGATCGCATGCTGCGTGCTGAGCCGCTGCCTAGTTGCGACCCCAGTCATGTCCCCATAGAATCGAGAGGCAGCCCCGTTCTATGCTTCTGCCAAACGCAGCAGCTGCCCTCTTGCCCAGCAGGTAAGGCATTCGAGGGCAACGGTCCGGAGAGATGGCCGAGTGGCTGAAGGCGCACGCTTGGAAAGCGTGTTTAGGGGAAACTCTAACGTGGGTTCGAATCCCACTCTCTCCGCCATATCCTTCAAATAAATAGGTCGCTTAGAGGAAACGAAGGTGCGCCTCCTGACCGGCGAGAAACCGCAAGATGTACTTGCGAAAATGAACACGCTGCAACGGGAACTAGCTAAGAGGGACGAGCGTGGCTACTGGGAAGAGCAACTTCAGTTTGCGCGCGACCAGCAAAATCCTCCTGAAGCTTACGTGCGTCCTTACGGTCTCGCCATCATTTATGCCCACCTGGGAGAGAAGGCTAAAGCTTTCGAGAACCTGGAGAACGCCTTAGCGGAACGGGACGCGCAGATAACCGAGCTGGCCATAGAACCGCAGTTCGACGTGCTTCGATCAGATGCGCGCTTTGCTGACTTAGAGCGTAGCATCGGGCTCTTGCCTCGGTAGTGTGCACTGGTGAAATCGCGAAATTGCCTGCGTGAGAGTTCGCGAAATTTGCGATGAACTAATTCTCGATCTGCTGAACCACGGCGAGAATTTTCCAATTGCCGCCGGATTTCGAGAGCGTCATGTAATCTACCCAGTGCGGCGTGACCAGTTTGGCGGAAGCTATGTTTCCGGAAATATCGAGCACGCTAATCGACTCGGTTTTCTGGGCTTCAGGAAAATCGGCGGGGCCATGGGTGCGGACCTCGTCCACCATCTGCGGGCCAGTTTTCTCTCTTATCGGAATAGTTCCGTGGATCATGTGCTTCAGGTAATGGGAATCTAAAGAGGCCTGCATACGGGCTGCATCGCCCCGGTAATATGCCTCAATGTAATTCCTGACGGTAGCCTGTACGGCGGCTGAATCATTCTGGGTGGGTGCGTTTTGCGCACCGGCTGAAGCGCTGAGCACGAGCATGGCAAGGGTGAATGTGACTAGAAAACTTTTCATGGTGATCTCCGCGAGAGAGTTCGACTGCTTTCAGTGCGATTATGCTCCGAATCTTCGCGGGACAACTCGCACCAAAGTCCATGTCCATTGAACTCGGCTCCCGCTGGGATAATACGAGGGCAGAGTTTGTGTCAGGCGGTAACTGCCGTCGGCGACCAGCTCTTAACGAATGAACCGAAGCGGTCGAGGGCCTGGGAAAAATTGTCCCCAGCGGCGGCAAAGCCAAGGCGGAAATGTGGGGGCGCATCGAAGCAATCGCCGGGAGCGAGCAGGATTCCGCGTTCAGCTGCGCCCTGGCAGAACGCCCGGGCATCCTCTCCGCTCACCAGCCAGGGAAATGCGGTCATGCCGCCTTGCGGCGGAATCCAGCCCAGCACGTCGCGGTGCTCCGTCATGAAGCGATCGAGGAGCTTGAGATTTCGAGTTGCGACTTCCTGGGTTTTGCCGAGCACTGCACCACGATTTCGGATGGCGATCTCCGAAAGAATTTCGCCGGTGGTGCTGTTGCTGATCGAGAAGTAAGCACGCACGTTCCAATACTGCTTGCGACGCTGAGCATCGTGTTCGATCATCCATCCCGTGCGTACGCCGGGAATCGAGAACGCTTTTGATAAGTCGCCGACAACAGTGGCATGGTGCAGGCGCGATGCCGACTTGGTTTGTCTTCCGTGGTAGATGGGATGATAGACCTCCTCGCTGACCAATTGGACTCCGCGCTCGGTGGCGAAGTTGTGGAGGGCTTCCATTTCGCCATCGCTAATGGTGGTGCCCGTGGGATGGTGCGGGCTGTTGATCAGGATGATTTTGGTCTTTGAATCGGCAAGGCGCTTGATCTCTTCGGGATCAATACGGAAGCCGTTCTCGCGGCGCACGCGATAGAAACGGGTTTCCAGACCAAGCGATTGCGGCAGCGCCGAAAACGGCGCATACCCTGGCTGCGGGATGATTACGTTCGCGCCCGGCTCGGCGGCAAGCCACATCAAAACCACCAGCGCCTCGGAGGCTCCGGTCACAATCTGAACCGCCTCTTGCGGGACGCCCTGCATTTCGGCGATTGCCTCGCGCAGGCTGTCGGCGCCGGCAGGGCGGCCGTAAACCAGGGGGTGATTCAAAAAACAATGACGAGTTTTGTCGTCGGCCAGGCCGAGGATGTCATTCACCGTCCAGGTCGGTCCGGTGCTCGCGCCTAGATTGAATTCTATGTCGTGTTCGTGCTGGTCGAGCCAGGCATCGAGCAGGAAGGGCTTGAGCTGCATAAGAGCACCTCGAAGAAGCAGATAACTTCTGTACTGATTCAGCGACTATGCGCACGGATGATTTTTAGTTGATGAATCATGGAAAAACGAAACCCTCATTCATATCGTCCCGTAGTCCGAAAGTTGTAGGCTGATAACCAGGAAGGAGTTCTCTATGACGATACGGAACGATGCTTTGAAAAACGCCCTGTCACGGGCGAATGAAATTCATATCAGCGTCACCGGCAGAAAGTCCGGGCGAACCATTTCAAATCCGGTCTGGTTCGCGTCGGATGACGACAAGATCTACCTGCTCCCGGTGAAGGGCTCGGACACGCAGTGGTACAAAAATGTCCTCAAGGACCCGTTGATTAGGGTCCGGACTGGTGGCGCCGAGGGCGAATTGAAGGTCACGCCTATAAAGGACGCCAAACAAGTGGCGTCTGTCGATGAGAAATTCAGAGACAAGTACGGCGCGGGTGACGTGAAGAAATATTATTCCAAGCTCGACGTGGCGGTGGTAGCTCGGTTGGGCTGAGTTCCTACACCTGAAGAACGTCGCCTTCGCGGGCCACCATCTCATACAGCACTGGATTGACGAAGAAGCCGATGAACAGGCGAGAGATCAAGCCCGCCACAATCACGATGGCGAACGGTTTTTGAGTATCTGATCCAATGCCGGTAGAAAGCGCGGCGGGCAGCAATCCGAGACAGGCAACGAGTGCCGTCATCATGATGGGACGGAGCCGTAACAATGAGGCTTCTCGTGTGGCGGTGCGGATATCCATTCCTTCCTGGCGTAGTTTGTTGATGTAGGAAACCAGGATGACGGCAGTCTCGACCGAAACCCCAAGCAGCGCCATCAAACCCAACACAGAAGAAACGCTAAACGGGGTGTGGGTGAGTTTAAGCGCCACCAGCGCGCCTACTGGCTGGGTCATGATGACGCCGACCGCAATCGCTACGGGAAATTTGAAGTTTCCATAGAGTGCAAACAGAATCATAAAAATCAGCACTACGGCCAGCGGCCCGGTGAAATACATCTGCG
>Ga0134126_10003867_pt1 | contig 18756 bp, 14 predicted proteins | sample KB31752_FD_96881 | JGI IMG/M metagenome (GOLD analysis project Ga0134126, IMG submission 96881) | Terrestrial soil microbial communities with excess Nitrogen fertilizer from Kellogg Biological Station, Michigan, USA - KB3-175-2 | ecosystem: Environmental > Terrestrial > Soil > Unclassified ...
CGCCAGGTCGTTCGCGCTTACCCGTCCCTGGCGTGCATCCAATGCGTTCTCGCCCGCGGTGATGTACAACTGGTTGACGACCGCAGAGGCCTTCACGGGATAAAGCACCAGCTCGAAGTACGCATCCCGGTATGCCGCAGGCAGCTCCCGGTTCACCTTCTCCGCCTCGTCAGTCAGCGACTGCCACTCGTCATAGACGCGTTGCGCCTCGTCGAAGTCGACCAGGCTGAACGTGTCGGGCGCCAGCAGCTCCGGTTTCCGGCGGCCGTTGTATTTCGTGTAGGTCGTCAGCAGCCGTGCGATCTGCGCCGCGTGCCGCGGACCGAACTGCTGCGCGGCCCATTGCCCGGTGTATTGCCGCAGATCGTCCGGGTTGAACCGCGCCGGGCTCCACGCCATGTCCAGGAAGAACGAGATCGGCAGCTCCATCGGCTTCAGATCGCCCACGTTCACGACCCACAATCTCGTCGCCCCATACTTCCAGGCGAGATTCATCTGCTCCCAGATCTTCGGGATGTAATTCGTATTGAGCCACTTGTACGAGCGCGGCCCGCCCACGTAGTCGAAGTGGTAGTAGATTCCTGCGCCGCCGCTCCGTTTCCGCTCCGCCGGGGTCGGCAGGCGCCGCAAGTCCCCCCAGTTGTCGTCGCTCCAGAGCAGCGTCACGTCGTCCGGGACACGCATGCCATGCTCGTAATACGTCTGCACCTCCTTGTACAGCGCCCATACCTGCGGCACGTCGGCCAGGTTGGGATTCACGGTTTCCTGCAGGATCCTGCGCTGGTCGGCGACGATCCTTTCCAGCAAGGCGATGTTGTCTCCCGTCGACATCGGCGTGTCGTTGTGGCCACGCATCCCGAGCGTCACGACTTCCTGGTAGCGCGCATCGCGTTGCATGCAGTGTCGCCAGAACCCGTCGATCCGCTTGCTGTTGGCCGCGTAGTCCCACTGTCCGTAGCTGCTCTGCCACTCCTTTTCCGCGCACATCATGGGCTCTTCGTGCGAAGTGCCCATCACGACGCCGTACCGGTCGGCCAGCTTCGCGTTCAGCGGGTCGTCGGCCGCAAACGCGCTGTTCCACATTGCCGGCCACAAGAAATTCCCCCGGAGGCGCAACAGCAGGTCGAACACCTTCGTGTAGAACAGGTGGTTGTACCCGCCGTACTTCTCGTCCACCCATCCCGTCAGCGAAGGGGCTTCGTCATTCAGAAAGATGCCGCGATACTTCACGGCCGGTGGCCCTGCCACCCATCGCCCGGCCTTTGCATACAGCGCGTCGCGATGCGGCACCGGAACATCGGCCCACCAGTACCAGGGCGAGACCCCGATGTCCGCGCAGAGGTCGTAGATCCCATAAATCGTGCCGCGCGGATCGCTGCCCGCGATCACCAGGGCGCGCTCGATCCCGGGCAGCGGGTGATCCACCACCTGCGTGAGGGTCGATTCCCACTGGCCGCGGATCGAGCGGACGTCAATCGTGTGATTCTCTATCAGTCGATCGATCAGGCGACTCCTGCCGATGGTCCCGATCAGGACCACATCGCCCCGCGGCGAGCCTGTGTTTCGCTGGAGCGCAGGCTTCACTCCGGTCACGCGCCGCATGTCGGACTGCAACTCCTGCGCCGCATGCATCACACCCCAATCGTCGCCGGAATCCACGTAGAGCGTCGCCGCGGTGCCGGCGTGCGCGAGCGTGAGCCCGCCGGCCGTCGGGCTCGCCGTGATGTATTCCGGCTGGCCGATGGCGAAGCTGCGCAAGGGCCACGCGAGGAGCACCAGAAGCAGGACGCGTGCGCGAGATATGAAGGCCACTTGGACTCACCCTTTTGTTCGTCGTCCGAACAATAGTGCGCAAGCATACGGGATTTCGGCCGCCATGACGCCGGAGCGGCGACCGGGCGTTTGATTTCGACGCCGACTGGCATGCGCGGGCCGGACCCGCTGGCCAGGTACGCGCTAGACTTCCCGGCAGCGCAGCCTGCCACCCGGGTCAGGCGTTTGCCGCATGGGGAGGGGGGTCAGGCATGTCGAGGCTTTATCCGAGGCTTTGTATCGTTCCGCTATGTGCGGCCTTGCTGCTGAGCGCGGCGGCCCCTGCGGCTCAGCCCCCCTTGGCCCTGGCGTCCCGCATCCTGCCAACTGCCGCCGCGCCGACTCCCGCCGTGCTGCCATACATCAAGGTGCCGGCCGGGCGGATCGCGCTCACGCACGTGCGCGTGATCGACGGCACGGGACAACCTGCGCAGGCTGAGCGCACGATCGTCATAGCGGACGGCAAGATCGTGGCCGTCTCGCCCGCGACGGCGCCCCTGCCTCCGGACGTCCGCGTGCTCGACCTCTCCGGCCAGACGGTGCTGCCCGGCATCGTCGGCATGCACGACCATCTCTTCTACATCGCCCGCCCCGACATAGATGCCGCGGGCAAAAGCGAGCCGCCGCTGATGGTGCCGGAGATGGCGTTCTCCGCGCCACGGCTCTATCTGGCGAACGGTGTCACGACGATCCGGACGACGGGTAGCGTGGAGCCCAACACCGATCTCAATCTCAAACAGATGATCGATGCGGGCAGGATTCCCGGCCCGCACATGGATGTGACGGGGCCCTATCTCGAGGGCCCCGGGTCGCCCTTCATCCAGATGCACATTCTGAAGGATGCCGCGGATGCCCGGCGCACCGTCGCGTTCTGGGCCGACCGCGGAGTCACCTCGTTCAAGGCATACATGTTCATCAACCGCGCCGAGCTCAAAGCGGCGATCGACGAGGCGCATCGTCGCGGACTGAAGATCACCGGTCACCTCTGTGCCGTCACCTACCGCGAGGCGGCGGCGCTGGGCATCGACGACCTCGAGCACGGGTTCTTCGTCAACACTGAGAACGATCCCGGCAAGAAACCCGACTCCTGCACGAAAAGCGATGGTGAAGACACTCTGGCCGCGATGGATCCCAACGGACCCGCGGCGAAGTCGCTGATCGCCGACCTGGTCAGCCATCACGTCGCGGTCACTTCCACGCTGCCGGTTTTCGAGCAGCGTGTCGCGGGCCATGCGCCGCTGTGGCCGCGGGCGATGGCAGCCCTCACGCCCGAGGCACGCGAGTCCTATCTCTACCTGAGGAATCTCACCGCCAATGCGCCTGAGGAGACCCGAGCGCGCAACGCGGTGGCGTTTCAGCACGGCCTCGCGATGGAGCGCGCCTTCGTCGCCGCCGGCGGTCTCCTGCTCGCGGGCCCCGATCCGACCGGCAACGGCGGTGTCGTTCCCGGATTCGGCGACCTGCGTGAGATCGAGCTGCTGGTCGAAGCCGGCTTCAGCCCGGAACAGGCGGTCCGGGTGGCTACTCTGAATGGTGCGACCTACCTGGGTCTGCAGGCGCGTATCGGCTCGATTGCGCCGGGCAAGGACGCTGATCTGCTGGTGGTGAAGGGCGATCCTTCCCGGACGATCACCGACATCCAGAACGTGGAGCTGGTGTTCAAGGATGGTATCGGCTACGACCCGGGGGCCCTGCTGCAGTCGGTGCGCGGCCGCTACGGCGAATACTGAGGCGCCTTCCTGATCTGCAGAATAGCCGCGCCCCGCCAGAGGACGCTGCGACCGAGCCCGGCGAGAGTCGACAGCGGATCATCGATCGTCAGCACGGGGTTGCCCCGCAGCGAGCCGGCCTTGCTGGCGAATCGGGTCGTCCCGTAGGGGATCAGGAGCTCCGGCTCGCTCAGGGCACCGGCGTAGAGCAGAACCTCGGCCGCTTTCGGCTCGCACGTCGCGCTCTCGGGCGCCAGACGCTGAGCCGCGGGCCAGGCTTCGGCCAGGGGTGACCAAAGCGCCTCCCCGCTCCAGCGGGCATGTAAGACGGTGCCGCGATAAGGCAGCAGGCTCACCAGGCTTTCGCACGAATGCGGGGCCAGGTCGCGGCAAAGCGTGGCGCAGAATCGCGAGCCTCCTATCTCCAGCTCCAGAATCATGGTTTCCATGGGATCCAACATAGTCCCGCTGCCCGCAGCCGTATTGGACGGAATCAAGGCGGGACGGGGTGCCGCTCCAACCGCAACTCCAGATGACGCTTCACGTCCGGCCATTCAGCAGCAAGGATGCTGTAGATGTGGGTGTCCCTCACCGAGCCATCCTTGCGGGCCTTGTGATGGCGGATCACGCCGTCCTTCTTCGCGCCCAATGCTTCGATCGCCTTCTGCGAGCGGAAGTTGAAATTGTCCGTGCGCAGGCCCACCACCTTGCACCCGAGCGTCTCGAAGGCGTGTGTGAAGAGCATCAGCTTGCAGGTGGTATTGACGTGTGTCCTTTGCCAACTGCCGGCATACCAGGTGAAGCCGATCTCGACCCGGTCGATCCCGGTGACCACGTCGTGATAGCGGGTGCTGCCGATCACGGCACCCGACTCGAGGTCGCGAACCACCCAGGGAAGCATGTGCCCCGCCTCGAGGCCGCGCAACGCCGCGGCCACATAGGCCTCTGTCTCCGCGGGCTCCGGCACCACCGTGAACCAGAGATCCCATAGCGCGCCGTCCGCGGCCGCCGCGCGCAGCCCGGCAACGTGCTCCTCGCGCATCGGCTCGAGGCGGACCGATCCCCTTTCGAGGACGACCGGCGCCGGAGTTTTCATCCGCATCTCTCCCGTATGACAAATCTGTTATTATCAGTGCCCTGATAAGATATCAGGACACTGATAACATGGTCAAGGATTCCCGTGCCGGTCTGCCGCGTCTGCCTCTCGTTGGCGAGGCACGGCGAGGCCCTGACGGTTACCTCACGTACCTGTTGCGGCAGGCGAACGCGTCCGTACGGCTCGCGCTCGATCGCGTGCTCGCCAAGGAAGACATGACGTATCCACTGCAATCTGCGCTGACGATGATTCGCGCCTATGAGGCCGTGTCGGCCGCGGATCTGGCGCGGTTGACCATGCTCACGCCGCAGACGATCAATGGAATAGTGCGCACGCTCGAGAAGCGCGGCGCCATCAGGAAAGAGCCGGACCCCCTCAACGGGCGCATTCTGCGCCTGATCATCACGGAGGAGGGACTGGCGCTCAACAGACGCTGCCGCGCGCTCACGGCGCCCATCCAGGCCGCACTGAAAGCCAGGATGAGCGCGCACTCGGAGGGCGCAATCCGCCAATGGCTGGTCGATATCGCCGAGGCATTTCTGCAGTAGGCATGTCGATTGCTGCGGGCAGTGGCTTCCACGGAGGCCATCAGGTGGAGCATGCCGACGTCGAGACCTCTTCCGCAGGATATGCGCAACGTTTTTCAGGGCCGGCCGGACGCTACCTTCTTCAGGTCCAGGAAAATGCGCTGATCCGTACGCTGCGTGATTGTCCGCCGGGGCGCGCATTGGATGTTGGTGGCGGCCATGGCCAGCTGGTGGACCCTCTGCGCTGCCTGGGCTGGTCGGTCACCGTACTCGGAAGCAGTGAGGAATGCGGCCGCAACCTGCGCGTTCTGCATGGCAAGCAGCACTGCGAATTCGTCTGTTCCGACATCCTGCGGCTGCCCTACCCGGACGCGAGTTTCGAGCTGGTGACGTCCGTGCGCCTGTTGTCTCACGTGGAGGACTGGGAGCGATTCCTGGGGGAGCTCTGCCGCGTCTCCGCCCGCTGGGTCATCGTCGACTATCCGAGCACCTCCGGCATCAACGCGCTGACGCCGCTCCTATTCAAGGTCAAGAAGAGACTCGAGGGAAATACCCGGACTTACCGCAGCTTCTCCGCAACCCAGCTGGATCGTGTCCTCTCCTCCCACGGCTACAGGACGGGCGCGGTGTCGAAGCAATTCGTGCTGCCGATGGCGCTGCACCGCGCCTGCGGGTCCGCGGCGCCACTGCGGCTGGCGGAATCCGCCAGCCGGGCCATCGGCCTCACCGCCGCGGCCGGCTCTCCCGTGATGCTGCGCGCCGAGCGGGTCACTTAGGAGGGATCAGCTTCGTTTCCGCGATCTTCGCCTCGGGCCGGCAGGGTCGCTTTGCCCTTTGTTGGAGGCCTCGGAGCGGCTCTTCACGTGATCGATGAAGGCCCGCAGCTTCGGCAGCATCTGGCGACGGCTGGGGTAATAGAGAAACACACCGGGCGCCACCGGCGCGAAGGGGTGCAGGGCCTCCACCAGTCTCCCGGTCCGTACCGCGTCGGCTGCCACGGGCTCCGGCACCTGGGCGAGCCCGATGCCCTTCAGCGCCGCGCCCAACATGGTGGGAAAATCGTTGGCGATCAGAGGGCCCGTTACGGCAATCTCGAGCTCGCGCCCGCTGTCCTCGAGTGACCATGGCGCGAGCGCGCCGCTGGATCGGCGCAGCCTCAGGCACGCGTGCTCGCGCAGATCGTCCGGCTGCGCCGGACATCCACGGCGGGTGAAGTACGCCGGACTGCCGACGACGATCAAGCGAAATGGCGGCGACAGCCGTACCGCCACCATGTCGGTGGCGATGAACTGACCCAGGCGGATGCCGGCGTCAAAACCCTGCGCAGCCAGGTCGAACAGCTTCTCGCTCACGGCGATCTCCACCTCGACCTCCGGATAGGCCTCGCAGAACGAGGCGATCAGGGGCTCCAGCAGGACAGACACCACGGCGCGCGGCACCGACAGGCGCAGGAGCCCCGCCGGCCGTTGCCCGAGGCCGCGCGCAATCTCGCTGGCGGCGACGAGCTCCTCGAACGCAGGCTTGGCACGCGACAGGAACCGCTCGCCGGCTTCGGTCAGGCCAACACTACGTGTCGTTCGCAGGAAGAGTGTCGCGCCGAGGCGCGCTTCGAGGGCCCGCACCGCCTGGCCGATCGCCGAGGGCGTGACGCCCATCTGCGCGGCCGCCTTGCGAAAGTTGCGGTGCTGCGCGACGGTGAGGAACGCCTCGACGCCGTCCAGGGCGCCGCGCCTCACTGTGAAGTTCTGCTTCATAGCGTGTCCACATTATCGCGAATAGTCACTCGCGGGAAGCCGCCGTACATTAGAGCGGCATCGAAAACCCGGAGGACCCTGCAATGAGCGATGGACTCGACGGCGTACGCGACCACTATCGCGCCACCGGCCTGACCGACCGACTGAAGGCGGCGCTGACCGCGTTATGGCCGGAGGATCAGCGGCTCATGCCGGAGCAACTGGGCGCCCTCGACCAGTTCCACACCCGTGGGCTCGCTGCGACCGCGGACCTTGCCGCCGCCACTGGAATCACCGCCGACATGTCGGTTCTGGATGTCGGCTGCGGCATCGGCGGACCGGCGCGCTTTCTCGCTGCGGCCCGTGGCTGCAAGGTCACGGGCGTCGACCTGAGCGAGCCCTTCGTGGACGCGGCGCGCTACCTGACCGAGCGTACGGGACAGTCCGGGTGCGTGTCGTTTCAGACAGCCAGTGCGCTGGCGCTCCCCTTCGCCGCGGGCACCTTCGACATCGTATTGCTGCAGCACGTGGCCATGAACATCCGCGACCGGGCGCAGCTCTACCGCGAGGTCCGGCGCGTGCTCGGGTCAGGCGGCAGATTCGCGACCTTCGATGTCGTATCGCTGCGTGGCGAGCCGCTCTACCCGCTCCCATGGGCGCGGACGCCGGCGACGAGTTTTCTGCTGACAGCGCATGCGACCCGTGAGGCGATCGCGGCGGCCGGCTTGCGCTCTCTCTCGTGGCAGGACGATACCGAGGCCGCCAAAGCCTGGTTCGCGCAGCTGCGCTCGTCGGGACCCCCGCCTCCGCCCAACCTGGGCGTGGTGATGGGGCCCGACTTTGCGCAGCTGGCGGCCAACCTGGGTCGGAGCCTCGCGGAAAGCCGGCTCGGCATCCTGACCGCCATCTTCGAGCCCGCATCGGGCAACACCTGACGGAGGCGACTCAATGTCACCCACAGTCATCTTCGACACGCATCTCATTCTGGGCTACGTCGCCTGGCTGCTGTGCTTCGGCGCATATATCTGGCCATGGCTGCGGTCGCTGGACCGCGTGGCGGCGCAGCGCGCCATCGCGACTCTGCACAGCTTCCGCTTTTTCGGGCTCGTCTTCATCCTCCCGGGTGTCGTCGGCCCCGACCTTCCGGCGGGGTTCGGGCCCTTTGCCGCCTATGGCGACTTCGCGACCGGCCTGTTGGCCTTGCTCGCCCTTCTGACGGTGAGGGTACGCCCGCTATTCTGGCCGCTCGTCGTCGCCTTCAATGTAGTGGGGATGATCGACCTCATCGTCGACTACTACCACGGAGTCGTGCTGCACCTCGCGCCTCTCTCGGGACAGTTGGGCGCCACGTACGCGATCCCGATCATCTACGTGCCCATACTGATGATCACGCATGTTGCCGCATTCTATCTCCTGGTGCGTCCACGACCTGCGAGGGCCCGCGGGGCAATTCCGCAGACACCTTCAATGCCAGCCGTGGACCAGGGTCTGCCAGGCAAGTAGGAACTGGTGCCACGCCGGCTGCGCGTTCTGCTGCAGCGTATCGAAGGTTTGCTGCAGATCGTGGCCGTGATGCGTGAGGTACCACAACACCAGGAGCAGGACGAACAAACCGACGAGGCCGTCCAGAAACGAATGCCAGGGATACGCATACCCGTAGACGCGGGGGATCATGCCGTGACGGGCAGCCCGCAGCGGCCATACCACCGCCTGAAAGATCAGGATGAGGGCGATGACGACGGCCCAGAGCGGCAGATGGTGCGGAATCCAACCGAACACCGCGCCTGTGGTGACCAGCGAGAAGAGCGCCAGCAGCCAACCCAGCGTCACCAGCGCGACCACCAGGCCCAGCGCGGCCCATATCAGGCCGGAGATGAAGTGGGCCAGAGGCGGCATCGGCGGCGGCACGGTTGGAATGGGTCCCGCAGCCGCGCCGGCCCAACGCTGGGCTCGCCACTGGGCGCGGGTCCTGCGCCAGTCCTGACGCCACTCCGCCCGCGCCTTTCTCCATTCGGCTTTCCACTGCGCACGAGCCTCGCGCGAGTGGTTGTTCATCGCCGCATGAGCGGCGACATCGGCCAGTTGCGCCGCCTTGAGTTTCGCCTGCTCGACCAGAACGCGTGCGTTGAAGGGCAGACCTCGGGCGGCGGCCTGCTCTTCCGGCGTGTTGGCGTAAGGCACGATGAACATCAGGAGGATGTACACCAGGATTGCGAGTCCGCCCGTCAGCACTGCCGCCACCACGAACAGCGCCCGCACCAGCGTCACGTCGACATCCAGGTAGACCGCGACTCCCTTGCATACTCCACTGAGCAACGCGCCGTCGCTGATCTGATAGAGGCGCTTCGGCGCCGCCGCACCGGCTTGCGCTGCGCCCGTGGCGGCGCCAGCCCCGCCGCTGCCCGGCGATGGTGCGCCAGGAGGCACGCCGTCGTGCGCGGCGCCGCTGCCCGGGCCCGAGTCCACGGGCCCCATCTCCTGGATCACCTGCTCGATCTCGCTGCGTGCAATGACTGTCTTGTGCGGACCTAAGCACCGTTGCAGCTTGTCGGCGATCGCCTGCTCCAGATCGGCGAGGATTTCGGCCTGATCCGGATTGCCTGCGAGCGCGCGCGAGGCCGCCTCCAGATAGCCTGCAAGCGCTGCGTGGGCGTCGTCCTCGAGCTGGTAGGCCCGACCGTTGAGGCTCACGGATATGACCGGTCGCATGGATCAACTCCCCATTGAATCGATCGTTTGATTGAGGTGTGCCCAATAGGCGTCGAACTCAGTCAGCTGCCGCTGTCCGGCGGCGGTGAGGCGGTAGTACTTGCGCGGCGGGCCGGCCTCGGATTCCTGCCATTGATAGTCGAGCAGCCCCTCGCGCCGCAGCCGGCTCAGGAGCGGATACAGCGTGCCCTCCTGCGTGGCGAAATCCGTGGCCGCCATTTTCTTGAGAATGTCCGCGGCGTACACCGTCGAGCCGCTGATGATCCGCAGCACCAGGAACTCCAGGAATCCCTTGCGCAGAGCCCCGAGCTTTGAGTCCTCACCCATTGGATTTATAAGCTACCTTTTCGTGACAAGGTACCATGGGACGACCGGCTTGGCAAGAGAATATGGAGCCGCCCCGCCCTGAAGTGGTATGGATACGGCTGCTTCGGCCCGCAACAACCAGATGAACGTGGGGACACCATGTCGAACTCGCGACGCGAATTTCTGCTCTCGTCCGCCGTGCTGCTCGGGGCAGGCACCGTCACCTCGCAGGGTGCCGGCAAACGTCCCCCACCCAATGATTCGGGCTCGCCACCCGCGTTCGGGACCGCGGCCGGCGCAGGGCCGGACGTAACGGCAGCCACTTTCGCCGAGGCTGAAAGACTCACGCGAGTGTCGATGACCGCCGCGGACCGCGCGCAGGCCGCGGAGAACTGGCGCGTCAGCATGGCGCCGCTCGCCGAGCGCCGTGCGGGTCCCCGTAAGGTCGATCTCCCGCCGACTCTCGCGCCCTACTCCCGCTGGAACCCCGTACTGTCCGGACACCCGACACCCCGCTCGGATCGGTTCGTCGGCAGCGGCCGCGACCCAGGGCCCCTGCCGGCCAGCGAGGCCGATATCGCCTTTGCGCCCCTGTGGAAGCTCGCCCGTTGGGTACAGTCGCGGCAACTTCGATCGGAGCGTCTGACCGGGATCTACCTGCAGCGCATTCATACCTGGGATCCCCGGTTGCGCAGCGTGATCACCCTGACCCGTGACCTCGCCCTCGAGCAGGCAAGGGCCGCGGACCGTGAGATCGCGGCCGGACACTACCGTGGGCCACTGCATGGCATTCCCTGGGGAGGGAAGGACCTTCTGGACACGGCCGGCATCCGCACCACGTATGGCGCGGAACCCTTCAAGAATCGCGTGCCGGTGGAGGATGCGGCCGTCGTGCGGCGCCTGCGCGCAGCCGGTGCCGTGCTCATCGCGAAGCTGAGCCTCGGCGCGTTGGCGCTCAACGATGTCTGGTTTGGTGGCCAGACGATGAATCCGTGGTTGTTGGAAGAGGGATCGGGCGGGTCGAGCGCCGGCCCCGGCGCCGCAACCGCCGCCGGGCTGGTCGGCTTCTCGATCGGCAGCGAGACAGAGGGCAGCATCGTCGATCCGAGCACGCGTTGCGGGGTATGCGGGCTGCGTCCTACTTTTGGACGCGTGCCTCGCACCGGGGCGATGACGTTGTGTTGGTCACTCGACAAGCTCGGTCCGATCGCGCGCAGTGTGGAGGACACGCTGCTGGTCCTGCATGCGATCTCCGGACCGGATGCCGGCGACCTCGCCACCGTGCCGAGCGTACTCGACTTCGATGCGCGCGCGGGCGTCCAGGGATTGCGGGTCGGGTATTTCCCGCGGTGGCAGCGCGAGGCGACCGATGTCGACCGGCATGCTCTGCGGCAGCTCAACTCGCTCGGTCTCCAGACTGTGGAGGTGGACCTGCCGGACTGGCCCTACGATTCGCTGAATACCATCCTGTTCGCCGAGGCGGCCGCCTCTTTCGAGGAGCTGACGCTCAGCGGAAAGGTGGACCAACTGCGGATGCAGACACCCGATGCGTGGCCCAACTCGTTCCGCCAGGCGCGCTTTCTGTCCGCCGTCGATTTCGTGCAGGCCGATCGCTTCCGGCGCGCGGTGGCGCAGGAGATGGACAAGCTCTTTTCCAAGGTGGATCTGCTGCTGGTGCCGTCGTTGCGGGACGAGATGCTGACGATCGGCAATTTCACCGGCTACCCGTCATTGACGCTGCGCGCGGGCTTCATTTCCGTCGCCCAGGCCCGCAATGACTGGGCACCGGATCCGCATCACCCGATGCCGCGGTTCGATCCTCCGCGCCGCGTGCCGCATAGTGTCACGCTCGTGGGACGCCTGTTCGACGAGGGAACACTAGGCCGCGTCGGACTCGCGCTGGAGCATGTGCTGGGCGTCGCGGATGAGCGGCCGCCGGGGTTCGCCTGACGTGTCGCCTACGGCGCATATCCCGGCCGGTTCCGGCTCGCTCAGCTGCTAAAATGCCTGGTCGCGCCGCAGCGCGTGGGGAGGAACGGTCATGAGGCTCGATCCGGAGGAAACGATGGCTGCAACCAAGCCGCGCATCCTCTTCGTCGAGGACGAGCCGATGCTCCGGGCGCACCTGGCGGAAGCGCTGTCGGAGGAGTACTGCGTGGATACCGCCGGGACGGGCAGGGAGGCGCTCACGGTACTGTTGCGCGCCAAGCCCGATCTCGTCGTCACGGACATCGTGATGCCGGAGATGGATGGCGTCGAGTTGCTCAAGACGTTGCGCAGCGTACCGAGCACTCAGGCCATACCGGTCCTGTTGCTCTCGGGGCGTGCGCCCGAAGAGCAGCGGCTCGAGGGCTTCCGGGAAGGAGCCGACGGCTACCTCGCCAAGCCCTACAGCGAGCGTGAGCTGCGGGCACTCATCGGCTCGATGATCCAGTCGGCGCGCCAGCGCGCTGCGGCGGTTCGGCGCGAGGCGATTGCCGAGGCCGACCGGCGGGCCCTCGCCGATCATTCCACCCTCCTCGAGAGCATCACCGATGCGTTCTTTGCGCTGGATCGGGATTGGCGGTTCACCTACGTCAACCAACGGGCACTCGACTATTACGGCAAGCCCCGGGATGAGCTGCTGGGGCGCTCGATCTGGGAGGTCTTCCCGGTCACCGCCGGAACGATGCTCCACGAGCAGTACGAGAAGGCCCTGCGCACACAGTGCTCGGCGGCATTCGAAACGAAATCGGTCCTGACGGGCCGATGGGTGGACATCCGCGCGTATCCGACCGGGCAGGGCCTCGCCGTCTACTTCCGCGACGTGAGTGATCGCAAGCTCGCAGAGCAGGAGCTGCAGGCCGCGCTCACCAAGCTCGAGGAGTCCGACCGGCGCAAGGACGAGTTCCTGGCCCTCCTGTCGCACGAGCTGCGCAATCCCCTCGCTCCTATCGCCAATGGCCTGTCACTGCTCAAACTTTGCGGTACGGCGGAGCCCGTCTCGCAGCGCGCGCTCGGCATCATGGAGAGGCAGCTGAGTCATCTCGTGCGGCTCGTGGATGATCTGCTCGACGTCGGCCGGTTGACTCACGGCAAGCTGCGGCTGCGCGTCCAGAGAGCGTCGCTCCTCGACATCCTGGGGCGCGCGCTCGAGGGCGCCCGCACCGCCCTCGAGTCCCGCGGCCACACGCTGACCACCGACGTGCGCGCCCACGACCTCATGCTGGAGGGCGATGCCGACCGCCTCATACAGGTCTTCACGAACCTGGTTCAGAACAGTATCAAGTATACCGACGCCGGCGGCCATATCCGGATCACGTTGGATCGTGAGGGTGACGAGGCGGTCATCGCGGTCACCGACAACGGCGTCGGCATTCCAGCGAACGCGCTGGAGCAGGTCTTCGAGATGTTCTCCCAGGTCAAGCTGCAGCAGCCCCGCGCCGGCGGCGGCCTGGGGATAGGGCTCGCCCTGGTGCGCGCGATCGTGCAGATGCATGGCGGCACGATCCGCGCCACCAGTGCCGGGCCTGGCCTGGGCTGCACCTTTACCGTACGACTGCCGCTCGCGAGCGGCGAAGTCTCACGACCCACGAGCGATGCGACGACGGCGATGGACGTCGCGCAAGCCGTACAGGGCACGCCCTGCCACGAAGCCCCCCGCGTCATGGTGGTGGATGACAACGGCGATGCGGCTGCGTCGCTGGCGGATCTTCTTCAGTTGAAGGGATACCCGGTTCTGACGGCCGCCACCGGCGAGGAAGCCATCGAGAAGGCCCAGGTCTTCCGTCCGCAGGTGATCTTCATGGACATCGGACTCCCAGGGATCGATGGAGTGGAGACATCGCGGCGGATTCGCGCGATACCTGAGCTGCAGGGCGTCTCCGTGGTCGCCGTGACCGGATGGGGACAGCCTTCCGACCGCGCCAGGACCCGGGCGGCGGGAATCGTGGCGCATCTGCTGAAGCCTGTCGCGCCGGAAGCCCTGGAACACTTTCTTGCGGAGTTCCATCCTCCGTCAGCGTAGGCGGCGGGCACTCCGGCCCGCCGCCCCGCTCCCCATCAAGCGTTACGAGAGAGTCCTGCGCTCTCAGTGCTTCAGCACTGTGTTGGCTCGTGTTACGTCGGACTGCAGACGCGCCGCGCCTTTCTGCGCGTCATCGATATAGTCATTCGCAACCTGCGTCATCTCGGGCGTGGGTCGCACGTACGCATAATCCACCCTGCTGGCTATCCCGGTCAGCCATTCCCGCAACCGAGGCGGAAACACGTCGAAGCCCCTGCTGGACTGAATCCTGAAATCGATACTCGCATCGATGTCGCGACCGAGGTCAGCCACGACCTTGCGCGCCTTACGCTCGGATACCTGTTTGTCCGCCATGGCCGCCTGGAGCGCGTGGCGTGCGGCCGTTCCGTGGTTCAGCGCATCATCCAGCCGATCCATGGCGTTGCGCAGCTTCATCAGCAGATCGAAGCGTTCCTGCAGGTCGGCCTGCGTCGTACTCAGGTTCGGATCCAGCTTGACCTCGAATGGCTGCTTCTGAGTGGCACCACCGTAAGTCAGAACGGCGTAATAGGTCCCCGGTACCACCTCGGGGCCGATAGGTGGCATGACGGAACGTCCCGCATGATAGGCGCCCTTCACTTCCACGCCGGTCGGGTAACGGAAGTCCCATGTGAAGCTGTTCATGCCGGGCCGTAGTTTCCCGGGCTTCGGGCCTCGCCGCCGCGGACCGGGGCGGTCGCCCTGCGACTTCTGCGGCAGCATGAAGCTGCGGATCAGCTTCCCGTCGGCGTCGGTGAAACTCAGCTTCACAGGCTGCCCTGCGTAGTCGGATGGAAGGTGGAAGAACACCGTGGCGCCGGGAGGCAGGTTGGCGCCCCCGGCACCGCCGCCGCCACCTTCGCCGAAGCTGAACGTCGACCGTTTGACGAGCCACGTCTGCTGCGGCTTGAACAGGTACGGCGCATCGTCCGATACCTGCGCATTGCTCAGCTGTTCCAGGAACTGCAGGTCGTCGAGCGCCCAGAACGCGCGTCCGAACGTGGAGAGCACCACCGTGTGTTGCGCGGCCTGTATCGCCACATCCGTGATGCGCACAGGCGGCAGATTGAGGCTCAGCGGCTGCCACTGACTGCCGCCGTCCAGGCTCATGTAAACGGTCGCGCTCGTACCGACAAAGAGGAGGTTCGGGTCGTCCGGGTCCTGACGAATGGCCTCCACATACTGATCATCGGGCAGGCCAGTGGTGATCTGCGCCCAGTGCTTCCCGTAATCCGTGGTCCTGTAAACGTACGGATGGAAGTCGTTCCACTCATACCGGCTTGCCGTCATATAGGCCGTGCCGGGGTCGGTGTGCGATGGATCAATCGCCGTGATCGTCGACCATGTCGCCAGAGTCGGCGGCCGAACCTGGCTCCAGTGCCCGCCGCCATCCGTAGTGACATATACGAGGCCGTCGTCGGAGCCGGTCCAGATGATGTCATCGCTGATCGGCGAGAAAGCGAGGGCGGATATCGTGTCGAACATTTCCTCGCCGGTCATATCGGCGCTGATCGGACCGCCGGAACGGATCTCCTTGGTCCTGTCGTTGCGCGTCAGATCGGGACTGATCACCTTCCATGGCGCGACGCCGGGATTCAGGGATTTGAACAACACGTTACCCGCAACCAGCAGCTCGTGCGGATTGTGCGGGGCGAACATCGCCGGCCGGTGCCACCAGCCGTACCGGTACTTGATTTCCTTGCCTGCCAGGCCGAACTTGAACTCCGGCCACGGGCTCACATTCGTGATCAGCCCCGTCCGCTGGTCATCGCGGAATTCATCGCTGTAGTAGGCGTCGGCGTAGGTGATCCACGGCCGCCCCGGGGTCGGGACCACCCAGCCTTCCTCGCCGCCTTCGACTCTGGGCCATACCGGAGGAAGCCGGCCCGCCGGGACCGCGCTCGGCCCGAAATATGAGCCGTCATCCTGCTGCGACGCGTAAATGTTGAACGGGAACTGCTCGTCGAGATTGGCGTGATAGTACTGCCCGGTCGGCTGATTGAGCTCGGAGCTCCATGTCTTGCCGCCATCGCGCGTTACGGTCGCACCGCCGTCATTGCCCTCGATGAACAGCTTGGGATTGTTCGGATTGATCCAGAACGCGTGGTTGTCACCGTGCAGCGGCTGTATCTCCGAGAGCGTCTTGCCGCCGTCGTGGGACATCTGGATGCTGGTATTGGGGATATAGATCGTGTTTGCATCCTTGGGATCGACGTATAGCTTCATGTAATACATGGCCCGCTGCGTGATGGCCGGGCTGTTGTTCATCAGAGTCCAGCTTTCCCCGCCATCGGCCGAACGAAACAGGCCGCCGATCTCACCCCGATATTTGACCTGCATCAACGTGTAAACGACATTGGGGTCGCTCGGCGCGACGGCCACCGTGACGTTTCCCGAGATGCCCGGCGGCAAGCCGCGATTGTGCGTAATGTTGGTCCATTTCGCTCCTCCGTCCGTGGACTTGTAAAGACCGCTGCCGGGCCCGCCGCTCGACAGCATCCAGTGAGTGCGGTACGCCTGCCACATGCTGGCATACAGCACCTGCGGATTCGACGGCGCCATGGCCAGCGTGTTCCCGCCGGTCTTGTCGTCGACGTACAGGATCTTCTTCCAGCTCTGCCCTCCGTCCGTGGTCTTGAACACGCCCCGGTCAGGATTGGAAGCAAAGCCCTGGCCGAGCGCAGCCGCGTATACGACGTTCGGGTCGTTGGGATCGACGATGATCCAGCTGATGATTCCGGTCTTCTCGAGCCCGATGTGCGCCCAGGTCTTGCCGCCATCCGTGGACTTGTGCATTCCGTCGCCGGTCAGGAACGTATTGCGGAAGGCCGGGTTGCCCGTGCCGACGTAGATGATCCTGGGGTTCGAGGGCGCTACCACGATGGCGCCGATATTGTTGTTCTTGAAATATTTGTCGGAAATGTTCTTCCAATTGGCGCCGTAATCCTTGCTCTCCCAGACGCCGCCGCCGCCCGCTCCCATGTAATAGTGATTGGGCTCGCTCGCGATGCCGGCGACCGATTGCACGATTCCGCCCCTGTACGGACCGAGGCTGCGCCAGTGCAGGGCCTGCGTCAGGTCGGCCGGCGGCACGGCGGCCGCAAAGACCGGCGGTGCCGCCAGCAGCACCGCCGCCAACAGCCACAGCGAGCGAAAATCAATCAGCTTGAACATGAGCAGTCACCTCGAAACTAGCCACCGTTGTCGGTCGCCGTTATGAAAGCCGCGGTGGTATCGTGTAACTTCTTCAGCGCGGGTTCGTGCACGTAAATCATGTGGCCCGAGTCGTAGAACTCCATGTGGATGTGCGAGCGCAGGTCTGGCGGTATGTCGAGATGGCTCATGATGTAGACGGTGCCGAAGAACGGCGTCGCAAGGTCGTAGTAGCCGTTCTGGGCCAGTATCTGCAGATCGGGATTGCGCTTCATCGCTTGCGCAAGATCCACGGCCACCGTGGCGAAACCGTCCTGCGGACGGCGCGTACGCGGGTCCACGTGTACCAGGCTCCAGGGCCGGACATTGCCCTCGAGAAGATAGACGCGATCGCGTCCGAATTTTAGCGTCTCGTGCACGTAGGTATTGAAGGCCGCCGCATACGCTGAGCTGATCGCGGTCGACTGCGGGTCGTACATTCCGCCCTGGCTCAGGGGATCCAGGCTCGGACCGGCGAAGCGCGAATCCAGGCGGCCGACGGTCTCGTCCTGGTCCGCAAGCAGCTGATGGAAGAACTCCTGGTCCGTGACACGCAGGTTCGCCTTTTTGATGAAGGCGGCGCTGAGGCCGGTGTACTCGTGGAGCTTCTCCGCGACCGCATCGAACTGGTCGGCGTCCAATGCGTTGCCGGCGTTGAGGGCGCTGGCGTAATCGCTGAGCGCGAATTGCTCCACCTGCTGCAGGAACGGCTGCAGCGCCGCGGGCTGGTTGGGCAACCGATGGTGGTACCACGCGGTGGCCGCGTACGAGGGCAGGAACACCTCGTAGGGAACGTCATTGTTGGGCCAGAACCGGTTCGTGAGGTGCGTCAGGACCGTCGACTGCAGGATGACGCCGTTGATGTCGGTCGAATCCCTCTCCCCCATGTAATCGACCAGCGCCGCGCTGCGCAGCGTCCCATAACTTTCGCCGTAGATGTACTTGGGCGAGTTCCAGCGGTCGTTCGCGCTGTCGTAGCGCTTGATGAACTGCGCGAAGGAAGCGACGTCCGCATCGATGCCGTAGAAGTCCTTCGGCTTACCGACGCCACCCTGGTCTTTGCCGATGATGCGGCTGTAGCCGGTGCCCATGGCATCAACGAACACTTCATCCGTGACATCCAGCAGGCTGTACTCGTTGCTGACGGTCTTGTAGGGAGCCGCCGGCGTGTGCGTATGATCATTCGTCACGACGCGCCATGGGCCAAACGCGCCCATGTGCAGCCACAGGCTCGCAGCGCCCGGACCGCCGTTGTAAAAGAAGGTGACCGGGCGCCGGCTTTCGTCCTTCAGCCCCTCTTTTGCATACGCGACGTAGAACATGCTGCCCGTGGGCTCGCCCTGGGCATCCTTGAGAACAAGCGTTCCGGCGGTCGCTGTGTAGTCGATCGTGTGGCCCTCGACGGTCACGCTGCCGTGCGTGACGGAGGCGGTATCTGCCGGTGGGGAGGGCTGACCCGATGCGGTGGCGCTCCTGGCCGGCGACTTCGGCGCCGCCAATGATGCCACCGTGAAAATGGCGCTCAGTACGATCGCCAGCAGCTCAGCCCTTTTCTTCATGTTCGGGTCTCTTCTCGATGTCACCGGCCGGATGGAGTCTAGCCGGAACTCCGCGCAGGGTGGGCTGCCGCGCAGTCCAAGTTGGAATA
>Ga0134126_10003868_pt1 | contig 18753 bp, 17 predicted proteins | sample KB31752_FD_96881 | JGI IMG/M metagenome (GOLD analysis project Ga0134126, IMG submission 96881) | Terrestrial soil microbial communities with excess Nitrogen fertilizer from Kellogg Biological Station, Michigan, USA - KB3-175-2 | ecosystem: Environmental > Terrestrial > Soil > Unclassified ...
AGCTGCAGGGCGAGTCCGACCACCGCGACGATGACGGAGTTGAGCAATCCGCGGGCGACGCCGAGGTTCCATGCCTGGCTGAGGTTGCCGGATGTCGCGTGCTTCGGCAGCAACATCACTTGGCCGAGGCGGGCCAGGCCGCCGGAGAAGGCGGTCGCGGCCAGTGTCCAGAGCGGGAGTACGAACACGAAGACGGCGGCTGCGTAAAGCAGTAAACGCAGCGTCAATCGCCCGGCGCGGCCGCGGGTGAGCCGCCGGGGCGGCCGCAGACCCAGAGTGCTCGCGGTGGCCGCTACTCCCCCACCGCTAGGCCGTGTGTAGGCGCCGCTGCTCACCATGCCTCCCTTCGGTTGCGCCACCACAGATTCAGACACGTCAGCACGATCGTGACGGCGAGCAGCAGGGTGCCGATCGCGGCGGCGTAGCCCGCGTCGTTGTTCTCGCTGAACTGCTGGTAGATGTACGTGACCACGGACTGAGTCGACCCGGCCGGGCCGCCGCTGGTGGCGACCCAGATCTCGGTGAACACCCGCAGGCCTCTGATGATGCCGAGAGTCAGCACGATCGTGGTGATCGGCCGCAGCGAGGGCAGCGTGACATAGCGCAGCCGCTGCCACGCCCCGGCGCCGTCAATGTGCGCGGCTTCGTAGAGCTGCCGGTCGATCCCGGCCAGCCCGGCGACGAAGATGACCATGTCGTACGGCGCGTTCTTCCAGACCTGGATCAGGATCACCGAGGCCAGGGAGGAGTGCGTGCTCGACAGGAACGGCGCCGGCCCCAGGCCGAACGCACCTAGCAGCGAGTTCACCGCGCCGTAGCTGCTCGGATAGAGCAGCGTCTGCCACAGCGAGGCGGCGGCGACCATAGCCACCACGGTCGGCAGGAACACGGCCGTTCGCAGAATCCGCAGATGCCGGGCCGGCCCTTCGAAGAGCAGCGCGAGAGCGAAGCCGACCAGGATCGAGCCGGCCACGGCGCCGATCGTGTCGAGCACTGTGTGCAGCGCGGCCGCGCGCAGGTCGGGGTCACTGAACGCGCGCTGGTAGTTGGCTCCGGCGACGTACTGGTTGCCGAGATACGGCCGCACGTGGAAGAAGCTGAGGTAGATACCCCAGATCGTGGGCCAGAGCTTGAAGACCCCGATGAAGATCAACACAGGGGACAGATACAGCCACGGCACGAGCCGGTGCCGGGCGCGGCGCATTCGGCGGCCCGGCGCGAGCTGCCGGGCCGTCGTCGGCTCGAAGAGCCGTGCCGGATGACCGTCTGGGGCAGTGACCGGCGCGGACAAACCGGTATCCCGGCCGCGCGCGCGTGCGGCCGGGACCGGGACCTCGGGACTGGACGCCGGGGATGCTTGCGCGGTCACCGCGGCGCTCCCGTGGTCGTGCCGCACAGTCTGGCAGCAGCGCGGCGCCGTCGGGGAATCGACGCCGCAGCCGATACCTGCGCACGCATCATCCGACCCCCTGCTGCCGCAGCACCGAGTTCAGGTCGCTGTTGAGCGTCGTGAGCGCGGACTGGGTGTCACCGCAGGAGGAAAGCAATTTGTTGAGTTCCTCGGACGCCTTCTGGCGCAACGCCGTCCAGTTCGGCAGGTTGTCCCACTCGTAGTGGCCCGCGTCGGCGTACACCTGCTGCGCCACCTGCCAGCGCTGGTCGCCGCTGTGCACGGTCGCCGCGTCCACGTTCTTGTTCACCGGCAGGCGCACTACGGTGGCCGTCTTGACGCCGGTCATCCCGAGCTGCTGCGCCTGCGGGGTGATCATGAACTCTTCCAGCTTGGTCGCCTCGTCGCTCTTGGCGTCGGCCATGGTGAAGATGTCGGTGCCCTCGGCGAGGGTCGCGGCGGTGCCGGTCGGTCCGGCGGGCGGCGCGATCACGATGTACTTGCCCTTGACCGTGGTCGCGTCCATGGTCGCGTAGGCATAGGGGCCGGTGAGGTAGATGCCTGCGACGCCGGTCTGGAACGCCTTGTTGGTCGCGGTGGTGTCGTCGCCGAGCACGGAGGGCTGCACGTCCTTGGCGGTGCACACCTGGTTCTCCAGGAACTGCGCGGATTGCACGGCCTGTGGGGTATCGACGGTCGCGGTGTACTTGCCGTTCCCGGCGGACTTCACGAAGTCGCCGCCGGCCTGGTACAGGAAGCTGGACCAGTACCACGAGGTGTATCCGCGCGCGGTCGAGCCGGGCACGTCGAGGCCGTAGGTGTCCGCCTTGCCGTCTCCGTCAGGGTCCTGCGTCGTGAAGGCCTTGGCCACCCTTGCCAGCTCGTCCCAGGTCTTCGGCGGCTGAAGGCCGACCTTGTCCAGCCAGTCCTTGCGGATCAGCAACACGTTGGCCTGGGCCGAGAACGGGACCGCGTAGGGCTGGCCGTGCAGGTCGGTGGCGGACTTCCAGGCCAGGTCGGTCAGCTGGTCGGCGCCGGCGAACTTGGCCTTGTCGATGGGCAGGATGATGCCCTGGCTTTCGAAGTTGCCCAGTTGCGCCGCGTCGTCGAACACGACGTCGGGCAGCCGATGTGCCGAGGCCGCGGCGGTCAGCTTGGTCTCGAAGTCGGTGAGCGTGGCGGTGGCGATGTTCACCTTGATGCCGGACTGCGCGGTGAACGCGTCGAAGATCTTGCGATAGGCCTTCGGCGAGTCCCCCGCGCCGCGGATCCACACCGTCAGATCGCCGGTCGCGTGAGCGTTTTTCGACTGCGGCAACGATCCCCCGCCACCGCTGCCGCCGCCCGCGGTGGACGACGCGCTGCACCCGGACAGCGCCGCCGTGCCGGCCAGCGCGCAGCCGGCCAGCGCGACCAGCATCGCGCGGCCCGTTCCTGCGGGCCGCAGCTTCCTGGAGTGCATGGACACCTCGACTCTGAGACGCCGTTCATGTATGTGAATAGTTGACACGAGCATGAAGCATGTGCAGCGTGTGAAACATATTCGGGGAAGCGGACTTGGTCAAGGTTCGTTACAAGACGGCCGGAAGGAAGGAAACGTCATGGCGGTCGTCGGAGAGGCTGGGACCGACGCGGAAGCCGTGGCCGGGGTGAAGTCCGCCCGGCGCGCCATCGAGTTGCTGGAGGCGTTCGGTAGAAACCATGCCTGGACATCAATGACACAATTACATGCCCAGACCGGCTTTCCCCGCTCCAGCCTGCACGGTTTACTGCGCACGCTACGTGACCTGGGCTGGATTGAGGCAGACGACGTCGGGACCAGGTTCCGGCTCGGCGTTCGTGCATTGATCTGCGGTACTGCTTATCTGGACCGTGATCCAGTGATGCCTTACGCGACCGACGCCTTGGAACGCGTGCGCGAGCAGACCGGTCTGACGGCGCATTACGCGCGGCTGTGCGGCGCGGACATCGTGTACCTGGAGACCCGCGAGTCACGCCGCTCAGCGCATCTGGTCTCCCGGGTCGGCCGCACGCTACCGGCCTATGCGACCTCGCTCGGCAAGGCGCTGCTCGCCGAGCTCTCGGACGCGGAACTCACGAAGCTGCTGCCGACGACGGTGCCCGCGCTCACCGAGCGGACGATCACCGATCGCGAGGCGCTGCGTGCCGAACTCGCAACGACCCGGGCGCGGGGCTACGCGACCGAACGTGAGCAGGGCACTGCCGGCGTGGCATGCGCGGCCGCGGTAGTGCCGTACCGCATCCCGGCCACCGACGCGATGAGCTGCTCAATGCCCTGCGACGAAGTGACCGATGCGCAGCTGCATCACGTCGGCAAGCTGCTGCACGAGGTGGCCGATGACCTCAGTCAGCAGCTGCGGCGCGTTGGGATCCGCTGACACGTCCACATCCACCCACGCCATCACCCACACCCACACCCACGACGGAAGGTGGTTTCGCCATGACGCAAACCGCGACGGCGCCTGCGGGCCGGCGCATCAACCGGTCCACGCTCTACTTCTTCGGCGCGCTCGGCGGCATTCTGTTCGGCTACGACCTCGGCATCATCGCCGCGATCCTGGTCATCATCGCCAAGGACTGGCACCTGTCCGGATTTCAGAAGGGCGTGGTGACCGCGAGCCTCTCGATCGGGGCGATGATCGGCGCGGCGGCGGCCTCCCGGCTCGGCGACCGGCTCGGCCGCCGCCGGGCGATCATGGCCGCCGCGCTCGTCGTCATCGCCGGGACCGTGGCCTGCATGCTCGCGCAGAACCTGCCGGAGCTGACCATCGCGCGCGGCGTTATCGGCATCGGCATCGGCTGCTCCTCCGCGACGGTGCCGACGTACCTGTCCGAGCTGGCTCCCGCGCGGCTGCGCGGCGCGCTCGCCTCGCTCAACCAGATCTTCATCGTCTCCGGGATCCTGATCGCCTTTCTGGTCGGCTACTGGCTCGCGTCGACGGGCAACTGGCGCGGCATGTTCGCCGGGGCGCTGGTGCCCGCGGTAGTCCTGCTGGCTGGACTGACCCTGCTGCCGGAGACGCCGCGCTGGCTGGTGAAAGCCGGGCGCGAGCAAGAGGCACGCGCGGTGCTTGTGAGTATCCACCAGCGCGAGGCCGTCGATGACGAACTCACCACCATCCAGGAAGTCATCCGGCTCGACGCCGCGCAGCGCGGCAATCTGCGCGAGTTGTGGGCGCCGTGGGTGCGGCCGATGCTGCTCGTGGCGCTGCTGCTGGCCGTGGGGCAGCAGTTCAGCGGCGTCAACGCGATCAACGCCTACTTCCCGACGATGCTGGTCTCGCTGGGCTTCACCACCAGTACCGCGCTGCTGAGCGCGATAGCGCTCGGCGTGACCAAGCTGGCGTTCACGGCGTGGGTGGTGTTCGTGGTCGATCGCTGGGGTCGCAAACCCCTGCTGCTGATCGGCAATGCGCTGATGTTCGTGACGCTCGCGCTGACCGGCTTCGTGGTGCTGGATGTGCACGGCAAGACCGCCCTGGGCGTACTGACCCTGATTCTGCTGATCGGCTACCTGGCCGCGTACGAACTCGGCTGGGGCGCGGTGGTGTGGGTGATGATGGCGGAGGTGTTCCCGCTGCGGGTGCGCGCGGCCGGCATGGGCGTCAGCAGCGTGGTGCTGTGGGCCGCGACCGGCATCGTGACGGCGGTCTTCCCGATCATGTCGGACAAGAACGCGCTCGGCATCGGCCATTCGATGTGGGTGTTCGCGGCGGTCAACGCGGTGCTGTTCGTCCTGGCGCGGTGGCTGGTGCCGGAGACCAAGGGACGCAGCCTCGAGGAGATCGAGCTGGAGCTGCGCGGCCGCCATCGCGTGCAGCCCCCGGCGGCTGGCGAGGTCAGCACCGTCACCGAGGTCTGACGGAGACGGCGCTGATCCGGAACAGCTTTGATCAGAACAGCGCGGCGCGCAGCCAGCTGATCCGCTGCGTGGCGGCGTGGAAGCTGGTCGCGTCAAGCGAGCCGTTGCCGAGCGCGGTCGCGAGCGCGCCGCGGGCGCTGTCCCCTTGGCTCACGTCACGCGCTGAGCAAAGGATCAGATCCATACCGGCGCCCGCGGCCTTGACCGCGCGCTGAGCTGTCGTGCCGTACGCGGCCAGGGCTCCGGCCTCCAGCGCGTCCGTGATGGTCACGCCGCGGAAACCGTTGCGGCCGCGCAGTTCCCCGCTCACGATCGTCGGTGAGAGTCCTGCGGGCAGACTCGCGTCCAGCGCCGGGTAGAGCGCCCACGAGCACATGATCAGCATCACGCCCGCGCTGATCGCTGCCGGATACGGCACCTCGTCGATCGTGTGCAGCTGGTTCTGCGAGACGTTCAGCGTCACCGATCCGGTGTCAGTGTTCTGTGAAGTCGCCGCGGAGCCGAGGCCGGGGAAGTGCTTCGCGGTAGCCGCCACTGCGGTCGCCTGCTGCGCGCTGATGAAAGCCGCGCCGAGCGAGGCGACGGTGGCGGGGTTGTTGCTGAACGAACGTTGAAACTGGTCGATGAAGTTGCCCGCGGTGTAGAAGACGTCGAGCACCGGGGCCAGGTTGACGTTCATGCCGACTGCGCGCAGGTTCTGCCCGGCGCCGGTCCCGCCCGCGCTCGCCGCGGCAACCGGATCGGCGGCCTGCCCCATCTGCTTCGCGGACAGCGTCGGCTGGCCCGGCAGGCGGCGCACCAGGCCGCCCTCCTGATCGGTCATCAGCAGCAGCGGCAGCTTGACCGGACTGTGCGCGGCGGCCTGCCGCAGCTGGGAGATCACCCCGGCGATCTGGCTGGTGCTGGTGATGTTCTCGCCAAAGAAGATCACGCCGCCGACCAGCCCCGCACTGATATCGCTGAGCAGGCTCGACGGCGGGGTCGCGCCGGGGTATGAGTAGATGACCCGCTGACCGGCCAGCTGCTGGTTGGTCAGGTTCGGCGGGAAGCTCACCATCGCGGTGCTGCCGGGCTGCGGAATCGGCCGCTGACCGGTGGCGTTGCGCGGCGCTGCCTGCCACCAGCCGAACGCGCCGGCCAGCCCGAGACCCGCCGTGCCGGCCAGCATCGCGCGCCGGCTCGGCCGTGCGTCGTTCGGTTCCGGGCTCGGTACGGTCGGTTCAGCCATGGCGTCAGTGTACTAATCGGCCGCCATATGTCGCGAAAACTGACCGGAAGGGCATTTCGGTCATACTTCCGGTCGACGAGTCCGGCCGCGCCCGCCGCCCGGCTTTCCGCGCCGGCTCGATGATTCCCTTCCCGGTCAGCTGATCCCGGTTCCGACCGGCGCGCCGACCTTGGTACGGAAGCTCACGCTCTGCTGCACCAACCGGATCAGCGCGGCCTTGACCGACTCGCGGTCGCGGGCATCGAGCGTGACGACCGGGACGTCCTGCGGCACGGACAGCGCCTCGCGGATGTCCGAGACCTCGTGCACCAGCTTCCCGTCGAAGCAGTTCACTCCGATGACGTACGGCAGCCCGAAGTCCTCGAAGTAGTCCACCGCCGAGAAGCTGTCCGCCAGCCGCCGGGTGTCCACCAGCACGACCGCGCCGATCGCGCCGCGGCACAGGTCGTCCCACATGAACCAGAACCGGGTTTGCCCTGGCGTGCCGAACAGATACAGCACCAGGTCCGAGTCAAGGGTCACCCGGCCGAAGTCCATCGCCACGGTGGTGGTCTGCTTGCCGGGCACGCCGCGCACGTCGTCGACCCGCTCGGCCACCGCGGTCATGACCGCCTCGGTGGTCAGCGGCACGATCTCGGAGACCGCGCCGAAGAAGGTGGTCTTGCCGGCGCCGAAGCCGCCGGCGATCACGATCTTCACCGGCGTGATCCCGCTGTCGCGGCCAGGGCCGGCCCGCCGGCCGCCCTGGTCAGAGGTTGCGAAGCCCAATGAGCACCCTTTCCAGTAGCGCGAGGTCAGGCTGGCTGTCCGGGTCGTCGGGCTGCTGCACCGAGACCAGTCCGCTCTCGGCCAGGTCGCCCACGATCACCCCGGTAACGCCGAGCGGCATCTTGAGCAGCGCCGCGATCTCGGCCACGGACTTGAACTCGGAGCACAGACGGCAGACCTTCTCGTATTCGGGCACCAAGGTGTGCATGACGTTCCAGCCCCGAGCGGTCACCGTCACCAGTGCTTCCATCGCAAGCTGCGAATGGGACTGCGTGCGCCCGCCAGTGACGGCATAGGGGCGTACGAAGGGAGACGCCTCGCCTTCGGAACCCACGTTGCACCTCCCTCAGCCTGCCGGGCCGGCAAGTCCGGCCGAGCTGTGGCCCGACCCCCGTGTCAGCATCCGAATCCGCCTTCCGGTCCACCGCCCGCGGCGCTCCGTCCGGCCGCCGGCGAATATGTTTCCTGACTTACCGCGCTCCCTTAATATCAGAGTTCTTTAGCACACGATCACTGCGGCAGGGCGTTCTGCAACTCCTCTCGCAGCGCCGGGGTCAACACCTCCCCGGTGCGCTCCACCAGGTTGGTCATCTCGTAGCCGATCAGGCCCATGTCGCTCTCGGTGGCGGCGAGGGTCGCCATGACCGAGCCGTCGCTGATCGCCATCACGTACAGGAAGCCGCGCGCCATCTCCACCACCGTCTGGGTGACCGCGCCGCCCTCGAAGATCCGCGCCGAGCCCTGGGTGAGGCTGGCCAGCCCGCTGGCCACCGCGGCGAGTTGGTCGGCCCGGTCGCGGGTCAGGCCGTCCGAGGACGCGATGAGCAGCCCGTCGGAGGAGACCACGATGGTGTGGGCCACTCCCGGGACCTTCTCCACGAAGTTCGAAATCAACCAGTTGAGGCTTTCCGCCTCCTGGCTCATACCCCTCATGTCCCGTTCCTCAACTCTGTTCGGTCTCGCCGGACAACTGCTGGGAGTTGCGGCGGAAGGTCGACAGGCGCCGGCGCACGGCCTCGGCCGTGGACGAGAGCCCCGGCGGCGGAGTGACCTTGGCCGCGCCGTTGGCCCCGGCCTTCCCGGGCACCAGATTCGCCTTCGGCACCCGGCGCGGCAGCCCGCTGGTGGTAGTCCCGTCCCGGACCGGGTTGGCCAGCGCGGCGGCGGCCTTCCAGGCGTCATCGCCCGGCGAGGACCAGGTCCGCGCAGCCGGCTCAGATTCAATCCTCGGCGCGGGCGCGGCAGGCGGCCGGAAACGACCGGCATTCGGGCTCTGCGATCCCGGACCGGACATGCCCGGTCCGGCTTGCACCTGCTGCACGTTGGACGCGGCCTGCGCGGCGCCGCTGGCGGCCCTCGTGGCGTCCCAGGGCTGAACAGAGCGCGGGCTCCAGCCGGAGTGCGGCGGACGGGTGCCGCGGCGGCGGAACCACTCGGACTCCACGGCCTCGAAGATGGGCAGCCGCTCGTTGGTGTCGGTCATCGCCGCGTCACCGCGCGCGGCCTGCCGCACTTCAGAGCCCTGTGTTTGCTGAGGACCCTGCCGAAGACCCTGGGTTGGCTGCGGGTTCTGCACTGGATGCGAACCCTGCGCTGGTCGAGGGCCACGCGTTGGCAGCGGGTCCTGCCGAGGCGGCGGAATCTGGGTCCTGCCACTCTCTTGCCGCTGCGCCGGCTGCGGCTCGCCGCCATCAGGTGCGGCCTGCTTCGGCTCGAACCAGGTTGGATCGGTTATCGGCGAGGAAGGCGCGCCATCTACGTAGACCGCGGCGTTTGACCGCAGGGAGTCCGGCTGCCGCGGGTTCGCGCCATACCCGTCCGGCGCAGCCGGTCCGGGGAAGAGCGGGGTCGCGAACTGGCCGGGAAGAACCGGGTTGGCGCCCGAGCGGCCGGCGCCGTTCATCGGCGGTTCGCGGAACCCGGCGCCCGCGCTCGCGTCCGGCGGCGGAGGCATCGGCGGTTCGCCCAGACGCTTGGTCCTGCCGAAGTCGCCCGCCTGCCAGTCGTCCGGCGCCGCGCCGCGACCCTGGTCGAGCAGGCCGCCACTGGTGAATCCGTCGCGAGCCATACCGGGCACGGTGACCCGCGGCTGCGCGCCGGAATCGCCGGGCCGCCGGGCCGCCATCGCGCCGAGGTCTACCAGCGTGACCGGCAGGTGGATCGAGGCGGTGACGCCGCCGGCCGGGGATTCGGAGAGCGTGACGCTGATGCCGTAACGCGCGGCCAGCCGGCCGACGACGAACAGACCCATCTGCCGGGAAACCCCGACATCGACTAGCGGCGGGTTGGCCAGCCGCTCATTCGAGCGCCGCAGATCGGCCGCGGTCATCCCGATGCCGACGTCCTCGATGTGCAGGATCACGCCGCCGTCGTCCGCGCCGCGCGCCGCGACCCACACCTTCGTCTGCGGGGACGAATACGTGGTCGCGTTCTCCAGCAGCTCGGCGACCAGGTGCGCGACGTCGGGCGCGGCCTTGCCGACGATCCGGGTGCGCGGGATCTCGCCGAACATGATCCGCTCGTACTGCTCCACCTCGGCGGCCGCGGCGCGCGCCACGTCCACCAGCTGCACCGCCTCGGTCCACCGCCGCGCGGTCTCCTCGCCCGCGAGGACCAGTAGGTTCTCGTTGTTGCGGCGCATGCGGGTGGCCAGGTGGTCCAGCTTGAACAGCTGCGCGAGCTGTCCCGGGTCCTTCTCGCTGTTCTCCAGGCCGTCGATCAGCAGCAGCTGCCGCTCCACCAGACCCTGGCTGCGCCGGGAGAGGTTCTTGAACATCGAGTTGACGTTGCCGCGCAGCAGCGCCTGCTCGGTGGCCAGCCGCACCGCCGCGTCGTGCACCTCGTCGAACGCGCGGGCGACCGCGCCGATCTCGTCCCTGGAGCGCACCGCGATCGGTTCCACTCTGGTACCCGCGGCAGCGTCCACGTCGGTGGCGTCACGCAACCTGCGAATGACCGAGGGCAGGCCGTCGGTGGCGATCTGGTAGGCGGAGGTTCGCAGTACCCTGAGCGGTTCGACGATCGAACGCGCGATGGTCGCGGTGGCTGCGAACGCTAACAGCAGGGTCAGGATGACGATTCCGGCGTTGACGTACAACCGGGTGCGCGCGGCCGACTGGAGGAACGAGGTTCGATCCAGCGCCTGCGCGGCGACCTGGTTCTCCACCTGGCGCACCTGGGTGACCTTCGCGGTGGCGGCGTTGAACGCGCCCACCGGGTCCGCGCCGATCGTGCTGGCCGGCCGGTTGTCCAGAGCGGCGTCGATCACCTGCTGCACAAGGCTGTCCGCGGTGCCGGTGCTCTGGCCGCCGACCGTGGACTGGAACAGGTTGGCGGTGGCCGGCGCGGCCTGCGCGGTGAGCGAGGTGGTCGCGCTGGTGTACTTGGCCTGCGCCTGGATCAGCGCCTCCTGCTGCACCCGGGCCTGCCCGCCGCCACCGAGGATCGAGACCAGGTAGCCGCGCTCCTGCGAGGTCTGCTCCCCCGACTGCTCGACCAGGGACAGCGAGTTGACCAGGTTGCCGAGGTCGTGGTCCGTGGTGCTGGTGGCCAGCTGGTCGCTGAAGTTGAGCAGGCTGCCGATGATGGTGGTGTACGCCTGGAAGACCGGCCGCGAGTCGCCGAGGCTGACCACGGAGGAACGCAGCACGGTCAGGTCACCGAGCCGGGCGTCCGCCTGGACCGCCAGGGCCTGCGCGGAGGGGGCCAGAGCGCTGATGCTGCCGGCGTACTGCTTTCGCGCCGCCTCGAACGCCTGTACCTGCGCGGTGGTGTTGCTCTCCGCGGCCGCGAGGCTGGTCATGTCCTCGGTGCGCTGACCGTTGGTCAGATACCGGGCGATCAGATCCCGTTCGTCCTGCACCCCGTGCACGAGCTTTGAGACGGTCAGCGCTACCTGGACCTGGCCGGCGAGGTTGCCCTCGGCGGTGATGGCGTCGTTCTCGGTCACCACCCGGGCCGCGCCGAGCGCCACCGCGGCGATCAGCGGCAGCAGCACCAACAGCACGAGCCGATTGCGCAGACGCAGGTCGCGCAGCCCTCGGCGGGTCCGCGGTAAGGCATCATCCGTGTTCTTATCCATCGAGCCTCACACGCTCCTCGTATCGAGCGGGCACGATCTCCGTCCTCTGCTACCGATGTGCGGATTGCGTGGTGAAGGAAACACCCCGGGCTCGGGACAGCCGCAATTTGAGCACAGCCGCACTGTGGGGGCCAAGACTTCACACAACTGACTTAACGAGGGCGCAGCGCGCCCGAATAGGACCGCTTCGCATGCATATGGACCGGCCGGGAGCGTACCGGTGGTTGCCGGCCCTCCAGCAGCGTGTAGTCCACCAGCTCGCCTATCGCGTGATGCACGCACAACATCGCGTAGAGCTCCTGGCGCACCAGGTCAGGACTCTTAGAGCGAAGCACGATCCGGTCGCCTCCTTGATAGGCGGTGATGCCGCGAAATCCGTTACCACGCGCGCGGTGCCGGTCGAAGACGGCGATCAGCCGCTCGGCCGGAGCCTTGCGATGGTCAAGGATCGAGGTGACGAGCCGCCCCGTGCCAGAGCCGCGTTCGATCACCCGTACGATCCGGGCCGTGCCGGCCGCGCCGGGCAGCCTGGAGAGCCCTGATCCGTCCGGCAGCCGGTGATGGACCGGAAACGCCGGCCCGTCGGCCACCGGCCACAGCAGTTCGCCGCCGCGGTCGCCGATCGCCGTCCACAGCGCCGGCGAAAGCGGCCGCTCCTCGTCGAGAACCACCAGTGAGCCTGGTGATACCGACGCGGCGATGCGCCGGTCCCGGCTGCCGTCCGCTCCCCCGCCGACGGCCGCCGCCACCACTCGGTGGCTCAGGTCGTCAGTGAGTAAGGACAGATACACCCGCGGCGCCACGGTCGAGTTCGGATCCGCGGTGCGCACCGCGAACTCGCCCCGGTTGGCCAGGGTGTCTGGCACGTCGGCCGATATCCGGCACAGCCGCAGCGGCCGCCAGCCGCCGGGCAGCAGCGGATCCGGCCCGGTGACCGCGGCGGCCGGGGCCGCCGCTCGCTCGAACAGCAGCCGCAGCGGCTCCACGCCGAGCCTTCGCCTGGCCCGCCCGATCGCCGCCGCGCTCGCGGTCTGCGCGCCCGGCGGGTGTGTCAGGCCTGGAATACCGCGGACGATCTCGCCGAGCACTTCCTCGTAGGGCAGCTCGCCGAATATCCACAGCGCCAGGGTGAAATAGACCATTAATCGGGCCGGCAACAGCCGATGGCGTTGCTCGCGGCGTCCGAGCACGTCGACGATCTGATCGACATGGCTCGGCGGGAACGCGCGGATCAGCAGACCCAGCACGACCCGCTGCGGCAACCCGGCGCTGAGCGCGGTGTTCGTGTGGCCGGCCCGTGGCATGCGAGCACCCTAGGGCAGCACAACCGACGGTCACACCGGCAGGACCCTAAGTTGACAGTCCCTTGGCCGGATCGCTTGTTGCCTTTGGCTAATCGATGGCATCCTCATGGCCCAATCGAGGGGGTAGTTCAAGGAGTGTCGATTGGGAAGCTCCACAGGGTTCGAAGCTGCGGGCCCTGACAGACTTCGAAAGCCGCCTCCCTTGCTCGCGCTGAACGGCGTGTCCAAGCGGTTCCGCGGTCCGGACGGCCGCGCGCACACCGCGTTGGAGGCGGTGGATCTGACCGTCGCACCGGGGCGTTTCTGTGTGCTGATCGGCCCGACCGGCTGCGGTAAGTCGACGATCCTCTCGATGATCGCCGGGCTGGCGCGGCCGAGTGAAGGCAGCATCCTGATCGACGGCCAGCCGGTGCTCGGGAGCGATCCGCGCACCGGTTTCATGTTCCAGAACGACGCCGTCTTCCCATGGAAGACGGTGCTCTCGAACGTCATGGCCGGTCCTCGTTTCCGCGGCGTTCCCAAGCGGGAGGCGGCCGAACTGGCGCGCGACTGGTTACGCCGGGTCGGGCTGAGTGGATTTGAAACTTACTTTCCCTACCAGCTCTCCGGCGGCATGCGTAAGCGCGTGGCGCTGGCCCAGACGCTGATCAACAATCCACAGATCCTGCTCATGGACGAGCCGTTCTCCGGGTTGGACGCGCAGACCCGGCAGATCATGTCGGAGGAGCTACTCGGGCTGTGGGAGCAACTGGGCGCGTCAGTGCTCATGGTCACCCACGACCTCGAGGAAGCGATCGCGCTCGCCGACACGGTGGTCGTGCTCACCGCCGGCCCGGCCACGGTGAAGAAGGAGTTCACGGTCGATCTGCCGCGACCGCGCCGGGTGCGCGAGGTGCGGTTCCAGCCGCGGTTCGTCGAGCTGCACGAACAGATCTGGTCCTGTCTGAGCGAAGAGGTCTCCCTTGCCTATGCCCGCGCTACGACCTCCCCGTGAACGCTCCCGCCAGGACGCCGCCGCCGAACGTGAAAGCAAGCGCGTGACCGCTCGGCCACGGGTGCGCCGCCGGGCGATGATCATCGGTATCCAGGTGACGCTGCTGGTCGGTGCGCTCGGAATCTGGCAGGCGCTGGCCTCGACGCACACCATCGACGTGTTCTTCTACGGCGATCCGGCCGGCACCTGGCGGCAGCTGATGGACTGGATCCACGGCGGCACCACCGAGGGACCGCTGTGGCAGCAGATCTGGGTCACCCTGCAAGAAGCGCTGCTCGGCTTCGTCATCGGCGTGGTGCTCGGTGTGGTCTGCGGAATCGTGCTCGGGCGGGTCAAACTGCTCTCCGAGATCCTGGCGGTCTACATCGGGGCGTTCAACTCGATCCCGCGCATCGTGCTCGGCTCGATCTTCATCATCTGGTTCGGCCTCGGCATGCAGTCGAAGATCGCGCTGGCCGTGCTGCTGATCTTCTTCAACGTGTTCTTCAACGCCTTCCAGGGCGCGCGCGAGGTCGACGGCGGCCTGATCGCCAACGCCAAGCTGCTCGGCGCGAGCAGGCTGGACGTGATCCTTCAGGTGGTGGTGCCCTCGGCGTTCAGCTGGATCATCGCCAGCCTTCGGGTCGCCTTCGGCCTGGCCATCACCGGTTCGGTGGTCGGCGAGATGCTGGGCGCGCAGCAGGGTCTCGGCACGCTGATCTCGCAGGCCCAGGGAAATTTCAACCCGAACGGCGTGTACGCGGGGCTGCTCGTCACCACGATCGTCGCGCTCGGCGCGGAGGGGCTGATCACCCTCGCGGAGCGCCGGCTGTTGCGCTGGCGCCCACCTAGGCACGCGCTGGAAGCGGAGACCTGACCGGCGCCCGCGGCGCGCCGGCCGGTACGGCGGCCACGGGGCCACTTGAAGATGACCACGCTTGTAAGAACACAGCTATCAGAACTCAGCTATACAAACCCAGCTGTCCACGCGTCCCTTCCCCGACCAAGGAGAGCACAGTAAGCATGTTCCATCGCAAGCTCGTCCTCGTAGTAGCCGCGTTGACCGCGGCCGCTGGCATCGCGTCCTGCTCCAGTTCCAAATCCGGCTCCGCCGCCTCGGCCGGCTCCGGCTCCTCCGCGGCCCCGATCACCGTCAAGATCGCGGTGTCGAACTCGACCAACCAGAGCTACATTCCGCTGATCCTGGCGCAGCAGCTCGGCTTCTTCCGCAAGCAGGGTCTCAATGTGCAGATCGTCAGCGTGACCAGCGGCGCGCAGACATTTTCGCTGCTGCTGTCCAAGCAGGTGCAGGGCGTCGTCGGGTTCTACGACCACGATCAAGACCTGGTAGCCAAGGGCACCCAGGTGCACGAAGTGGTGCAGCTGCTCCAAGCGCCGGGCATGGTCGAAGTCGTGCGCGACGACGAGGCCGCCGCGATCAACTCGCCGGCCGACCTGGCCGGCAAGAACGTCGGCATCACCGGGCTCGGCGGCTCCACCGAATTTCTCGCCGACTACCTCGCGGCGCACAGCGGCGCGGGGGTGAGCAGCATTCACCCGGTCGCCGTCGCCGCGGGCGCCACCTTCGTCGCGGCGATGCAGCACAAGCAGATCGACGCGGGCGTCACCACCGAGCCGACGATCTCCTCGCTGCTCTCAAAGCACCTGGCGAAAATCCTGGTGGACATGCGCTCGACGGCCGGAACCCAGGCGGCGCTCGGCGGACCGTACCCAGGCACCGCGCTGAGTGTGACCGCGGCCTGGGAGAACTCGAACTCGGCGACGGTGCAGAAGCTGGTGAACGCGCTGGTCGAGTCGCTGCGGTGGATCCAGCAGCACTCCGCGCAGCAGATCGCTGACTCGATGCCGGCGAACTACTACTCCAGCACCGGCAAGACCGCGTACGTGCAGGCGCTCGCGAACGAGATCGGCATGTACAACCCGACCGGTCTGATGCCGACGGACGGTCCGCAGAGCGTGTTCCGGGTGCTCTCGGAATTCGACCCGGCCGTCAAGGGCCACCAGGTCGACCTGAGCAAGACATACACGGACCAGTATGTGCAGAAGGTCCCCGCGTCCTGACCGAATTGACGCGATCGTCCGCCGCCGGGTGCGAGAACGTGACGCCCGGCGGCGGACTTCGCGAACTCACCTCGTCACCGGTCGGTGCGCAGCGCCTTCCAGTAGTGGCATCGCATCGGCCACTCGACCAGGTCGCTGCTACCGAGCCGCGGGTCGTTGTTCACGTATTCGGAGTATTCCCGAAGAATCTCGGGCTTGCGCTCCGGCGGCGCCTGAAGATACCCGGTGTATGTGGTCAGCATCGCGCTCAGTTCGTCCCGGCTGACCAAGGTGGACCACGGCAGCGCGGAAATCTCGATATCGACGAACGGCGCGCCCTGCGGCAACCAGGCGTCTTCGAGGTAATGCGAAACCTGGGTATAGACGATATCGGCCGTTCCGGTCGCCCGCCGCCGGAATTCCTCGACGTCCGATACCCACGGCACGCTGCGGTCGCCGCGATTCCAGACCAACGCGAGAGTTCCGCCGTCCCGCAACACCCTGGCCACCTCCGGAATGGCCAGGTCTGGATCTACCCAGTGCCAGGCGGAGGACATGACCACGGCGTCTACGCAGGCGTCCGGCAGCGGGATGCGTTCCGCGACGCCTTCGAGCGCGACGACGCCGGGGCAGTTCTCGGCCAGCACCTCACGCATTCGAGGGTCGGGATCGACGGCGTAAACCTTCGGCGCCCGCGTCATCAGATGCCGGGTCATGGCGCCGGTTCCGGCCCCGAGGTCGAGAACGGCGGAGCAGCCGGCGGGCAGGATATGGTCAACAATTTCCACGGGCGGCCCGACCCGGTATCGATCGTAATTGCGGGCCTGCGCACCGAACGAGGTGGAGAGTCCGGAATCTTGAATCATGCCGACAGCCTAGTGCGGTGCGCAATTTTTTTGTAGCAGCGCTTTTATAAGCGAGCGGGCCGGGTGCGATTCGAAACTCGAATCGCGCCCGGCCCGCGGCTGGTGGTCTATCTGTTACCGATGACGCATCGGGCGGCGGGCCCGGCGCACCAGAGCGCCGCCCGCGGCAAGCGCCGCGCCGCCGAGAGCGAGCCAGCCCATGGCCTCGCCGCCGGTCGCGGCGAGCTTGCCCGTACCGGGCTTCGCCGAGGAGCTGGCCGGGGGCATGACGGAGCCGGACACCGAAGCGCTGGGCGAGGCGGAGCAGGCACAGCTCGCGGACGGCGAGGCGGAAGCCGAAGCCGACTCGGAAGCCGAGGCCGACTCGGAAGCTGAAGCTGAGGCGCTCGCGGAGGCCGAGGAAGAGGGCGAAGGCGTCCCGGTGCAGTCGACCATGAACACCTTGAACTTCGCCCTGCCGTGCTCGCCGACGAAGGTCCAGGTCATCTTGTAGTGGCCGTCGGGCAGCGTCATGTTGCCGGTGTGACCGTTGCCGTTCTGGTCCAGCGTGATGGCGCCGCTGAGCACTTGGGCGGTGCCGGTCGGCGGCTGCTGGTTGATCTTCCAGGAGACCTGCTGAAGTCCGTCGAAGTTGAAAGCGTCCAGGTAGAAGACGCAGACCTTCGGGTCGTTACGCGTGTCGTCCACCGGTGTCGTGGACGCGTGGATCTTGACGTCGCCGTTGTCCCCCGGAGCCATCACGAACGCGGCGGCTGGTGTGGCAGCGACCAGACCGAGTAGTCCGGCAAGTGCGGTGAAGAGGAGAAGCAGACGACAGCGAAGGCTGGGTGAACGTCGCACGATGCTCCCTAGGCCCGAGTAGACAAGGCTGAATTAGCCAGTTGTCGTCAGACCGTATGCATTACGCATAGCGCATCACGGGAGCTACCGTGACGACACGTCAGGTTTCACGCATTCGGCGCAATCCTGCCTGCTATCCGGCGCCTTCGGCGTCACTGCGCAGCGGCGGCCGACATTTCCGCGGCCGTCTCGTCGAGCGACTTGGTCAGCTCGACCAGCTGCGCCCGCAGCGCTTCCGCTTCCGTCTGGTCCATCCCGATGGCGACGCCGATGCCGGTCCTGACCTGGAAGATCCGTTCCCTCAGCGCGCTGCCCGCGTCGGTGAGCCGCACCAGGACCGACCGCTCGTCGTCCACGGCGCGGCGGCGCTCGACCCAGCCGGCCGCCTCCAGTCGCTTGAGCAGCGGGGAGAGCGTGCCCGAGTCCAGCCGCAGCTTTCCGCCGAGGTTCTTCACACTCAGCTCGCCGTGCTCCCAAAGCACGAGCAGCACAAGGTACTGGGGATACGTCAGACCGAACTCGCGCAGTAGAACGCGGTACACGCCGTCGAACGCCCGCGAGGCCGCGTGCAGCGCGAAGCAGAGCTGCGCGTCGAGGCGCATCGCCTGCTCGGCGGTGCGGTCGGTGGTTTCCATGGCTCCAGTGTACCTCAGTGGCGCACAGTTGAGTTTCCCGCATCTAAGTTGCAGACAACTAGATTGTGTGCAATGCTTCTGGCTGTGGGCGGCGCTCCGGTCGCCCCGAACCTCGAAGGATGGACACCATGAGCCTCTACACCGCAGTCGCCACCGCGAACGGCCGCGAGGGCAAGGCGGTCAGCTCCGACGGCCAGCTCAACCTGGCTCTCGCCTTCCCGCCCGCCCTCGGCGGCGATGGAAAGGGCACCAACCCCGAGCAGCTGTTCGCCGCCGGATACGCGGCCTGTTTCGCCAGCGCGCTCGGCCTGGTCGGCCGGCAGGCGAAGGTGGACACCGGCGAGATCTCGGTGACCGCCGAGGTGAGCATCGACAAGGACGACACCGGTTTCGCGCTCTCCGTGGTGCTGCGCGCGGAGCTGCCCGAGGCGCTGGACAACGAGACCGGCCGCAGCCTCGTCGAGCAGGCACACGCCGTGTGCCCGTACTCGAAGGCGACCCGCGGCAACATCCCGGTCGAGCTCGTCGTCGAGTAACACACCCGACAGCCGGCTCGCTCGACCCACGAGCGCGGCACCGACACGCAAAACCCGAATACACACCTACGCTTCCGGCGGCACCGGCGATCATCGCGGTGCCGCCGAAGCGTTGTTGTCGTCTGGAACGGATTTGCGATCCGGTCGCAGGGCCCGAACTGGCCGCTTTGCCGTCTCATTGCCATTCG
>Ga0134126_10003869_pt1 | contig 18753 bp, 19 predicted proteins | sample KB31752_FD_96881 | JGI IMG/M metagenome (GOLD analysis project Ga0134126, IMG submission 96881) | Terrestrial soil microbial communities with excess Nitrogen fertilizer from Kellogg Biological Station, Michigan, USA - KB3-175-2 | ecosystem: Environmental > Terrestrial > Soil > Unclassified ...
AGCAGCGTTTCGTAGGTGCCGTCCTGGTCCGATCCGCCGGCTCCATGCGTCACGGAGAAGTAGTCCGGCCGCAGCTCCGCGAGCTTCGACACAACGCCCGGCAGCTTCGCCACACCCTCAGGCGTCCGCGGCGGAAACAACTCGAATGAGAATCTTTGGGTTGCCATTGCGATCTTAGTTCATAGTTGGCAGTTCGCAGTTCATAGTTGCTGTGAACTAAGAACTGCGAACTCGTCGACTAGTACCTGTAAAACTCCGGCTTGAACGGCCCCTCGACCGGCACGCCGATGTAATCCGCCTGCCGCGTCGAGAGCTTCGTCAGCTTCACGCCGATCTTCTCCAGATGTAGCCGCGCCACTTCCTCATCCAGCTTCTTGGGCAGGGTGTACACGGCCACCTTGTAGGTGTCCTTGTTCTTCCAGAGGTCGAGCTGCGCCAGCGTCTGGTTGGCAAAGCTGTTCGACATCACAAAGCTCGGGTGCCCCGTCGCACAGCCCAGGTTCACCAGCCGGCCTTCCGCAAGAACGAAGATCTCGTGCCCGTCTTCAAAGCGGTACTTGTCTACCTGCGGCTTGATGTTCAGCTTCGTCGCGGTTTTGTCGGTGTTCAGTCGATCCATCTGGATCTCATTATCGAAGTGGCCGATGTTGCACACGATCGCCTGGTCTTTCATCTTGTGCATGTGCTCGAGCGTGATGATGTCCACGTTGCCCGTGCAGGTGACATAGATATCGCCGCGGCCCAGCGTGTCCTCGAGCGTGGTCACTTCGAAGCCTTCCATTGCAGCCTGCAGCGCATTGATCGGATCGATCTCGGTCACAATCACGCGCGCGCCCATTCCGCGCAGTGAGTGCGCGCAGCCCTTGCCCACGTCGCCGTAGCCGCAGATCACCGCCACCTTGCCCGCCACCATCACGTCCGTTGCGCGCTTGATGCCATCGGCCAGCGACTCGCGGCAGCCATACAGGTTGTCGAATTTCGACTTCGTCACGGAATCGTTCACGTTGATGGCCGGCACCAGCAACTTGCCCTTCTCCATCATTTGATAAAGCCGGTGCACGCCCGTCGTGGTCTCTTCGCTGACACCGCGCCACTCCTTCACCACCTTGTGCCAGTGCTGCTTGTCCTCGGCGTAGACGCGCTTCAGCAGGTCCTTGATCACCTGTTCTTCGTGATTGCCGCTCGGGGTGTTCACCCATCCATCGCCGTCTTCGAGCTCATACCCCTTGTGGATCAGCAGCGTCACGTCGCCGCCATCGTCCACCACGAGCTGCGGACCCTTGCCGCCCTTATGGCTCAAGGCCGCGAACGTGCAATCCCAGTACTCCTCCAGACTCTCGCCCTTCCATGCAAATACCGCCACACCCGTCGCCGCAATCGCCGCTGCTGCGTGATCCTGCGTCGAGAAGATGTTGCAGCTCGCCCAGCGCACTTCCGCGCCCAGACTGGTCAGTGTTTCGATCAGCACTGCCGTTTGAATCGTCATGTGCAGTGAGCCCGTCACCCGCACCCCGGCCAGCGGCTTCTCCGCCGAATATTTGTTCCGAATCGCCATCAATCCAGGCATCTCGTGCTCGGCAATCGAGATTTCCTTCCGGCCCCATTCGGCTAGAGACATGTCTGCGATTTTGTAATCGGCGGAGGTGATTTCGAGGGTGGTTGCCATGCGGTAAAGCTCCTTCGTATCGACGAATCGTGATATCTTGATATGTACCAGATTCGAGCCATGCCGTCAATCCTCAAAACCCTCCGCGCCGCCGCCGACCCCACCCGGCTGCGTATTCTGCTGCTTTTAAAGGAGGAAGAGCTCTCCGTAGCCGAGTTGCAGGAAATCCTCACTCTGGGCCAGAGCACCATTTCCACTCATCTCGCCCAACTGAAACAGGCCGAACTGGTTGAAGACCGCCGCACCGGCAAAAGCAGCCTCTATCGGCTCACGCCCTCAGCAGTTGACGGGCTTCTTCCTCCATTTCTCGAGTTGGCCGAAAAGGAGACTCCCGAAGCCGCCTCCGATGCCGCTGCAATGCGCCGCGCGCTTCGCAAGCGCCAGCAGCGCATGCGCACCTTCTTCGACACCATGGCCGGACGCCTCGGTAAGGACTACGTCCCTGGTAAATCCTGGAAAGGCGTCGTGCTCGCGCTGCTTCATCTGCTTCCGCCGCTCGACATGGCCGACCTCGGCGCCGGCGATGGCAATTTTTCCTTTCTTCTCGCCACGCGGGCCAAAAGCGTCATCGCCGTCGACAGCTCCGACAAGATGCTCGAAGTCGCCCGCGACCAAGCCGCCCGAAACTCCATCCTGAACATTGACTTCCGTCACGGCGACATGGAAGAGCTTCCCATCCCCGCCGCCTCCATCGATGTGGCCTTCTTCTCGCAGTCGCTCCACCACGCCCTGCACCCGGCGCGCGCCATCGCTGAGGCCCAGCGCATCCTGCGCCCCGGCGGGCGCGTCATCGTCCTCGACCTGGCGAAACATCGCTTTGAGGAAGCGCGCGAACTGTACGCAGACGAGTGGCTGGGCTTCGGCGAAGCCGAACTCGAACAGATGCTCCTTGACGCCGACTTCACCCACCCTGAAGTCGCCATCGTGGACCGCGACCCCGACGCCCCGCAATTCCAAACCCTGCTCGCGGTCGCCGTGAAGCGCGAGTAGCGCCACTCCCCGCGCCATGGTGCGCTGCCTTGTTGCGATAACCTGAATCCAACTCAGAGAACAGATGACCGCAACCACCAAATCCGCCGCGGCCCCCCGAGTGCGCGCAACGAAGTCGCCGCGCCTGACCCGCATGCAGCGCACGGCCATCCTCAAGGCGCTGGCAGACCCGAAGCGTTTCGAACTCCTTGAACGCATTGCGCGGTCGAGCTGTCCCATGGGTTGCGCACAGGCAGGCGAGGCGCTGGCCATCGCGCCTGCCACTCTTTCGCACCACATCAAGGAACTGCATACCAGCGGACTGATCGATGTGCGGCGCGAGGGCAAGTTCGCCTTTCTGTCCATTAAGCCGGACGTGCTTGAGGCGATTGCAGCGTCTCTCTCTTCTCTCTCGCATCGCGACTCCTCCCCGCAGTCCTGACCTCAGGCTCAAGAAAAAATCTCAACCGGTTCTGAATCGTTTTCCTACAGCCGCAATCAATTCGATAGTTGTCGAAATGTCGAAGCATTCGGCATTCGATCGAAGGAGAGATAAATGGGCAGTCTGAAGGGAAAAGTGGCGTTGGTGACCGGCGCTTCGAAGGGCATTGGGGCGGGCATCGCGAAGGAACTCGCATCCCGCGGCGCAGCCGTGGCAGTGAACTACTCCAGCAGTAAGGCCGAAGCGGACAGGGTCGTCAGCGAGATCGAGGCCGCCGGCGGCAAAGCCGTTGCCGTCAAGGGCAGCGTGGCCGACCCGGCCGCGATCGGCCCTCTGGTCGATCAGACCGCCGCGAAGCTCGGGCCCATCGACGTGCTGGTAAACAATGCAGGCATCTACGAGTTTGGCCCGATCGACGCCGTCACGCCGGAGCACTTCCGCAAGCAATTCGACGTGAACGTGCTGGGCCTTCTGCTCACCACCCAGGCCGCGCTCAAGCACTTCAACCCGCAGGGCGGCAGCATTGTGAACATCAGTTCCGTCGTTGTTGACGGCGTTCCCGGCGCCGCGGTCTATAGCGCCACCAAGGGCGCCGTTGACGCCATCACGGCTTCATTGGCCAAGGAGCTTGGATCCAGAAATATCCGCGTCAACTCACTTAATCCTGGCATCGTTGAGACCGAAGGAACTCACGCTGCGGGCTTTATCGGCAGCGATTTCCAGAAAGAGGCCGTCTCGCGCACGCCACTGGGCCGCATTGGCCAGCCGCAGGACATCGCCACCGCGGCCGCATTCCTCGCTTCCGACGACTCCGGCTGGATCAATGGACAGGCGATCCACGCCGCGGGCGGCTTTCGCCTGTAAGCATGCTCGTTCTGGTTGACGCGGCGCAGCCTTCGCGCGCCGCGTCCGTTGTTCGCTGTTCCCCCGCCAGTTCCTCGAAGTCCGACTCTCAGGCCTTTCGCGAACGTCCGTTGCCGAAAACCGGTTGCCGGCAACGTGACCGGCACGGAAATGGCGGACTCTCCGGCAGCTCCAGCGCGCCCAGGAAGCGCAGCCCCAGCAGCCCGCACACTGCTGCGAGCACCAGCGCAAAAACAACCACGAAAATCACCGTCAGGCCGTCCATTGCTTCAAATCCTCGGCGCAACACATACAGCACAGCGCCGGCAGCAAAAGCATCACCATGCGCAAATTGCTCAGCCGCTGTGACCGTCCTTGCACAGCCATTGACGCGACCAACTCGCCAAGCGCACGAGTTAGACACCAGCTCAAAACTCCGGCAGACAAGGCAAGGGCAAAGATGAGCACAACCATGAAGATGAGCGAGTAGCCGTTCATTGCGGGTACTCCTGTACCGATTCAGATAGGCGCCCACATTCTAGACCCAAATCGCACAACTGCGCGCCGGAATCTCCACTGTGCTTTTCCGGCTGCCAGCGGCGATACTGATTTCAGGAGGAACGGATGGCGGCGAACACGGAACAGATTGCGCTGCGCGCGGCCGACGGGCAGGAATTGGGCGCCTACGTAGCATGGCCCAGCGGCGAACCCGTGGCTGGCCTGGTCGTCATCCAGGAGATCTTCGGCGTGAATGCGCACATCCGCCGTGTCGCGGACAGCTATGCAAGAGACGGCTTTCTCGCCATCGCGCCTGCCCTCTTCGACCGCATCGAAAAGGGAGTGGAACTCGCCTACGAGGGCTCCGACGCCGCCAAGGCCCGCAGCTTCATTCCCCGTCTCGACATGGAAAGCGCCATGCTCGACGTCGAAGCCGCTTTGCAGTACGCCGCAAAATCCACCGAAAGCAAGGTCGGCAGCAAGGTCGGCGCAATCGGCTATTGCTGGGGCGGAACGCTGGCCTGGCTGGCCGCCTCACGCCTGCCCGTGCAGGCCGCGGTGGGTTATTACGGCGGCCGCATTATCAACTATGTCCACGAGCAGCCCCGCTGCCCTGTCATGCTCCATTTCGGCACCCAGGACCAGCACATTCCCAAAGCAGATGTGGACAAGATCCAAGCCGCCCACCCGGACGTCGACATCTTCCGATACGATGCCGGCCACGGATTCAACTGCGACGCCCGCGCAAGCTACAACTCCGATGCCGCAACCCTCGCCCGCGAGCGCTCGCTGGCATTTCTAATCCAGCATTTGCGCATGTAATACCCCCCTGCCGGCCCGGGGTTTCTCGGCGCTACCCCTGGCTCGCAGGTCGCACCAGGGTCCAGATGTACCAGGCCGATCTTTGTACTGTTTCAGACGTCAGACTTTGCGTATACTTTCAACCACGGATGGTACGTCATGGAAGTAAGCGATGGCGGCTTCAATGGTAAGGCGACTGGCAGCGCCGTTGACCTATTCGCAAAGGTGTTGCTTCAGCGGGAGCAGACGAAGAGACTGCTGATTGGTGCGGCGTGCCTGTTCTTCATCGTCGCTTCGCTCGTTGTGGTGTTTGCACCAGCGGCAAAGCAAGGTCTGGCTTATGTTCTGGGAGCCGCCCTGGTCGTGATGGCTCTGGGCGCGATTGGCGCCGCGCAATTCAAGCTAAAGCTTCCCGGTGTTTCCGTAGAAACGGTAAACAGCCACCAGAACTCCGCAAGTCGTCAAGACGGAACGACGGTCAGCCCCGTTGGGCGGGGACCTGCCGCTTAGATTCTGATCTCGTGTGCCGCTCCGCCTCCAGCAGCCGCTGCTTGCGTTCCACCCCCCATCGATACCCGGTGAGCGCTCCCGATGCCCCCACCACGCGATGGCATGGCACCAGGATCGCCACACGATTCGTAGCGCAGGCTCGCGCCACCGCCCGCGTCGCATTTCGATCCCCCAACTCGGCGGCAAGCTGCGAGTAGCTGCGTGTCTCCCCGCGCGGGATCTGCCTCAACGCCTGCCACACGCGGAGTTGAAACACGGTTCCGCGCAGGTCCAGCGCGGCTTTCGACCCCAGGCTCTCCGAGAGATCGTGGCCCTCGCGCACGCTGGCGAGCGCCGCCTCCACTAATTCGGCCATGCCACCATCACGCTGCAGCTCGGCCGCAGGGAACTCCTCCCGCAACGTCCGCTCGGCGTCCCCGTCGCTATCCGCCAGCGCCAACCAGCACAATCCGCGCGCGGTGGCGCCCACAATCATCCATCCGAACGGCGTAGGCCCTGTAGCGTACCCGATCTTCTCGCCTTGCCCTCCCGCAGCGAATCGCCCCGGCGCCATGCCCAGAGCATCGGACTCGTACGCCCTGCTCGACGAATGGAAGCCCGCGTTGTAGATGGCAGTTGTGACCGACGCGCCATTCTTGAGCTCGGCACGCAATGTACCGGCGCGCAGCGCGCGCTGGTACTGGCTGGGACTCACCCCCATGGCGTGTTTGAACATTCTCTGCGCGGTGAACGGACTCATACCCGCAACCCGCCCAAGTTCTTCCAGTCCCACGCGCCGATCGACATTGGCTTCGATGTGCTTTCGAATCTCCTCCAACGGAGTGCCCGCCGCGATATCCGGCTTGCACCGTCGGCACGCGCGAAAACCCGCCCTCCGCGCATCGGCAATCGTGCTGAAGAAGCGCACATTTTCCCGCAGCGGACGCCGGCTCGTGCATGACGGACGGCAGAACACGCCCGTGGTAGTGACCGCGTAAAAAAAGCCGCCCTCTTTGTCGCGGGCCAGCACCTGCGTCCAGGCGGTTTCAGCGTCGATCTGCGTAGCAACGGCGGATTGAAGTCTCGTATTCATAACTTCATCCTGGCCCCGCCCTCCGGGTCCCGCACTCCGATTCTTGCGCGTAATTCCGATTCTAGTAGTTTTCTTGTTTTCGCCGCTCCAGCAGCACCGCTTCGGCCCGCGCAAGGTCCTCTTCCGTGTCCACGCCGATGGTGTCGGCGGGCGCTGGAGCCACATAGATGTCAATCCCGTTCTCGAGCAGGCGAAGCTGTTCTAGCCGCTCTACTCGCTCTAGCCAGCCCGGCGGCAGAGCGGCAAACTGCTCCAGCGCCGCACGCCGGTATGCATAAATGCCCAGGTGCTTGCGGTAGCCACCGCACCCTGCCGCGTCGCGGTCGAAGGGAATTGTGGCACGAGAGAAGTAAAGCGCCTTTCCGTCCGCCGCCGTCACCACTTTCACTGCATTCGGATTGCCGATATCCTCCGCGGCGCAACGAACCGTCAGCGTCGCGACCTGCACCTCGGGGCGATCGAACAGCGCCAGCAGCGGAGGAAAAAAATCGGGTGTCAGCGTCGGCTCGTCGCCCTGGATGTTCACATAGATTTCCGCCGGCACCTGCGCCGCCACCTCGCGCACGCGGTCAGACCCCGACGCGCAATCCGTTGAAGTGAGAACGACCGGCAACTCGCGCTCCAGGCAGACCGCGGCCACTTCATCCGAATCCGTGGCAATGACGACGGGAGCCATTACCCCGCTGTCGCTGGCGGCGCGGTAGACCCATTCCACCATGGGTCGCCCGGCGATCATCCGAAGTACCTTGCGGTGGAGGCGGGTGGAGCCGAGGCGCGCAGGGATCACGCCAACAACGGAGCGAGCGGAGGCCATCGGGATTCAGTGTAAGGCAGCAGATGCGAAAAGTCCCGCCCATGGGGATGAGCGGGACCTCTCGAGAAGGGGAGAGCTGACGATAACTGCGATGCGTGCCCAAGCGAGATGGTTGCCTGGCTCGCGCATCCAAATACCTGGTTGCGGTATGCCAGGGCCCGCCCCGCGGTTTGACCCTCAGGTACAGCGAACCGTATGATCAGGACTTGGCGCCACTCTGTTTTGCCCGCCTCTCCGGCGGTCGAGTGTGCTCCCGGGGCGGAGTAGCTCAGATGGTTAGAGCGACGGATTCATAACCCGTAGGTCGACAGTTCGATCCTGTCCTCCGCCACCAGGTTCCGCCCTAAATTCAACAATCTATCCCAGCCTGCTGTTCGCCCCCGCCAGCAAAAATACCAGCGGAGCATTCCAGTTAAACGCGATCTCATTCAGCGAATCAGCCCGCTCGTCACACAAGGCGCGCCCCGGCCATCTTCTCCAGCACCCGGACTGGCGCCGATTCCGGCGTCACCATCGCCCTGGGGTCGACCAGGAACGTCTGTTCCAGCGCATACTGCCCGGCCAGCACCGCGTGCGGCACCGTCTCGGTGTAGACCATCCAACTTGACCCGGGCGCGAACTGGAAATATTCCTTGGTGCACACGCCCTGGAAGCCGTCGTCTTCCTTCATCGCATTGTGCAACTGCATCATGAACTCGTCATAGGGCGTGCGCTTCCACTGCGGAACCAGCGCCGCCAGCCCCGTCGCCTTTGCCAGGCCTTTGCCCACCTTCGCCAGCGGGCCATCGGGGCGGGGAAGTGGCAGCTTGCCCGGCGTGAAGTTCCCAACCACCTTGCCGAACGGATCGCCGGTGACCCAATCCCGCGTCCGAGTTGGATGGATATTGTGGAAGAACCGCAGAATGCGCCATCCCCTCGTGGGCCGCGTGGGGAACGCGTCGGTGTGCAGCAGGTCGTTGCGCCGGCGCACGGGCAGGTCGCGCCCTTGCTCCTCGAGCGGCCGATAGCTCGCGTAATCGAGCACCCAGCGCTTTTGGTATGGCGCCAGAAACCCGGCCAGAAACCCCTCCACGCTTTTCGAGTAGCGCCGCATGATGTCGTGGACCTGCTCCACAACCGCGCCGGGCGAGGACTTGGCATCCACACCGGTCAACTCGTCGCGATGCGGCTTGTAGGCGATATTCTTGTGCAGCCGGCTGCCGGTCTGCTGCTGCCCCAGCAGAACGTCGAGATCGGCCGGCGGAATTCGCACCGGCGTCTGGGGAAAATACAGTACCCCACCGGCCTCCAGCGCCGCGCACCAGTCACGGACCTGCTGCTCGCCGGTACCGGCAAGACCAATCTTCAGTTCTTCAGGCGAGATGGCATGTACCGGCATTGTAGTGCCTCTATTGGCGAACCTTCGCGCGCACCCAGAGCGTGAGAAAAAATGGCAGGGCAATGGCCAGCACCACCAAGCTTGCCGGGAAGCCGATGTCGCGATAGCTGATCGCCATATCTACGCCGTGATGGCCGTTCGCGCGATAAATGAGCAGGCCAAAGATCGCAACCATCGTCACCACGCAAAACGTGAACAGCGCCGAGGCAAAGCTCAGCAGGAAACTCGAGAACAGCCCGAAGCCGCGCAGGGGAAAACCGAAGACGGTGCGTCCCGGCCGCCGGGCGGCGCGTCCAGCCCGTGGAAGGTCTTGTGCAACATGTGTCATAGAAAGATGACCCCTGTCGTCTAGAATACCTATTCGATGGCACCCAGCGCACAAGTCGAACTGTGGCATGCGGAAAAGGTCGCCACGCAAGCGAACGTGGCGACGGCAGCCAACGGCATCAATTACGCGGCGTGGGGCGAAACCAAGATCAATGAACCGGACCTCGAGCGGCTGGTAGGGGCCGTCCCTGCCACCCTCGCGCCCGCGCTGAGCCGGCGCGCCTATTATTTCGTTCCGCTCGCCATTGCCGACACCGGCGACACTATGATCGCGCCCAGCTATACGGTCGATCTCGGCGACCGTGCGGTGTGTCATCGCAACGCCAGCTTCGGCACCACGGAGGCCGTATTCCTCTCCACGCGGCTGGTCGAAGACCGCTTCGGGCTGGCCTTCGAATTCTTCATCAACGTGGCGCACAATTTTGTTGAAGCCGCCGGCGTGCCGGAAAGCTTTGGCGCCTTGGCGTGGTCGCAGGCACAGGCGCAGGTCCGCGGAGAAACCAGCCAGGACGCATGGGAGACGCGGCGCCGCGTCCTCGATACTCGCAATGGCCGTACGGTCGACGAGCGAGCGCGCAACGTCTACGCCGAGTCCGCGTTTTCAGACGCCCTGGCCATCTACATGCTTTCTCTTTCGCTCGATTTCGATTACCACGACCTGCGCGAGCGCGAATATCCGCTGCTCGCCGCCCCAGCTCTTGCCGAACGCCTTCGCGCTGTCGCCGCGCTCTTCCCCCCCAACCCCGGCTACGACTTCCAGATACTCTATCGCCGGAAAGGCTGATCCTCCCGTCCAGAGGCTGGTGCAATGCCGTTGCGGTCGAATCAATGCGGCACAACTCAGCCATTTCTCATGCCCTGATAAAACTCCCTGGAAAAATGCCCGCAAAATAACTCTTGACTAGAACTTCTATGGGTGTCATGCTCGTTCCCCATAGAACTTCTAGGGTAAGGCGGGTCAATGGGGAAACGCGATCAGACGAACAACGACATGCTCAAAGGCACCCTCGACATGATGGTGTTGCGCACCCTCATCCTCGGCGACGCGCACGGACACACCATCGCCAAAGTGATCGAGCGCAGCTCGGATGACCTGCTCGAGGTGGAAGAGGGATCGCTCTATCCCGCGCTGCATCGTCTGGAGGAGCGCGGGTGGGTCACTTCCTACTGGGGCGTGAGCGAGGCAAACCGCAAGGCGCGCTTCTATCGGCTCGCGCCGGCGGGGAAGAAGCAGTTGAGGTCTGAGATCGGCCGGTGGCGGCAGATGGCCAAGGCCATCGACTTGGTCATGGGTGACCTGTTGAAGGAAGGCGGAGAAATATGAGTTGGCGCGGATTGCTGCGGAGACGGTACTGGGATAACGAGCGCGCGCAGGAGATGGAAGCGCACCTGGACCATGAAATTGAAGACAACCTGGGCCGCGGCATGAGCGAAGAAGAAGCGCGCCGGCGTGCCTATGTGAAGTTCGGAAATCCGCAGAAAGTGCGCGAGCGCATATGGCAGATGAACAGCCTCGGCTGGCTCGAAACCGTGCTGCGCGATGTGCACCATTCGGCACGGTCACTCCGGCACAATCCCGCCTACGCGCTGCTCGCCATTGCCACGCTCGGTTTGGGCATTGGAGCGAACACGGCAATTTTCACAGTGATCAACGGCGTGCTGCTGCGGCCTCTGCCCTACGCAGAGCAGGATCGTGTTGTGCATATCGATCAAGTCGAAAAGCGCACGGGCTCCGAGCCCCTCGGGTTTTCCGTGCAGGAATTTTTCGACTACCGCGGCCAGAGCCGCTCGTTTGAGCAGTTCAGCGAATACCACTCCATGCTGTTCACGCTGCTGGGGACAAAGAACCCCGAGCGGGTGGTCACGGGCGTGGTGAGCGCCAATTTCTTCGACGTGCTGGGCGTTAAGCCCGTGTTGGGAAGGCTGTTCGTAGCGTCCGACGATTCAAAAGACGCTCCGCCGGTCCTCGTCCTGAGCTACGCCTACTGGATGAAGGAATTTGGCGGCGATCGCAACGTCGTCGGACGGGTATTCCAGATGAACGACCGCGCCCACGCCGTCATCGGCGTCCTGCCTCCGCTGCCCGATTATCCCGATGCCAATGAAGTGTACATGCCGGTCTCGTCGTGCCCGTTCCGCATGGAACCGATGATGATCGCAAATCGTGATATGCGTATGGTGACGGGCTATGCGCGGCTGAAGCCGCGCGTGACCATGCAGCAGGCGTCAACCGAGCTGAATGCGATACGCGGCCGAATGGTGGCGGCATTTCCCAAGAGCTATGCCGGCTGGACGGGGTACTCCGCGACACTGACGCCGGCGAAGGAGGAACTCACGCACGGGGCACGCCCGACCTTGCTGGCGCTGCTCGCCGCATCCGGACTCGTGCTGCTGCTGGCATGCGCCAACCTGGCAAATCTCGCGCTCTCTCGCCAGATCCGCAGATCGAAAGAAGTGGCGATCCGCATGGCAACCGGCGCCAGCGCATGGCGCGTTGTGCAGCAGTTGACTACAGAAGCAGCTATCGTGGCCGTCGCCGGCGCGTGTGTTGGGCTCGCCATTACCAGCGTTTCGACCAAACTCCTCGTCGCGTATGCGGCACGGCTCACCCCGCTGGCCCAGGGCGTGCGTCTTGACGGATGGGTGCTGCTGTTCGGCCTCGGCAGCTCTCTCGTTGCTGGCGTGTTGTTTGCCACCCTGCCGGGGCTGCTTGCGTTCCGCACGCGGCTGACGGCGCTGCAGGAAGCCGGCGATCGAGCGGCAGGCAGCGAGCGCGGATCCCGCATCCGTACCCTGCTCGTCATGGCGCAAGTGGCGTTCTCGTTCGTACTACTTGCGGCCGCCGGTCTGATGCTGCACACCGTGTACAACCTGCTTTCGGTCGATCCGGGATTCAAGCTGTCGCACGTGCTCTCAATGCAGATCAACCTCAACTGGACCCGCTATAAGGACGAAGGCACGCTGACCAATTTCTACCAGCAACTGCTGAGCCGCACCGATGTGCTTCCGGGCGTGCAGGCAGCGTCGATCAGTTGGAAGCCGCCGTTGGACCCCTCGGGCCAAGGCATGACCGGGCACGTGCTCGTGGATGGGCAGGTCGCCAGCCCGACGACCCCCGGCGTGACGGTAAATTATGAGGTCATCAGCCCCGACTACTTCCGAGTGCTGGGCGTGCCCGTTATGGCAGGCCGCGGTTTTACCGACGCGGACACATCGAAATCGCAAAGCGTCGTGCTGGTGAGCGAAACCATGGCGCGGCACTTCTGGCCGGGTCAGAGCCCCATCGGTCATCGCCTGCGGTCCGTCAACAGTAAGAATTGGTTGACCGTCGTCGGGATCGTCGGCGACGTGCGCCAGTTCGGGCTCGACCGCGCGCCCGATAACCTCGCGTATGTTCCGCTGAATCAAAGCCTGATCCAGAACGCCACTCTCATGGTGAGTACGCGTGGCAATCCCATGGCCATGAGCAGCCAGGTCGAAGCCATCATTCACCAGATCGATCCGCAACAGCCCGTGACGCAGGTGCGGACCCTGGACCAGTTGCGCAGCCAGCAGCTGGGAACGCCGCGCGTGACCGCCACGTTACTGGGATTGTTTGCCGCGGTGGCCCTGTTCATCACCATCGTCGGAATCAGCGGGACCCTCGCACTTTCCGTAGCCAGGCGATCGAAGGAGATCGGCATTCGGATGGCGCTCGGCGCAACCAGGACACACATCCTTTCCGATGTGCTGCGCAAGGGAATGGGTCCGGTGCTGGCCGGCATGGCCTTGGGCGCAGCCGGCGCGCTGCTGGCCACCCGCGGCATGGCGCAGTTGATCTTCGGGCTCAAGCCCAACGATCCGCCCACCTTCGCAGAGATCGGGCTGTTGTTCTTCGTCGCGGCGCTGGTGAGCTGCCTCGTCGCGGGACGTCGCGCCATGAGCGTGGATCCGCTCGTGACGCTGAGAACGGAATAAATCAGGCGTCTGTCAGGGCCCCCGCACAGACTACCCGGGCCGAGCCGCGTCTGTTCTCAAGCCCGCCGTCCGTCACTTGCCGGTATACACCACATGCCAGATGGAGTTCGATCCATCATCGGAGACGAACAGTGATCCGTCTTTGCCCTCAGCAATACCCACGGGCCGTCCCCACACGCCGCCGTCGCCAACGGTGAAGCCGGTGAGAAAATCCTCGTACTCGCCCGTGGCATGGCCGCTCTTCATCGGCACCCGGATCACCTCGTAGCCGCTGCGCTGCTTGCGATTCCATGAGCCGTGCTCGCACGCAAACCCATCCCCGTCGTACTCCGCGGGAAACTGCGATCCCTCACCGCGCCGCGCGTAGAACAGCATCTCCAGCGAAGCAAAGTGCGGATTCACCAGCACGTCCGGCGTGATCACCTTGGTCTGCAGCTCGGGGTGCTTGCCCTTATGCCGCGGATCCTGCACGCCCCCGTGCGTCCCCATGAAGTAGTACGGCCACCCATAGAAGCCGCCTTCCTGAATGTGCGTCACATAGTCCGGCACCAGGTTGTTGCCCAGGGCGTCGCGCTCGTTCGTCGAGCACCACAGCTCTCCCGTAATCGGATTGATAGCCTCGCCCACGCAGTTACGAATGCCGTACGCGTAAATCTTGACGAACTTGCCTTCCGGCGTGAACTCAAGCACATCCGCGCGGTCCTTCTCTTCGGGATGCGTGTCCGGATCGTCCACATTCGAGTGCGAACCGACCGACGCGAACAGTTTTTTCCCATCCTTCGAAAACACCAGATCGCGAGTCCAGTGGCCGCCGCCGCGCAGCCTTCCGCCCCCGGGCAGGTCGGCAAGATGCTCCATCTTGCCCGCGGCCTTCAGATCGCCATTGTGGTAAGGAAACCGAACAATCCCGTCCGTGTCGCCAATGTAGATGTACTGGGGATTCGGCCCCAGCGGATAAAACGCGATGCCGAACGGCTGGTGCAGCCCTGCCGCAAACTCCGACTTCTGCTGCGGATGTCCGTCCTTGTCCACCCCGCGAAACACCACGATCTTGCCGGCCTCGCTCTCCGCCAGAAAAATGTCGCCATCGGGCGCTGTCCGCATCTCGCGCGGATTCTCCAGATTCGTGGCGTAAAGCTCTACCTTGAAGCCCTTTGGAGCCTGCGGCCACGCGTTCGACGGCCGAGGAACCATGTCGGCGCCGTTGTCCACCGACTGGTCGGGCGCGGGGGCCGGGAGGTCGGCCGTCGTCAGATGGCGGCGCGTTCCGGGCGACTCATGCGCCGCGTCGGTGAACGCATTCCGGCCCGTGAGGACCTGTTGTTTGCCCGATTGGCTGTTCTTGCTTGATTGGCTTTGCGCGACCGGTAAGAGGACGAGGGCTGCGGAAAGAAGAAGGGAAGTACGAACCATAACGGACCTCGTTGAAGAGAATGGTCTGGCGGGCAGGAAAAGCCCGTACTGGGCCTGCTCTTCTTGAGCATAGCGCCGTCGTCAGGCGCGCCGCAAATTGTTCAGGAGAATAGGCTTGCACTCTGATCGGGCACAAAAATCGATAAGTTTTTAGGGAAAAAGAGAAGAGCTGTGGGCGGGGAAGCCGCATCTACTCTGTGGGCTGAGATGCCCCAGGCGCGGGAGGAGTTGTCTCGGGCGTTAATTTTTTTTCTTCGCCGGCGAGTGAAGCAAAAAACGACGGCGGAAGAGTGGCCTTGATCACCACGCGCTGGTGGCTGCGCGACACCTCGGCTGTCTTCAGCAGGTCCTTGAGCGCGCGATTCGGCGGGTTGTCGGCCAGAGGCTCCGTGACGCCGCGCGCCAGCGCCACCAGGTTGGTCAGGGCCGACGATTGTGCTTCTGCAGCCTGCTCGGATGCTGTTTCATCCACCACACGCACACGCAGCGCGCCGGCAAGCGGGAGCTCCGGCGAAACGCTGGCTACAATCGTCGAATCGGATTGCAGCGGAAGCTGCAAACCGAACACGTTGATGGCGCCGCTCTCGTTGAACGGCAACCCGATCCTGCCCATACCCCAGGCAATCGAAAGCAGCGGAATCTCATCGTAATGGCGGGAGAGCAGCGTGGACCCGGAAAACGGAAGCGCGGCCGTGCGATGGCGGTCAACGATGGAATGGATCTTTTCGGTAGTTGGGAAGTTCGAGACCGCCACCATGTCATAGCCAATCTGCGAAACCCGCACCGTGCGCCCATCCGATGGGATCGAGTAGATCGTCGCCCCGCCGTACGACTCCCGGCTGGTGGCGTGAGCGTCCAGCCAGTTGCGCAGGCCCTGGCCCCGGATTTTGCCCACCAGCACCATCGAATAGGCCACCGGCCCGTTCGGCCCATTAGGATCGTCCATCCGGTGCATCGCAATCGCGGCCTGCTCCAGGTCCCTCTCCCAGTCCACCCCAGTCGCGTCAATGAACGACTGGTAGTCGGGATCGTGGCGTGGCGGCACCAGAGTTTTGCGGAAGAAGGTGCGGATCGGGCGCAGATTCACGTAGACAATGCCGTCGGACTCGGGGAGGAGCCGCGCCGCCTCAGGCGGAGCCTTGGAACGAAGGAATACGGCCACGGCCAGGAGCACCAGGACCGCGGCAACCACCAGAAGCGTTCTGCGGGTGCGCCGTTTCATTCGACTTGGGCTAAGGGACCTTCAGGAATAAACGTATCACCCCGTCTCACGTCGCAGGGTCTTCCATGGCAGGCGAAAAGCAGCAAAAAAATGCGGGCGCGGCCGCCGCCGCGCCGCCCGTCCTCTAATCTATTCTTCCTGCGTGATAGCTGGGATGCGCCCCTCAGCCTCGGCCGTTGCTGCGCGGTTGAAATTGCATCGACGAGCCCTTGGTTGTGCTTGGACCATACCGACTTCCGGCGGACCGGGAAAGCGGATGGGCCAGGAATGGACCGCGGATTCCGCTGATTTCCCTTGACACGCGCGCCGTATCCGGCGAATCTTTTCCCGGTTCTCCTACCGACCCTGGGCCCTATTCCAATCTGCGAGGCTCACGATGAAACTCCTTAAATCCCTTCTGGTTCCGATCCTTCTTGCGGTGGTAACCGCCAGCGTGACAGCGCAGGGGGCTCGCAAGGCCCGCATTGCCGTCATGGATTTCGACTACGCCACGGTGCAGACAGCGTCGTCGGCGATGTTCGGCAGCAACGTCGATGTGGGTAAGGGCATCACCGACCTGCTGATCGCCAACCTGGTGAAGAACGGCACGTATTCGATCATTGAGCGCGCGGCGCTGGATAAGCTGATGGCCGAGCAGAACTTCTCGAACTCACAGCGCGCCGATGCCTCAAGTGCGGCCAGGCTGGGCAAGCTGCTGGGCGTCGACGCGATCATCGTGGGTTCGATCACGCAGTTCGGCAATGAAACCAAGAACCGCAACGTGGGCGGCGGGGGAGGCGGCTGGCACGGCTACGGCGTGGGCGGCATTGGCCACTCCAAGTCGAACGCCAACGTGGGTGTGACGGCGCGCATTGTGAACGTGGACACGGGCGAGATTCTGGCCATCGCCGAGGGCACGGGCACCTCGTCGCGCTCATCGACGTCGCTGCTGGGCGGAGGCGGCAACTGGAGCGGATGGGGCAACGGCAACGTGGACTTCGGCTCGTCGAACTTCCAGGAAACCATCATCGGCGAAGCCACCAAGCAAGCGGTGGACAAGCTGACGGCGGACGTGATCGCGGATGCACCGAAGGTTTCAGTCCGCTCCATCCAGATTGACGGGATGGTGGCGGCGGTCGATGGCGGACAGATCATTTTGAACGTGGGCAAAAAGGCGGGCGTGAATGTGGGCGACCAGCTCGAAGTGGTCCGCGTGACGAAGGAGATCAAGGATCCAGCCACGGGCGCGGTGATCCGGCGGCTGACGTCGACCATCGGGGTTGTGAAGGCGACGGACGTGGATGATGCGTCTGCGGTGTGCCTGCCGGTTTCGGGAACGGGGTTCCAGACGGGGGATCGGGTCAGGGCTGCGGCGCAGTAAGTTCCGATCGGCATTGAGCAAGGACAACAGCCGCCGCGGATTTCCGCGGCGGCTGTTTTGCGTTTGGAGCTTAGAATCGAACCTAATTATCCCTTGCATTCGACAGTGAATTCGTAGATGATTCCGTGTTCCCCAAAAAAAGGTTGCGATGAACCCAGAGGGTTCCGCGAAGGTGATTTATGAAGAAACTGCTTTGCATTGCACTGTGCCTATTGTTCCCTCTCACAGCGATTGCCGGCGATAACAGCTACAAAATCATGTATGACGGCGGATCAGTCGCGAATGCCAAGGCCGGTACGGACATGAAGTTGTTCATTGAAGGCGCCAACATTCGTGTTACGCGCGGCGATAAGGAAGTCGTCGTGATCCCCGCCTCGTCGGTCACAGAGCTTAGCTATGGGCAGGACGTTCATCGCCGGGTGGGCGCGGCGATAGGCGTGGCGGTGGTTTCGCTCGGCATCGGAGCCCTGTTGGCGCTCACCAAATCGAAGAAGCACTTTATCGGAATTACATGGGACACAAACGGCACCAAGGGCGGGTTCGCCTTCCAGGCAAATAAGAACGACTACCGCGGACTTCTGGCAGGACTGGAAGGGATCACCGGCAAAAAGGCCGTGGATTCCGATGCGATGACCGTCAAGAACTAGGGAGCCCTGAGTGCCACGGTCTACAAATCAGCCCGCGGCACTCTCGATCCCTCGCAATACGGTGGCCAGAGGCAGAGACGAAGGCAGGACAGAAGAAGATGTATCTGTCTTCGGTTCCTTCGACGGCGAGCGCCTTCATGCCGACCCGTTTGAGACCCTGAACGCACCCCTCCCGCAACTGCTCAATCGGTTCCATCTCGGTGGTTTTCCACGGGTTTCCACAGGTTTGCTCCGCCGTCAACCGTGTGCTAACCTTGAGTTCTGTGCCGAAGAACATGCGCAGTGAGAGTGTGTGCGCATGGTTTTTCAGTTTTCCGGAGGGTTTTCCGGGTGGCCGGGGCGGTTTGCGCCAGGGGCGCCGACGCCGGAAGGGCTGGCGTAGCTCAGCTGGTAGAGCATCTGATTTGTAATCAGAGGGTCGGGGGTTCAAATCCCTTCGCCAGCTCCACTTAAGAACGTTCGGGAAGCGGAAAGGCACTCAAGTTTTGCCGGCGCGGAAAGACGCGCGCCGGGCCTGTTCCTGCGGTGATCCCACTCCAGGCGCATGCAGCACATGCCGGACGATCCGGGGCAGCCGGAAAGTTCCGGATGGAGGCTGGTGCGCGGAAAGGGTCCCCGCGGCCGGGCAAAGGGCGGTCCCGAACGACAGGTTTTGGTCGTTGGGGTGACAGGGCACAGGTGGCCGAGCGGTTAATGGCAGCAGACTGTAAATCTGCCGCTCCTTGGAGCTACGGAGGTTCGAATCCTCCCCTGTGCACCAGGTTTTTTGAGTCGTGAGAGGTTTGGCAATGCGCGAAGCGGATCCGGGAACGCGCACCGGCTCGGAGCTTGAGC
>Ga0134126_10003871_pt1 | contig 18749 bp, 14 predicted proteins | sample KB31752_FD_96881 | JGI IMG/M metagenome (GOLD analysis project Ga0134126, IMG submission 96881) | Terrestrial soil microbial communities with excess Nitrogen fertilizer from Kellogg Biological Station, Michigan, USA - KB3-175-2 | ecosystem: Environmental > Terrestrial > Soil > Unclassified ...
GGAAGAATCTTGGCTGCTGACGATGAGGGGTAGAGCGTTGCCAGCAGAGAAACCCCCAGTGCCACCGCAGCAACGATCACGCCGTCCTGCCAACGCGGAGCGAAGGGCAGATAATCCAGCGAGTATACCGCCGCCGACAGGTGGATGATGCGGTAGTGGCCCCCCGCCCAGGCTAATGCGTAGCCCATCGCCAAGCCAATGGAGGTCCCGAGAATGCCGATCAGCATCCCCTGCCACACAAAAATTCGCCGAACCTGCGACGGACGCACGCCATAGGACATCAGCACGGCGATGTCGCGCGTTTTCTCCATCACCATCATGGTCAGAGCGATAAGGATATTCAATGCCGCCACGCAGACGATGAGTCCAATCACAATAAATGTCACCGCCTGTTCCTCTCGCAGCGCGTGGAACAGTTCCTGATTCTGCTCCATCCAGTTGTTGGTCATAAAGCCGCTGCCGGCGGCCTTCTCAATCTCTTTTCCAATGCGGTCGGCGTGATACATGTCGTCGACCTTGAAACTGATGATGGAGACAACGTTTGGCTCTCCGAATAAATGCTGGATATCCGTCAGCCGCGCCAGCGCGAACGATGAGTCGTACTGGTAGAACCCGGAGTGGAAAACCCCGACGACTTGAAATCGTTCATACTTCGGCACCAGGCCGAACGGAGTCAACTCGCCTTGAGGACTGGTGACAAGCACGCTGTCGCCCACGCCCGCGCCAATCTGATCGGCGAGATCGGAGCCGAGAACCAGCGGCGGAAGCATGACCGTAGAATCCTTACCGGCTTGTGGCGCGAGGGGAGCCGCGGTTCCTTGCTTGATCTCGTCCAGAAGGCTGCTGACGGTGCGCTCTTCCGATGGCAAAATGCCTTTGACCAGCGCGCCGCCGGATCGAGCTCCGCGAGAGATGAGTACCTGGCCGTACAACGCGGGAGCCGCTGCGGTGACATGCGGCAGATGCCGCAGTCGATCGGTCAGGCTGCGCCAATTCTCGATGCCATCGTTTGCAACCCGCATCAATTGAACTTGCGCGGTTGAGCTCAGCAGGCCCTTTTGCAGATCGCGCTGCATTCCATTCGTGATCGCCAGCGCCAGAATCAGCGACGCCACGCCGGCGGCCACTCCAACGATCGAAATGGTTGTGATGACGCCGACCACTGCCTGACGACGCTTGGCTCGCAGATAACGACTGGCGACAAACAATTCAAAGCGCATACGGTGGCTCGCTCATGGTTGCACGCACCTCTACTGCACGACCGCTTTGCCGGTAGCCGAATTGCCCGCGCGATTCAACACGCGCACCGCAATCACATGCTGCTGCGAAGAAACAGGCTGGACGGCGGGAGAATCATCGCTGCTTGCTCCGCGTTTCGGTATCGGAGCATTGAAGTCGTAATGCTCATGCAGGGAATCGCTGAGTTTTCCGACCGGGTCAATGTACTGCCAGGGACCCGCATCCACCGAATAATAAGCGCGCGATATGGTTGAAAGCTTATCCTGCGCGTCGAAAGATACATGAATCGCTACCGCAGGTTGCGCACTCAGCGTCGCCTGTAGCGGAGAAATCACCGGCGGCATGGTGTCGAGCAGGAATCGATCGCTGTCTTTGTATCCTGTTAACGCATTTCCAGCCAAATGCGATGGTGCGTCCGTAGCAACAATGCGCAGCCTGTAGTAGCCGTCTGGAATGCGGTTCAGGTCGAAGGAGAGATACGTCTGCGAATCATTCTGCGCGAGCGGTAGCCAATTGGCCTCCTCTTCGCCGCGATAGTAGACGGAGTAGTGCAAATGGTCGCCATTATCATCATGTGCCTTCCAACGCACCGTTGCCCAGCCATGAGTGCGCAACGCCATCAAGGGCTGCGAAGTTTGCGCCGCTTCGTAAACCACTCCATCGGTCGACTCGGCGGGAAAGTTAACCTGTACGGGTGTGGCTTGCGATTCCTGATTTAAGCCGGGGATGACGCGAGCATGCAGTTCCACAACGATGTCATCCACAACCGGCGCTACGTTTTGCGGCAGATAGTAAAAGCCAACCTGGCGCAAGGTTGCATCCCCATGCAGTACGGCCTTCCACTGCAGGTATCTGGCTCGGGGAAACTTCGGCGGTTCTTCCGCGAGATGGATCGGCTGCCAGTCGCTCCAGCCTTCGGTCGGCTGCTCAATGTTTCCGACGCGAGCGAACAGATCGTAGTGGCCACTGCCGCGCAACGCCGGCCGTCCCCATTCAGAACTGAATTTTGCGTCTGCGATCGAGCTCAGGTAGGTGGAGTCACTGCCTGATCCGGCGCTGCCGGCAGATAGCCGATACAGCTTGCCGGTGTTGCTGGTCGCGACATACAGGCTGTTATCCGCCATCGCGAAGGCGGTTGCGTCGGCCGCTTCCAGATGAGCAAGGTCCCCATAGGTGCCGTCAAGAGAAATACGGTAGAGATGCCCCTGATTGCCGCTGCCAACGAGCAATCCGCTCTGCTTCGGATCGGAATTCTGCTGCCATGCCAGCGCATACACCACATCGTGAGATGAAGCCCACAACTGTCGCGGAGCCCCGTCGGGAGAAATCTGATAAATGACAGTGCCCCTTGGGACCAGCGTGCTGTCATGCGAGGAAGCAATCGAGCCCGGCAGCAAAATCGTAATGCTGGCGGTCATGGTGGCGCTGCTGTGAACATTCAGCGGCGGCAGCGTGGACTTGCCCTTCTCGCCCAGCGCAGCTACGTACAAGTTGCCTGCGGGGTCGAGCGTCATGGCCGGAATTTCCTGGTTCGGAGCCTCAAACAGCACGAAGCCTTTGCCGCTGGGATCGATGCGATACACCAATCCGCGGCCATCGGTGCCCGCGTAGAGCGTGCCATCTTTCGCGAACAGCAGGCAGCGAATATGTTGTTCGCTGCTGGAGAAAAACTTTTCCGGCTCGGCACCAGGCTTCTTCGGATCTACGCGGTAAATGTTGGCCGGGCCGCCTGTCGCCACATACATTCTTCCCGATGCGTCAAATGCCAGGTCCCAGATATAGGTCGCCTTCGGATTCACCGTGCTCGAATCGAAGACCACATCCGGCGCAGGTCCGATTGTCGCCGGCGCTTTCTCACCCTGCTTGTATACAGGATGCGGAGCGTTATCGATCTTCACTTCCGGTCCGTTTGGATTAATGCGGTAGACTTTGCCGTTGGGCAGAGTCGCTGCATATAGCATCCCATCGGGACCAAGCTTCACCACCTGGACGGAGATGTCTTTGGTCTCCAGCAGCGGAGTGGACTTGCCGTCCGGCGTGACTTTCAACACCATTGCCGGTGAGCCCGTGCCTAGATATGCATTGCCGCGCTTATCTACCGCCACCGACCACACGGCGGATGACGCAGTGGTCAGCAATTCGCTCGCGACCGGTGAGCTCTCGAGCTGGCCATCGCTGCGGATTTCGACTCCGTGGGGCGTTCCTGTTTCAAAACTTTCAAAGCTCGACTGTTGCCAGAGCTGGGTGCCCTGCGCCTGAGCAAGAACTGAGATGGAGAGAATCGCGCTACCAACAAGAAGACGGGTCCACATGCTGTGTTTGAGTGTACCGAATGCGACTGCCTTTCCGCGCAATCACCGAGAGATGAAAGATTTGGTGACGGATCTGCGTAATTGGAATTGGGATGCCATGGACGTCCGGTACACTCGGAGCGGTAGCGCCTTTGCTCGATGACGATACTCCAACTCATAAGTGTCCTGGTCGCCATTGCAGCCCTGTTCGGCTGGATCAGTGCACGCTGGCTCAAGCTACCCACCACTATAGGAACCATGTTTCTGACCGTCGTCTGCTCTTTGATTCTGGTGAGCGTTGGCGAATACGCCGGGGGACTGCAGCCCTGGGCGACACACCTGGTTCGGCAAATCGATTTCGAACGGCTGATCCTGCACGGAATGCTGCCGCTGCTGCTGTTCGCCGGCGCATTTCTTCTGGATATCGAGTCGCTGGCGCGGGAGAAGTTGACGGTGGCGACGCTGGCGATCGCCGGAACTTTGATCTCCACATTTGCCGTCGCGACGTTGATGCACTTCACGATACCTTTCATGGGCATCCCTGCGCCCTGGATTCAGTGCTTGTTATTCGGCGCATTGATTTCGCCTACCGATCCGATTGCAGTGCTGGAAATGTTACGCCGCGTGGGTGTGCCACACCACGTAGAAGCCCAGTTGGCAGGCGAATCGCTCTTCAACGACGGAGTGGGCGTAGTCATCTTTGTCACCCTGCTTCAGGTCTCTCATGGTTCCGCTCCATCGGTGTCGCACATTCTGGTGACTCTGCTGCTCAGCGTCGGCGGAGGCCTTGCGCTGGGGATTCTGTTGGCTTGGATTGCGTTCACCTTGATGCGAATGGTTGATGCATACCAGGTGGATGTGCTGCTGACGCTGTCGCTCGCCCTCGGCGGATATGCTTTGGCGGAGATCCTGCATTTGTCAGGTCCGCTCGAAGCAGTCGCAGCCGCGATTGCACTGCGTGGATTCAACCTGAGTCATCCTGCCAAGCTGGTCGCGCACGAGCGAGTGGATGATTTCTGGAAGATGGTGGATGAGGTCCAGAACGGCGTGCTTTTCGTGTTGCTGGGGCTTGAAGTTCTCGCCATTCCTTTTCGGTGGGCGTTGTTCGGCTCCGGCGTGATCGGAGTTTTCGCTACAGTTGCGGTTCGGCTGGCCGTGGTCGCGTTGGTGTTGGGATGCATTCGATGGCTAGGGAAAGGACGGGATAGTTCCGTCCTGGTGTTGACCTGGGGCGGCCTGCATGGAGGGCTCTCGTTAGCGCTGGCTCTGGCGCTTCCTCTGACCGATGGCCGCACCTGGATTTTGGCGACGACCTATATTGTGGTCGTGTTCTCAACCGTGCTGCAGGGCGGTTCGCTGGGCATGTTTCTGCGTCGCTTCAAACCTGCCGATACGCATCCGCCTGTCCAACAGCCGCGAGAGTTGTAAAGTGTGGGTGTCCCAGCGGAAGACGATTGCCGCGTGATTGGCTTCGAGTTCACCTCCATGAATAACAATCTGGGCTCGGCGGTTATTGATAAGCTCATGAACTGGTCACCTAAACCTAAGGCGTTTTGGCCCGCCCCTCTTGAAATTCTTTTGGTGCACCCCTCTTGAAATTCACTGATGTAGACCAAGTCGCTCTGCGAGTCTCATGCAGTATTCATTTTCGCAATCCAACGACAGGCCTTTACTGACAAAGTTAGCTGCTCTCTCCGGTCGATCCAATCCCAGACAGAGCCAAGCAAGACGGGACAGGTCCGTTGCGTTGGCTTCTTCTATGCGATCTTCGGCGATCTTAAGTAGCTTTTCCGACAGCAGTTTCCGTTCATCATATGCCAAGTGACTATCTTGTGATTTGCTTAAGATGTTCAATCTGTTTGCCGAATCGCTTATTGCGTCGAAAGACGAATTTGGCAGAGAGGAAATCTCGATCATACCCTGAATCTCAGTAATTACATCTCCTTTTGCCTTTGCCAGTCCCACTAACCGCTGCCATCCAGCATTCCGGTCATCGGCGTTTTCTTTGGAAGCTTCAATAAATCGACGCACGGCTTCCAATGCCGCGTCACTGTTCTGACTATTACCATAACGTTCCTCATACAGACGGGATAGGAGGAGCCATCCTTTTGCATATCTTCTAGATAGATACTCAAGAATAGGAAGATATTGGTTGAGCTTACTTTCGTCAGAAGATGTTTCGGCAGCTACACGCTTAAAAAATCGTTCTATGCGAGGTGCGATGCCGTGATGCATATCGCTTCTTTGACCTGCGCCGAAAAAGAGGAGAAGCTGAATGTTGGCCTCGACAGAAACCTTCATCGGACTAATCTCTAGACGTTTTTTACCAAACACTGCTGCCGATAACGGAACGGATATAAACTGTTGATTATCTTCGGCCTCAGAAATTATTTCTATGAAAGAACTTTGCTCGAGTTCATCTAGCGCTTTTTCAACGTCGAGTTTTTCGTTCGCAGGCCTCAGCATGACGGCCTCGACGGCCACCTTTGGAATCACTGATCTCCAACTCGAAAGCGTAAAAAAAACAAGCTGAGCTGCCGGAGACAACTTTGAAAAACTTCGGTCGAAGAGAGCGTCGAGGATCTCGTCTTTCCCGGCGATAACGCGCTCAATTTGCACCAATCTCTTGAGGCGGGCAATCTCACCCAGCAGTATTTTAATTACATAGGGATGTCCGTCGGATTCTCTGTAGATTTCTGCTGCGGCTTTGTCATCGACGATGTTCTCAACCCCAATATGCAAGCTAACCTGTCTTATGAGGTCTAGAGCCTCCTCTTCTTCCATGCCGAGGACATCTACGGCATAATCTCCTTTGAACTCGCGGAATCGTGAAGTGATTAAGACCTTATTCGGGTTTCTGATATAAGTGTCAACCCAGTTATATACTTGGACTGGACTGCCCACAGTTTCAAAATTATCGAATACGTATAGGATGGGCCTTTCCAGGGGACTCGCAGTTAGAGCGTTTGCGAACGTGGTCATTGGCTTCTCATCTTCCGGGATGGGGACAAGTTGTTTCAGAAGAGAGGCAAACTCCTTTGCCATATCTTTTTCGTCGAGGAGGTGAGGGCGTACGGGTTTTGGGCCTGACGGAAATAAGTCTATGTCACGCGAACTGAACCAAAGAATTGCGTCGAACCGAGTCTCTTGTGCTACTCTTTGCAGCACCCGAAGAGCTAAGGATGTTTTCCCAATTCCACCTCGTCCAATGAGTGACACGACAGGATGTCGATCATCCATCAGCAGTTGTAGTAGCTTATCTTCGAGTCCGGCGCGCCTAACATAGCCTTGGGCCAGATGAGGAAGATTGGTAAAGGTCTCTCCGCCGGCCTCCAGATTGCATATCCCTTGCGTTTCGCTTACCGGGAGCTGAGTTGACGGAACGAGGTATGGCGTCGATGATTCGAGTCGCTTTGAGTTGGTCAGGTAAGAAATCGTCTCGAACGTCTTAGGTTTAAAGTTTCCATTTGGCACGAAATAATCAGTCAGATCTGGATCTGTATACAGAAGATCGACGCGGACTGGGAAACCAATAAAGTAATACGCGCCATCCCTAAGAGCGCCCCATTTTTGCGGGTCGCTGGATTTCAGCGGTTGAAAGGATTCACCAGTGTGACTAATTCGAGTGACCCTATACTTCCCCGAGAGATTCTTATAGAGATAAACCCACTCTCTCTGAAATAGGTCGAGATTGTCGATCAATAGACGAATCGACTCTTCCAATAGCGGCGAGAGTTGAGCGCATACTCCCGATTCGAGCGCACCATGGCCCCTGGTCGAATTGCGAAGTTCCGCAAAGTGTGAGAACCATAGACGGCCCTCAAGCTTGGCCGGGAGACCTTGTCGGTCTTGGTTTAGTTTTCGCAAGCAGGCATCGATAAGGCTGATCGATTTATATTGCCATGTTTCGGCGGACAGCCGGGTGCTCAATTGGCGTTTTTCTGCTTGGATCTCGAGGCGCAATAATTGGGATGTGGGTCCACTTACAACTTCGTCCATGACTTGTGCCCACTCACCAACTCCGTCAGCGCGAACAAGGCGGTAGGATAGGGCGTATCGGTGCCTGTCGCTGTCTTCGCGAACCGCTGCGCACATCGCAGCGGTTGAAATCTTGGAAAGTAGTTCTCCTAGATAGAGGAGCTGTGAAAAATACGATGCTTCGCCATCACTTCTTGATATTTCAAGCTCTTCGAATCCCCGACGAAAAAAATGAAGGTCTTTGCCATTCATGGTACGACCATAGTAATCGCCCACATCGATTGTTATCCAGAAAGTTCTTCAAAGATATGGAATCGCGTACTAATGGAAAATTGCTACTCGCGCCACGAAAGCGGCACACCTAATTTCCCAGCACGGCGCGATAGCGGACCTGGTTTTTCTTCAACTTTGCCAGCGCGTCGTTTACTTTCGCCATGGGAAACGATTCGGTGATGGCTTTCACTCCGTGCCGCGCCGCGACCGTCAGCATCTCCTGCAACATGCTCGGGCTGCCGGTGGGGCTGCCGCAGAGGCTGCGTTGGCCCGCAATCATCGGAAATGCTTGAACTGAAATCGGGCTGGGAGGCACTCCAACAATCGCCAGCGTTCCTCGCGGACGCAATGCCGCGATCAGCGTGTTCCAGTCGGGATCCTGATTGATGGTCGACAGAATCAAATCGAAGGAACCGGCCAATTTTTTCATGGCTTCGTTCTCGCGCGAGTTGACGAAGTGATGCGCACCCATCGATTTCGCTTCTGTTTCCTTGTTCGGTGAAGTCGAGAAGGCAGTCACCTCTGCGCCAAACACATGCGCGAACTGTAGCGCGAGATGGCCCAGTCCGCCGATGCCAACCACACCCACGCGCGATCCTGGAAAAACACCGGCGCTTCGGATCGGGTTGTAAACCGTAATGCCGCCGCACATCAGCGGAGCCGTGCCTTCGCTCGGCAATGCTTCGGGCACAGGGATTGCGAAGCGCGCATTCACGCGAGTCTTCTCCGCAAACCCGCCGTGGCGATGCACACAAGTCGGCACACTTTGGGCGCAAAGATTCTCATCGCCGCGCAAACACCACTCGCAGGAACCGCAGGAGTCTGCCTGCCATCCCACAGCGACTCGCTGGCCCAGCGTGCGAGCTTTCACCTGGCTGCCCATGGCCGCAATGGTGCCCACAATCTCATGTCCGGGGATGAAGGGATACTGCGTGAAGCCCCAATCATTATTGATCAAATGCAAATCGCTGTGACAGACGCCGCAATGAGTGATCGCGATCTCAACATCATTCGGCTTCAATTCTTCTGATTCGTATTTGAAAGGGAGAAGTTCAGCGCCCGCAGCGTGGGTGGCGTAACCATGGATTGTGCTCATCGAAGTCAGCTCTCTTTCCCGGGGGTCAATCAAGCGAAATGCGTACTCCCCAAAGTACATCACAACGGCGAAATGGGCGTCAGGGTTGAACGTCTATGGTGACAACCTGCGATCCGGTGACCGCCATGTTCAGATGTTTAGGGGCAAGCGAAATGGCGGTTTCTCCGTCGATCGAAAAGCTACCGTTGTTTTCCACCGGCTGCAGAATATTGGCCACGGAGAGCGGAACCGCTGGCAGATCTTGACCCTGCACCATGGCTTGCGGCACTGGCGCCAGCAGGGTTGCATACAACAAATTATTTGGATGCATCTGGTTCAGCCGGGCAATGGTCGGTCCCAGTCCCAGTGGAGGCGCGGAAGGATTCGGAATCAGATGCAGCGTATGGTCGAGCGTAGTGCCGTCGCTGATCAGCAGCCGGACCTGCCCCGGAGGCAGTGTCGCCGGCAACGCGACCGTCCAGCGAAGAATGTGCTGGGGCTCGCGATAGGGATGAAGCGTCGCTTCTACGGTGACCTGGTCGCCCGCGTGAACCCGGCTTTCCAGCACACGAGCGCCATCCAGGCGAGCAGACAGCCTGCCCGCCGAGGTGTCGAGGCTCAGCGACACATTTCGAATCGATGGCATTTCACGAGGATTGCTATAGAGGCTTTCAAATCGTTGCGCCACCGCAATCGCGACGGCTAGACTGGCCGGCTGCCGATTGGTCGCGGCAAACCAATCGTCAATGTGCACGTCCGGATATCCCTCGATGGAGATGGTGCCGCGCAGTTCATCGGTGGAAGGGTCGTTGTAACCATTGGTATCTTGCATCGCCTGATACACGGTCGCCAGCAGCGCCGCCGAGGTGAGACGCGGATGCTCGACCACGGCGAAATGATACGTATGCGGCTGTGCGATTCCACCCAGCGCCAGCGTTACGGGAATCATATTGGCCTTTTTCCCAAACACGCCAAGGATGCCTGACTCGCGATCCTGCGTGAACGATCCCACGGTCTCCGTGGTATTGATGATTTTCATCGGCTCCAGTGAAGAAGCGACCGTGGCGACGACCTGGGCCTTCGTCATCGGCAGGGAAACGTCGCCAAAGCGCGTGATGGGATGTCCACATGCCAGCAGACGTTTTGGATCTACATAAGTAACGCTGCAGGTTGCGGCCATGTCGAAGTCGCCCGAGACGATGATGGCGCTGATCGCAGAACCCGGCACTACCGGGGCAGGATCGACAACGTTGGGCGTCGCGCTTCCCAGGCCGGAAACAGGAGTCAGCCCGTACGCATGAAAGCGCTGCTGAAACATCTGAATGGCTTGCGGCGAAAAGCCATCAAACACCAGCGGAGTTTCAATCGGGTGGACTTCGGAATCGGCTCCCGTGGACCAGGGTACCCCACTGTATTCGCTTGCCGTCTGATTCGTAGCCAGCGCGGGTCCGGCGTTCTGCGAATCTGATGACGCGGCCGGCGTCAGCGCTGCTACGGAAGAATTCGCCGCCTTATCTCCCTCTTTCGCAACTTCCAACATTTGCGCGATCGGCGTTATCCCCGCGATGGGCTCCTTCGTGAACTGGCCGATGCGGAATCCGATGGCGCCAGCCAATTTTCCGTCGATATAGACAGGGCTGCCGCTCATGCCGGCCACCACGCCGTCGTACACCGCCTTGCTGCCAAGCAGTCGCGCCAAAATCATGTCTTTGCCGGGACCGATCGCGTCGCGCAACACGCCGAGAATCTCAACATCGATTGCTTCCGGTTTGCTGCCCTGCAGAACGGTGTATGCGGTGCCATGCTGGCCGGCATGCACCTGCGACAGCGGATACATGGGCTGAGTGGCGAGCGACACAGCAGGTCCAGGCATGGGCGCGCTGGCCGCCGAACTCTGCGCGCCCATGGAGGAAGCGCAGGCCGCGAGCATTAGGACCGCGACGCATCGAGAAATTCTGCAAAAAGAGATAGGCACGTTACCAGAGTAGAGGGGAACTCGCCGCGAAGGAAGTGGGCATCTCGTGGGACCCCAGTGTAAGATTCAAATTTGCTGCGCGGCTGCTGGCCCGGGAACTGGCGAAAAACACCCGCATTGCAACTCGAGGATTGATAGTGCTGAATGCTTCCGCGCTGGCCATTGGCCTGAAAACGAATCTGACCGCAATCGACTGGCTGATTATGCTGGTCTATTTCGCCTTCATATTGGGCATTGGCTTTCTGCTGAAGCGCCACATGCGCACCAGCACAGACTTCTTTCTTGCCGGCCGGGCGCTGCCTGCCTGGGTTTGCGGGCTGGCCTTCATTTCCGCCAACCTGGGCGCGCAGGAAGTGATTGGCATGGGCGCCTCGGGCGCAAAGTATGGCATCGCGACCAGTCAGTTTTACTGGATTGGCGCCATTCCGGCGATGGTGTTTGTCGGCCTGTTCATGATGCCGTTCTATTACGGCTCGAAAGCTCGTTCGGTACCGGAATACCTGAAGCTTCGCTACGACGAAAAAACGCGCGCGTGGAACGCCGGCTCTTTCGCCATCATGACGGTATTTTCCTCAGGCATTTCCATGTACGCCATGGCGAAGCTGATCCAGGTGCTGCACATTTTCGATGGCGTTTTTATTCATTTCGGGCTGCCCCTCAACTGGATTTTTCACTTCTCCATATTCCTGTCCGCGATCATTGTGTTGGGTTATATTTCGCTTGGTGGCCTGACCAGCGCGATCTACAACGAAGTGCTGCAATTTTTCCTGATCGTCGCCGGGTTTATGCCGCTGGTCTGGATTGGGCTGAAGAACGTGGGAGGCTGGCACGGCATTCAGCGCGCTCTGGGTCCGGGATATACGCACTCCTGGCGCGGCATGGCGCACGCCAGTACGAATCCGCTGGGCACGGAATGGTACGCGCTCGTCTTCGGGCTCGGCTTCGTTCTCTCCTTCGGATATTGGTGTACCGATTTCCTGGTAATTCAGAGCGCGATGGCCGCCGAATCACATCTGGCAGCCCGCCGTGTGCCGCTAATTGCAGCCATCCCGAAAATGTTTTTTCCATTTCTGGTGATCCTCCCCGGCCTGATCGCCATTTCTGTTCCCACAGTCACGCAGCACATGATGGCGCAAGTGCAAACCGCGCCCGCCCCTGGAGTTGCGCGCGGAGCGGCTGCCGCATCCGTGACTTCCGATGCATCGTCGGTCCCTGTCGGTCAGGGATTGATCCCGGTGAAGGTCGACCCGATCAGTGGCCGTGTCCTGACCAACGACAAAGGCAAGCCTCTGCTCGACTACGACTTGGCGACGCCGAACATGCTGTTGCATTTTTTCCCTACTGGAATGCTCGGGCTGGGACTGACGGCGCTGCTGGCCAGCTTCATGTCTGGCATGGCGGGCAACGTGACCGCCTTCAACACAGTTTGGACCTACGACATCTACCAGTCCTACATTCACAAGAACGGGACCGATCAGCATTACCTGTGGATGGGACGGATGGCCACTATAGGCGGCGTCGCGTTATCCATTGGCGCGGCGTATTTTGTCACCTCGTTCAACAACATCATGGACGCGCTGCAGGTGGTCTTCTCCTTTGTAAACGCGCCCCTGCTGGCGACGTTTCTGCTGGGCATGTTTTGGAAGCGCACCACCGGCCACGGCGCTTTCTGGGGATTGCTGTCGGGTACCTGCGCGGCCGCGCTGCACACTGGGCTGACGTTGCCCGCGGATGTCTCCGGCGTTGGCATTCACGGTGGATGGATCGCCGTGCTGCACGTCTACCCCAGTACTATGGCGCAGACCTTCTGGACGGCGATCTGGGCTTTTGCCGTTTGCTTCATCATGACGATTGGATTAAGCCTGATGACAAAGCCGCGCGAGGAGAAAGACCTTGTTGGCCTTGTCTATTCGCTGACGCCGAAACCGGCTGAAGGGCATCTGCTCTGGTATCAGCGGCCAGCCTCGCTCGCGATTCTGGTGCTGGCGATGGTGGTGGTCTTGAACCTGGTGTTTTTGTAAGCCGTAGGGAAGGGAAACTGCGATGGGGCTCGACATTCGACTACCGCTGGGACTGCTGTTCCTCGTGACCGGAGGAATGATGGCGGTCTACGGGCTTTTCACCCACGGCAGCGCGATCTATGAAAAGTCGGCGGGCATCGACATCAATCTTGTCTGGGGAGTGGTGCTGTCACTGTTCGGCCTGACGATGCTGTTGCTGGCGTATCTCGACCGCCGCCGCACAGCCAACGCTCCGCCCGTGAATCTCTCCAGTGAAGTTCCCCCGTCCAACCGCCCTCGCGGGCATTGAGACCTGGCTTATCGCGGGCTTGTCTGCCGTGTCACTTCGTGGCGATTGATGCCTGACATCGTGCGGCCAGCTTATCCAGCGTCGCCTGTAATCTCCCTACAGCAACAGATCCTTGCGCCATGTCCTTCGATCCGCCGCCGCGACCTTCGTGGTCCGCTAATGTGGTCCGCAACGCGGTTTCGCAGTCGAGATCAAGATCGGTGCTGCGCGATAGCACTACGGTCGCCGGTGATGCTGAGCCTACGGGCATCCAGCCGATCACCGCAATCGTGTGCTCGGCCTGAACTGCAATTTTACTGGCCAGCATTTTGCGTAGGATGCGTCCAGATGGCTTGCGGCTGACAGTTGCAATTGAATCAGCCGCAGGCCGGCTTCAACAGGAGTTTGCGAGATCAATTCTGCGGCCTGATATTGCGCCAGTTCATTGGTCAGCTTCAGCGTGTACTTGCCTGCCAGTTTCGCATCCGCCTGCAGATGCTGAATCGCCTGCGGAACTTCCTCAAATCCCACCGAAAGCTGTCGTGCCGCCTCCGTAAGTCGGTTGAAATCGTTGCGAACTGCCCGTGCTGCACGAAGTCCGCAGACAAACTCCACCCGCGGCCCTTGTTTCACTTTCTCCAATCCGCGTAGATGCAGACCGCCAATTTGTCCGGTCGAGCGAACATGCGTACCTCCGCAGGCATTGCGGTCGAAGTCCGCAATAGTAACGATGCGCAGGTCTCCCTGGCGCGGCGGCAGCTTGCGTAATTCTCCCGCGGCCAGAAGGCTCTCTGCGTGCTCGCGCGGAACAACGCTTACCGTGACCGGTCGATCTTCCGCGATGATCTGGTTGGCTCGCTCTTCCACCCGCTCCAGTATGCTCGCAGTCAAGTGGTCGATATCAAGATCGATCGTCGAGTTGGTTTCGCCCAGATGAAACGAGACAGTCCGTGCTCCGCAAATGTCAATGAAAGCGGCCGAAAGTAGATGCTGGCCGGAATGTTGCTGCATGTGATCGAGCCGCCGGGCGGCATCGATGCTGCCGCGCACCGGCGTGCCGGCGATCAGCGGCTTCAGCGTGTGGTGCCAGACTTCTCCGTGCTCGTCCTCTTCCACGTCGACGATTTCGGCGGTCAACTCCGCTCCGCTGCGAGAGGTCGCGATCAACGTGCCGATGTCGTGAGGTTGGCCACCGCCGGAGGGATAAAATGCGGAGCGATCCAGTGCGACCCGCCACAGCGATTGACCGCCGGCGCGCGAAACTTCCTGGATGTCCGTCACCACGGCATCGAAACCCGTCAGAAATGAGTCGGTGGAGTAGAGGCGTTCTGTCATGATCTCCTGGATATGCCGCCGCGACTACTGCGGCATGATGATGCCGCCAATGCGTGTGCGCCTGGGCATCACAACGCCGCGATGATCGATTTCACGATCTTCTTCATTTTTCTTTGCAGCAGAGGGTTTCGTTGCGCTCGGCTCCTGATTTCCCATCGGCGCGCCACAGGTTGGGCACCGCGTATCCGGCTGTGTCATCTCGCCACTCCCCTTGTACATCGAAATTTCATTGTCGCCGATTCGAGCGGAATTCTCATAGGTGCAGTCGAAGCGGTCACTCTTCGCGCGGCTTTTTCTCAAGAAAAGCCGCTCATCGTTGAACTTGGATAGCCATAGGAATGAGAAATCCGCTCTAGACTAGGAGTATGCCACCTCGCCAGCCCGGTTCTCCGCGGATCCTCGCCTGCGATCTTGATGGAACACTGCTCAACGGCAAAGGAATACTGACCGAAGCGACGGCCGCGGCCTTGCGCAAAGCCGTTGCCAGCGGTGTTGAGGTCGTGTTCGCCACCGGTCGCCGTCATAGTTTTGCGTGGACCATGCTGGCTCCGCTCGGCCTCGATCCGGAAACCGTTCTTATCAGTTCTAATGGCGCCATTACCCGCACTTTTGGTGGGCGTTCCATCGATCGCATAGGCTTGCCAGTCGCAACCGCATTGCAGCTCTGCCGCAACCTGAATGACTTCCGCAATTCGCTGGTCTTCACCTTCGATCGCACTGGCCCCGGCGCGCTGGTGGTGGAAAATATCCAAGCCTTGCAAACTCGACTGTCGCGCTGGGTGGAGGCGAACCTGCATGAACTGGAGGCAGTACTGCCACTGGAGCGCGCTTTTAGCGGCGGGGAGGAGCCTATACAGGCAATGATTTGCGGCACCCTCGTCGAGATGAATCAAGGGCTTGCAGTTCTGGAGGCCGAGACCGAGCCGGCGGAGAATCTGCGGAAGATCATTTCCATTCACCGCACGGAATACCCTGTCCGCGACCTATCCATCGTGGACTTGATGCCGCACGGCTGCTCTAAGGGCAGCGCGTTGGCACGACTCGCGGCGCAACGCGGCGTCGACGCTGCGGAAATTGTCGCCATCGGCGACAATATGAATGATGCAGAAATGCTGGCCTATGCGGGTCGCGCGGTCGTCATGGAAAACTCGCCGGCGGAGTTGCTGGACATGGCCGCCGCGAACGGCTGGAGTATCGCCGGAAGCAACGAGTTTGATGGCGCGGCTCAGGCGATTCTGCGTATTCTGAATGAAGATTCGCGCGCGGACCGTGAAAAGGCCACCGCAGCACTGGCCGAGTGATTTGTTGAATTTCGGTGAAATCCGGATGAGAACGTATTACAAACTCGCGTCATCGATCGCCATGCTGTCCCTGGTCGGGTCCGCTGCGACCCTACGCGCCGCAGAGCGGGTTACACTCCGCAACGGGTCGGCGCTGATATGTGACCATCAGATGGATCAGGATGGCCAAGCCCGCCTATATTTGACTTCGTCAGATGGGAGTTACCTAGAAGTGGCGGCTGCCGACATTGTCTCTGTCGAAACCGTCCAGGCGGAAGAGGCAGTTTCACCGGTACCATCACCTCGGGCAACCGCATCGTTACAATCGGCTCCCGCGGACATTCCCGCGCTGTTGCAGAAAGCGGGAGCCCAACATCATCTCGATCCTGATCTGCTGGCTAGCGTTGTGCACGCGGAAAGCGATGGCCAGACACATGCAGTTTCTCGCGCCGGTGCGCGCGGTTTGATGCAACTGATGCCCGCAACGGCAAAGCACCTGGGAGTCCGCGACAGCTTTGCGGCGGAGCAGAATATCGCCGGTGGCACCGCATATCTGGACGCGCTGTTGATCTATTACCACGAGGACATCGCGCTCGCCTTGGCGGCCTATAACGCCGGCCCGGCAGCAGTAGACCGCTATCACGGCATCCCACCCTATGCGGAAACGCGTCGCTATGTAGAACGTGTGATCCATGATTTCAATCAGCGGAAGCTGCGGGAAGCGCGCCAGCGATCCAGCCACGCCCCGTTGCTTTCAATGGTTGCAATCGCCACCGCGACGGCAAAGTAAGTTTCGATAAGGTAACCTGAAAAGACCTGCATGAAACGACATCGATGGCTTGTTATGGGGGGAATTTTCGCCCTCCTGGTGATTCTCGTCTACATCCAGTTTCGGACGTTGAAGAGCTTTGAGTGGTCCACGCTGACCCATACCTTCGATTCCATTCGCTGGTCTCGGTTGGTGCTGGCCGTTGCGCTGACCTATGGAGCGTACGTCACCCGAGCCTTTCGCTGGAGCGTGTTCCTGCGTCCCACCAAGCCTGCCACCCCAGCCCAGATGCTCCCCGCCCAGTTCATCGGCTTTACTTCTGTCGCCATTCTTGGCCGCCTCGGAGAATTCGTCCGGCCGTTCCTCGTCGCACGGCGGCAGCAAGTTACTTTCACCTCACAGCTGGCGGTGTACACCGTCGAACGCGTGTTCGATCTGCTGGCTGCTGCCGGGATCATCGCGGTCACGCTTTCCGTCAGTCCATCGGTGCGGAATCTTCCATATCACGAACAGTTCCGCCGCGCCGGGTACATCGGGATCGCGGCCGCGTTGTTTCTGGCGTTGATCGCCGTGGCAATCCGCTTTTCCGGGCAGAAGATTGCCGATCTGGCAGACCGCTCGTTCGGCGTGGTTTCGAAGAAGTTCGCTCATGGGATCCACGACAAAATCCTCGCGTTCAGCTATGGACTCGATGCCATTGCAGGCTGGGGCGCACTGCTGGAAGCGCTGGTTTATTCATTCCTGACCTGGGGTTTGATCGCGCTCGCCTACGTGGTTGTCGTGCATTCCTTTACGGTGCGTGAACTGGCCGCAATTCCGGCGGCACAGACTATTCTGCTGATGGCGGGCAGCTTGTTCGGCTCTTTTGCTCAACTGCCGGCCATCGGCGGCGGCTCTCAGGTGGCCATTATCTACGTGCTCACAGATGTGCTGCGCGTTGGGCCGGAGGCGGCCACGGCGTGCGCCATAACTCTCTACGTCGTGACGTTTCTCTCAGTGATTCCGGCCGGTCTGGCGTTCGCTCGCGTTGAACAGGTCTCTCTGCGGAATGTGGCTCGAGAATCCGAAATGGAAGAAGAGTTGGAAGCTTCCAGCCAGGGTCCTGAAGATACGCGACAAGCCCACTCGCTGCCATAGACGGTCGATCACACCCCCATCCCAGGTGCCAAACAATAGGATTTTCCAGACGTTAGATCACCGGTGTTGTCGACAACTGCGACTATAATGGTCCTAGATAGGGAAACAAGTGTAACTCGCATGCTTTCAGACACGACCGTACGCTCACATCCAGTAAGAAGTCGCTTTTTTCCGATAGCTTTGGCTGTGGGCGCTTGCCTGTTGCTGGGCGTGGCCGTATGGCAGACCTTTGCCTCCGCCGCGACCGATGATACCTCCGCTCTAGGTGGCGGCTCCATCTCACAGATCGTAGATATTGCCATCCTGGTGTTTCGGGAGGGGTTGGAGTGCATTCTTGTGCTCTCCGCTATTACTGCCAGCCTGATGAAGTCAGAGGACGCGTATTGGCGTCCAGTAGCGACTGGCGTCAGCGTTGGACTGGTTGCGACATTGGCCACGTGGTTCGTGGCGGTTGGCATCATTGACGATTTGGCGCACAACGTGAATGCCCTCTATCTTCAGGCGGCCACCGGTTTGCTGGCGATTATCGTTCTTCTGATCGTGATGAACTGGTTCTTTCATAAGCTCTACTGGACCGGCTGGATCTCGCTGCACAACAAACGTAAACACGACCTGCTAAAAGATGCGACGGAGCAGAATATCTCGGTGCGCCGTGTATTTCTCGGCATGGCGCTGCTCGGCTTTACGTCGTTTTATCGCGAAGGGGTGGAAGTGGTGCTGTTCCTGCAAAGCTATCGCCTGCGGCTGGGGGGCCAGCCAGTTTTGTATGGAGTGATCGTCGGATTAATTTTCACCAGCATCGTTGCCGCACTGACCTTCCTGGCGCATCGCAAGCTGCCCTACAAAAAGATGCTGGTGTTTACCGGAATCATGTTGGGAGGCGTGCTGCTGGTCATGGTTGGGGAGCAGGCGCAGGAAATGCAGTTGGCTCACTGGCTGCCGACCACGCCCATTCCCTGGCTGGCGCATGTCACTCCAGCCTGGATGGGATTATGGTTCTCTGTGTTTCCCACGGTGGAAACGTTGGCCGCGCAGGCAATCGCAGGCGTCGCCGTCATCGGCTCCTACTTCATGGCGCAGCGATAGCTGCCCCGACTTAGATCGATTA
>Ga0134126_10003872_pt1 | contig 18744 bp, 14 predicted proteins | sample KB31752_FD_96881 | JGI IMG/M metagenome (GOLD analysis project Ga0134126, IMG submission 96881) | Terrestrial soil microbial communities with excess Nitrogen fertilizer from Kellogg Biological Station, Michigan, USA - KB3-175-2 | ecosystem: Environmental > Terrestrial > Soil > Unclassified ...
CTCCGCATCGGCTGGCGGAATCATTTTTACTTCAGAATCGCGCGGGACGAGCCAGAAGTTCTCTTCCATGAACTCGCTTACGACTTCGGGGGAGCGCTCAAAGCAAAACTTGATGGCGTCCGCAATCGCTTGCCGTCCAGGAAATGCCCGACTAAGCTCTTGGCACACGGCCCGCGCTACTTTGGCAATCGGCCGATCTTCGACGTAGAGCACCCTGTCTTGCCAAAGGGCCTCAGCCTTTCTAGGCGTCCCCGCAGGCACCCCGCCGATATAAGGGATGAGTTCCAAATCGGGCACAGTCTGCCACACGGTAGCCGCGAGAGAAGCCGCGAGTGCCCGGATTTCTGCGGTCTCAGTTTGACCGTCGTCCTCAAGGCGCTTCAAGTCTTCGCCGAACTGGCGAAGCCAGGCTGGTCGAGTGTACGTCTCGAAAAGACTCGGAGTCTTGTGAAACTGTTCCTCAATCTGGGCTGCCAGGGGAGAGAGCAATGAAAACGGGGACGTCTGTGTAAGCTCTGTAGGAAGCAACTGAAGATCCGCCGTCTTCTGTTTAACCCATTCATGCAAGTGGCTGTAGCGAACCAGAGATTGCATACTAATCGAATAGCCGAGCGACGCTGTCGGCGCCCATTCACCGGCGAGATTCAGCCAATGCCCGCATTCCTGCCATATCCGGACTGCATCTCGTGCAAGGACAGCACGAACGCGACGCACATCACTGTGCGAAAGAACCTCCCCAGATGGAAGCTGTTTTAGCCAATTGATAGCTAGTTCCACGGTAGGCCGCTCAGCTACATCAAGGCGCATCCAGAGGACCAGGTGTCGGACAGATGCGCGGATAACCTCTGCGCCGGGCACTTCGGCTTCATCGGAAGACAGGTATACGCCACCAATTGTCGTCCAAGCTCCATTCTCGGTAAGGATAATTTTCTCTGTGCTGAACGCGTTCTTGATGCCGGACAACTCGGATGTGGAGCATGTCTCGATCATCTGATCCAGTCGGCGATACCATTTCTCAACCTCGGCAACTGGTGGCTGCTGAGTTTTTGACAATGCGCGCAAACGATCAAGCAATAAATCCGGGCCGGTGGGAATATCACGCACTCCCAATAGCGTTAATAGCGCCCGAGACCTCTCGCGATCCAGCTTGGCATCAACAAACGGTTCCACATCCATGAATGGCTCAGTTTCGGGAGTACGGAGAAGGAGGTCCCCCGGACTGTGATAAAAACCTCGCGTGTCTGGAAGGCAAGGAACTTCTCGCAATCGAAGAATCCACCCAGGCGGCACGGGATCGTAGACAATCGCCTGAGTGCGCCCCGTCGTTGCTGCTTGTGAAATCCGTGCGCTCTTCGCTTTGGACCAATATGATTCGGGCTGCGCGAGAATTCGTTCGCAAACACGGCCCCAAACCCTCGGACCGTCTTTAGACAACACATTCCAATGGTTCCAATGGCTCTCCTCAAAATCCCAATCGTCAACGTGAAATTGATTTGTCACGTAAGGGTAATAGTGGTTTCCTGAAAACTTCCGTCGCAACAATTCAGCCTCAATGCTTTTGCGGCTCCAAAAGAACGTCGAACGCTGGCGAATCGAAACAAATCCCTGAAGGCCTGCGCGTCCACTTGAAACCCAGCGAGACCATTCTTCGCGGGTGCAGGAGTTGAACGACTCGCCGTAGTCATCGTGCAACATGTGCTCGTTGCACCATTCCTTCGGCAACAGAGCCCCGATAGAACCGTCTTCGTCGAATAAAATCTCGCTCCCAATGCTCCGCAAACGCACATCTTGAGTAACGAACCGGAACGATTCGCCAGGGTTTGCATCAAGCTTTGCAGCGATCTGAGCCAATTGAATGCAGTCCACTAGCTTCAGGCCCGCCATTCCGAAAAACTTCGCAGCGACTTGATTAATGACTCTGCTGGCATCGCTGGATTCTCCAAGACCAATCCCAGTTAAGACCGCAAAGGCTCCATCTATTTCGTCTTTGAGCGCCGCATCTTGCCGCTCTTCAGCAAGCCTTCTCTGCTCTGCGAGGAATCTTGGCCAGTTCTGATTCAACACCAACAAATGGGTCGCTAGAAATTCCCAGTCCGCTTCCGATTGCAGTAATCTCTTTTCTGCGAGCCTCACCACCTCGCCGGCAGAGTAGAGGACATCCTTCCCTTGTACTGGGATCAACCGGAGACTGCCACCGCTAATCCTTGGGCGATAGCCAGCAACTTCTGGAGCGACATACGCCCAGAGTTTCATAAGCTGCCGCCAGCTCTCTGGTTTAGGCAAGTGCTTGTTCTGAAGAATAGTCAAGAAGTCAGCTTTACTGATCTCCTCGACGCGTTTCCAGTTAAGCAGTTTCTGACGGTCGCTTTGAGCAACATAACGCGAAAGCGCAGGGCGGTGGCTGCTGTCCAAAAGTGCTGTGATCTGTTCCTCGGACCAAATCTCCGGCAGTCGCTCCGGAATAATCACACATTCGTTGGCACGTCTAAGGTCGCCCGCGTTTGTAATCAAGAAGGATTGTTCGGCGATCGCCTCGCCAAAGGACACTTCGACAATCGTCGCCGATACACCCTCTAGCGAACGGTCGTCCCGGTTCACATCGGGGAACAGGCAATAGGCCCGCGACCGTTCTTCAACGGAGGAGTTCTTTTGCTCAAGCCACTGCACCAATACCTTACTGGCAAATTTACCGATCCGCTCCAGGAGCCAACGATTTGTCGGTGACGTTTCGGGGTCCTTTATTTTGAGTCGGGCAGGATCCTGAATGAAGGGTGCATTACACGCAAAAGGGAGTTTCGTCTCTACGCCGGTGGGAAGCACAACGTACAGCCGCCCTTTGGTCCCAAGAACGATCTCCACGCTACAGGGAGGAAAGTCTGTCTCCTCCTCGACACCGAGAGATCGTTCCTGTTTGATTTCCTCGAGCGCGTCCTCGGGAAAGTCTTCGGCCTCTGACCGGGCGATCAAGAGTGCATCATCGGCGGCGCCCGCGAAGATGGTCCACTCACTATTTGGAACGGGCCCGGCGTCAACGGTTGCCCAATGGATCTCTCGGTCTTCTATTCTCAGGTTCCGGATGTGTCTGAAGAACAGAAGGGAGAGCGGACTCTCGATCCACTCTTCGAAGTTATTTCTTATTTCCAACTCCCATCTTTGCCCTCGAAGTGGCACGTGGATTTCGGTTGGACATTGGAGTTGTGGTGGTGAATCAAGCCATTTGGGCTCGGTGAATCTGCTTCGCTCGAAACAGACGGAAAGCGTGGGCGTGAAAACCTTGACAAGGTCACCCAAACTGAAAACACTTTTGAATCCAATCCCTCTGAACCCGATGGTATGCAGAGCTCTCTTGTTCGAAAACCCAAAGCGGCATAACGAAGTGAAATGCTCTTCGGTAAAATCGTCGCCATTATGGCCGAAGATAAATTGGCCGGCCTCAATTCTGACCGACGCCTCCGTTGCTCGCGCGTCATCTGCATTTTGTAGCAATTCTGATAGAACGTGGCGCGCGCTTTGAACCTGTCGAAAGAGCTGATGCCACGGCCCCGCCAGCACTCGATTGCTGTCCAACTGGTCCCACAATTCTGCGGCGACCGTGCGAACGGATTCGAAATAAGCTGGAGGTACTTTCATCTAGGCGACTCGGCCCGCGATATTAGCCCGGAGAAGTCATAATTCACGCTCGTGACTCCGAAATCCGGCTCTCGCTGGAAGGGTCGACGTACATAATGCACCCGGTGAGCATCCCCGTCCAAGAACTCAACTATGGCCAGAATGAAATCATCGGGTTTGTTCAGAGAGTACAGAATCTCGTTCTTGGTGACGGTGATTGTTGAAGCGCCTGAGACGCGACCCTTGACTTCGAGGAAGCGCAAACAGCCGGTGCTGGGCTCGCGACTCTCGATGTCGTAGCCTAGCCTTTCGAACTCACGATCAATGGGCTCGAACCCAAGCGACTGTTCGACTTCCATAACAATTGACCTAGCACGCGCCGCAGCGGCCTGTGTGTCGACAGCCTGAGCAGATACCGGCAACTCATTGCCGGTTAATTTCGCCAAAAGGCCCGCCGGTACAATCACAAGCCCGCCCAGGGCCACCGGTGGCAACGCAGACACCTGGGCCTCAAGATCGAGTTGCTCCATGCGCTTTTGAAGCCGGCCCTGCAATTCGTCAGCGCGACGGCGGGCCTCCTGGGAATTCACGCGGGCATTGGGCCTACCTGCCTGCTCATGAATCTTCAACTCCTCTGCTCGATGGTCCCAATATCCGATCTCTTTGGTCAGCCGGTCCTTAACCGCTGCACGGGCCTTCTCGATCCAGGCGTAGCGCCTGTCACGCACTTCCTTAAGGTGCTCCGGAACGACGTCGGAGATGGCGTGGCCGAGCGCTTTCTGCTCCAGGTCTCTTGTGATCCAGGAGAATTCCGAGCGAGAAAAGAGTGCATCGACCTTCGGTTCGTTGTCCCGTAATGGTCGGTAGTCGAGATACGGTGCGTAGTGCAAATGCCGTGCGGTGCCAGCTTCGTCCAGTTCGACATAAAGCATCTGTTTGGAAATTGTGCGGCGGTCACCGTTGCTGATTACACTGGCGTCCTGCACTGCGTGCTCTAGATAGAACAGAACACGAGGAGCAGTGCCGGCATCACGATCATCGACGAGAATTGAGCCGCGCCGCAGTAGATCGCGGTGCCTTTCAAGTGTCAAGTCCAATGTGGCATCCAGCAGAGGGTGCCCCGGACAAACGAAAGCGGCGAGAGGTTCTCCCTGAGGCGCGATCAGCGTCTTTTCAAACGCAATCCGCTCGTACCTTGGAAGCACGGGTTCTCCCATGCCGATCAAGCGGTCACGATTCCTAACAGGGGCCGGAACATGTGTCACTTCATAACGACGTGGCTCGCGCTGACGTGCTGTGCCTCCGAGTTGGCTGAAAGCTTCAAGGAAGAATGACTCGATGTAGAACGGTTGCAAGCGGCGTGCCGCCGCACGCTCCATCTCTTCGCGAATGCGGGCAACTCGGCTCACGTCCATAACGTCATGCGCCAGGGCGCGTTCTTCGATGAGATTCTGAAGCTGTGAGGTGTCTACAGCATTCGCGATGGCTTGTGTAAGACGTGCTCGGATTTCGGGACGTTCGCCATACCGGATGGCCTGAATCAATAATTCCCGAAGTGGCCGGCCTTCGAATTGAATCTTGCCGAGCACATCGAATACTTGGCCCCCGAGAGCCTGACGCGCCTGTTCCAGCTTCTTCAGCAGCGTGTAGTACACGTCTCCTTCGCGCGTTTCCTCAGCGACCACGTTCCACAGATGACAGACCTCAGTTTGCCCGATTCGATGAATGCGGCCGAACCTTTGCTCAATTCGATTGGGATTCCATGGCAAATCGTAATTAACCATCAAATGCGAGCGTTGAAGGTTAATACCCTCGCCGGCCGCATCTGTTGCGATCAGAACCTGCACATCTGGATCGTGCTTGAATGATTCCTGTGCTTTCATGCGCTCTTCGCGGCCCATACCACCATGAATCAGAACGACGGCGTCTTTGCGACCCAAAAGTGTCGTAACCCGAGCTTCGAGATAGCTCAAAGTATCCCGGTGTTCAGTGAAAATCACGAGCTTCTGTCGCGGTGAAGGAACCGGAGATGGAATTCTTGTGACGCCTGCTGGGAACTCTTTGGGGCCAGAATCGGACGAGAATATTTCTCCTAGCAGACTGGCAAGCTCTCGCCACTTCCGATCTTCACCACTTCGCCGAACTGCAAGCGCTAGTAATTCGAGTCGGCTCAACGTAGCAATCTCAGCTTTGAGTTCGCCTATGGTGCGTGCCGCGGTCGCTTGATCGAGCACCTCCTCCTCGGCAGCCTCCACTTCATTGTCCGGTGCATCTTCCAGGTCCTCGACCTCGTCAGCATCGAGAGCTGGGCTCACGGTGGCAAAAGCCTCGGCTTGTGCACCTCGTTGAAGAATTTCGAGTTCTCGCAACCGTTTCTGCAGGCGTTCGCTACGGCGGCGCAGTGACTGGTATATGGCCTCAGGGGAAGACGCGAGTCTACGTTGAAGAATTGTCAACGCGAATCCAACAGTACCTGCCCTCTTGTCGTTGGCGAGGGCCTCGGCACGATTGAATTCGTCGCGTACGTACTCCGTGACTTCCTTATATAGGCGTGCCTCCGGTTCGGAGAGCCTATACGGGACCGTGTAAGCGATTCGCTCCGGAAACAGCGGTGTGCCATCGAACTTGAGTAGATTCTCCTTCACCATTCGACGCATCAGATCCGATATTTCGACCTGATGGACACCGTCGCGGAAGCGACCTTCGAACCGATCCCCGTCGAGGAGAGCCAGAAAGAGCTGAAAGTCCTCTTCCTTTCCGTTATGAGGGGTTGCGGTCATGAGAAGGAAATGCCGTGTCAACCCGGAAAGCAGCTTTCCTAGGTGGTACCGCTTGGTGTACTTAACTTCGCCACCGAAAATCGTTGCCGACAGTTTGTGAGCTTCGTCGCACACGACTAAGTCCCACTGGCAGTCTGGGGCTTGCAGTTTCTCCTGGACGTCCTCATCACGAGAAAGCTTGTCGAGACGGGCAATAACCAGATTGTTCTCCAAAAACCAATTGCCCGTCCGGGCCGCTTCGAGTTTGTCATTTGTGAGAATCTCGAAGGACAGCTGAAACCGGCGATAAAGCTCATCCTGCCATTGCTCAGCCAAACTTCCCGGGCAAACCACCAGACAGCGCTTTAGATCGCCGCGCGCTATTAACTCTTTGATAAAAAGCCCTGCCATGATCGTCTTACCTGCACCAGGATCGTCAGCAAGCAAGAACCTTAGCGGCTGGCGCGGCAGCATCGCTTCGTAAACGGCTGTGATTTGATGTGGAAGAGGTTCTACTAAAGATGTATGAACCGCCAAAACTGGATCGAATAGATGAGCCAATCGAATGCGGTGTGCTTCCGAAACCAGGCGAAACAGCCGCCCATCCCCGTCGAAGCTCCAGGGTCGTCCCTGTTCGACGACTTCTAGACGAGGTTCATCGGGGCGGTAGAGCAGCTCGTTGGCCACTCGTCCCGTAGGTCCCTTGTAAGTCAACTCCAATGCCTGAGTGCCAAACCACTGGACACTGACCACAGTAACCAGTTGATCCGGCAGAATTCCGCGAACTGCGGCGTTTGGTTGAAGCTCTTCGAGACGCATTTGTTCTCATTCCACAAGATTTACAGGACGGTTTGCGCCACTGATTATAGTTCACTTGCCCGCATTGGCTGCGACGAGAGGGCAAACATCTTACGTCGTGCCCACAGAGATTGCTTTTTCCGATAGCGTGCTTCCGTTAGGTGATGAGTCAGCGTCCGCGAGAGCAGCCTCGAATGCATCGTTATTCGCAACGACTACTGGAGTCTCGCGCGCATTGTCAATTGCATGTGCGACGTCGAGTCTCAATCGCTTTCGGAAATAGTAGAGCAGGGATTTTCGTATCGGAATGGCGACCTGACCGCCCGTCATGCAATAGTCCTGCGCGATGATGGCTTGTTGATTGGCACTGAGGAGCGGATTTGGTACAAGGACTACGCTGAAGAACTCGTTCCAACTAGTGTCGCGACTTGCTGGAATTCCACCATCTCGCTCTCCGTCCGCCTCAAGGCAACGCGAGAGGAGAAAGTCTTTGAATCTTTGATCCATGTGGCAGAAGGCTCTGACGTGCCATCTCAGCCCGTCATTCCCAAGTGCATGAGGGCTGATCCATCGCCACAGTGGCTCGGGTTTAGCTGCATTCATTGACTGGTAAAGAACCCGCACCAATTTCTGTTTTCGAATTGCACCAAGCACCGTTCTTAGTACATCGACATTGACTCGCCGGTGGGGAATCGGCATCGATTCTGCTTCAGGAATCTGGGATAGCCAGGTCTCTTCTTTCCGAACTGTTTGATCGGCGATGGATCGAAGCTGCGTAAGATAACGGTCGGAATTCGGCTCAAAGAAGCGCGGTCGAAACTGCGATGAAGAGAAATAACGCTTTGCCCTCTTGTCATAGACCAGATTGCCTGGGGCCGAAGCCTCATACATGCTCAGGTCTTTCGATGCTTGTGGAACGGATATCCCGAACTGCTCGATTAATTCGGATCGGTTGATCCCGCCGTCCCAGAAGAGACGAAAATCGATGAACTCCAACCGTTGCTCTACTCCCCATCGCATATCGGACTCCCGGATTTCATATCCGTATACTTTTTATACTGAAAACGCCGGTTTTGTCAAAACACGGATACTTTTATGGTCAATATAGTTTCTTGACGCATATAGTAAATAGATGTATTCTGGGTTTGACGTCGCGGATACCCGGTCCGTTGCTCGCCAGGTTTCCGCCAATGGAGCGACCGACATTATGCCCCTTTCCAACACAAAACTTTGCTATTACGACTCGAACGTACTTCGCCTTCCGGCAGATAAGAGGACGGAATACCACGAGCAGGTAGACCGCCTGATTGCAGAACTCAGTCGGAGTATCCGCGACAAAACAGAGATCAAGATCACGAAAGTAGTCAAGGCTGGCTCATTCGCAAAGTTCACCATCCTGAAGAAGACGAACCTCAACCCGGTGGATGTGGACGTTGTGTTCTACATCTCGGGTCGCAATATTGACAAAGAAACGCTTCAGGGACTGAACGATACGATCTACGACCTCCTCGTGAAGGTCTACCCGAACAAGGACGTTGAACATTTTGAGATTCAGCGGAAAGCCCTGACAGTCTCATTTGTCGGGAGCGGTCTTAGCGTAGACGTTGTTCCCGTCATCGAAGACAGTTCTCGTGCCGGCTACGGGTGGCAGTTTGATAGAGAAGACCCCACCGTCCGGCTGGAGACATGCGCACCCTGTCAGATCAAGTTCGTTCGTGATCGCAAGGAAACGGATAAGGACTTTCGTACGCTCGTGCGTTTGGCTAAACGCTGGAGGAACTACGCGGAGTTGAAGCCACTCAAATCTTTCACGATTGAGCTGATCATGGCCTACCTCCTGGATACTGAAGGTGTGAAAGGGCTGATCGAAGAAAGATTCAGGCGGTTTCTCATGTATATCGCCCAGTCTGGCTTGAAAGAGCAGATCAGCTTTCCCGAAAACACGAAGCCGCTTGGCGTCTTCAGTGATCCTGTCGTGATTATCGATCCGGTATATAGCAACAACAACGTGGCAGCGCGGATCACGGAGGTGGAACGAAAGCAAATCGTCAAAGCGGCGGAACAGGCTTGGGAAACAGCCCACTTCGCATCTGCGGAGGCCGATAACGCAATTTGGAAAGAGATTTTTGGGCCCGGATTCAAAACTGAGGACGAGTGATGGGAACTTCAACGAGTACAGCGACGACTTCATATACGACTGCGGACATTGAGATTGTAGTACGCCGTTTTACAGCCGACATTCTGATGATTGCGCAGAGCACAGGTGCTATCACTGAGGCGAAGGCACGCGAGTACGCAGCTGATGTTGAGACTCTGGCCAAGAAAGGCTACCTTTCCGCCGTCGATCTCACTCTCTTGAGAGGCGGAAGCTACGGCGTCGAGGAGCGGGCGGTCAAGTACACAGTAAACACAACTGCCGGCGATCTGACGTCGAGTCGACCGGGAGGAGCGCTCTGGCCCAGAGTCACCGATCCATTCCTTCGGATTGTTCTGTCCTACACGAGTGCCTACGACAGCTCTGCGAAAGCAGCCCTGTCGCCCAAGCTGAACATTGCGTGGACGCCTACCAACGCTGACACAAGCCACTTCTCCCTGAATCAGAGTGGCGGACGTGACTATGCGAGTAACGGATGGGGCATGCAAAGGAAGGACTTTAGCGCATGAGCGGCCCGAACATCTTTGAACTCGAGCTGCCCCTTCCCGATCAGTCACTAGCGACGAAGGAGAAGACTCTACTCGGTTTCGATGCACGCTACATCAAGGTCCGCGATCGGATCCGTCTCCTCCTCAGCGCAACCGAAATTGCTGGCTGGAACAAGAAGTTCCATGGCGGTAAACTTCAAATGGCCAATCTGGTCCAGGATCAATATCCGCTTGTCATCTTCCATGGAGATGTCGGAACAGGCAAGACTGCCACGGCGGAATGCATCGCGAATCGTCTCGTGAGCGAGTCCAAAGTAGAGGACTCTGTGCTCTTCAAGTTAAGCAATCGAGTGCGGGGAACAGGTAAAGTGGGCGAGATGAGCACGTTCATCGCCGAGGCTTTTCAGAAGCTTGCCGCCACTGCTGGAAAGAGTCGAAGGGCCGTCCTCATCATTGACGAAAGTGATTCTCTGGGTGCTTCTCGCTCCCAGGAGCACAGCCATCATGAAGATAAGGTTGCGGTAAACACTCTCATCCAGGGGATTGATGATTTGAGGCGACATGGAGGGCGCATCGTTACCTTCTTGTGTACGAACCGCTTGTCCGTGCTGGATCCTGCCCTTCAACGCCGCGCCGCAATCATTGAAGAGTTTCTGAGGCCGGATGAGAGTCAGAGGAAAGCACTATTGGAGATGGACCTCAAAGGACTCGATATTTCCGCAACGCAAATTGCGGAGCTAGTGCGCATAACCGGCTCGCACGGTAAGCTTCCTGTTTGGACCTACTCCGACATTCGCACGCGCTGGTACCCCGCCGCGATGTCGCGAGCCTTTCCGAACCGAGCCGTAGACTTTGCAGATCTTTTGGAGACCGCAAAAGAGCTTACACCTTCACCGGTGGTAGAGGATCGATAGATGTCGAAGTCCGTATTGTCAGGTCGTCGTATTCAAATCGCAGGAAGTATCGCGGCCGACTGCAACGTCGCTTCAGCGGAAGAAGTGAACCTTGCGAGAGAATTTGTCGGAAAACTTGTCGCAGCGTTGGTAAAGAGGGGAGCAACATTCGTGGTGCCCGTCGACGCCGAAAAACTGCGCGATTGTGACAGCAGCCCTATTTGCTTTGACTGGCTCGTGTGGCAATCCATTCGCGATAATCTGTCGCAGCGACCCCCCGATGGTAAGAATCCACTTGTAATAGCGGTTCAGCATCACAAGAGTGAGCGCCAGGTCCCCGCGGAATTTGCCGAATTATGGGAGGAATTACGAAACTCAGATGCGGTTTCCATCGAAAACGTGTCGCACTGGAACATGAACAGCAAGCGCATGGAGGCGCAGGCAAAGGAGGGCGACATTCTGATTACTCTGGGCGGCTCTGAAGGAGTCCTCTTTTTGGCAAATCTCTACCATGAAGCCGGGAAACCGGTAATCCCGCTGAATTTTGCGTTGACAAAGGACAACGAAGGGTCACTTCGTTTGTTCTCAATGGGGATGTCCAGCGCCAATACCGATCGATTCTTCCGCGTAACAACTTCGAACGCGCACACATGGATGAATAGAATCAATTGGTCAACAGCTAAGAGCACAGATCAACGAGTGGCATCGATGGTCGATTTATTGGAAGCACTTGAGCATCCGCATGCTTTTGTTGTTCGGCTGATGAATCCCAGGCATTCCGATTACCCGGATGTTGAGACCTTTTTCAACGAAGTAGTTCGACCGATCATGGAGAACGAACTTGGGTACAAGCTCGTCGTCGTTGATGGAGCTCAAGAATTCGAATACGCCCGGATGGATCAAGAGATATTTGAGAAGCTACATCGAAGTTCGTTTGTTTTAGCAGACATCACGGGTGCTCGACCGAACTGCTTTATTGAGCTTGGTTACGCACTGGGCAGACGCCTGCCAACCATGCTTACAGTTAAAGAGGGATCAGCCCATCCTTTCGACATTTTTTCGGTGGCGGGATTGCATTGGAAAACCACTGGGGCTCTAGAAGAGCGAAAGGAAGCATTTCGGAAGCACTGGGAAGCTATCAAGAACCGTCCTACCCTTGTGCCGGCCGATCCGCTTGTGTGGTGAAGATGAAGAATGAGCATTTTATATCTGTGGATATTGAAGCAGCGGGTCCAATTCCCGGTGAGTTCAGCATGCTGTCTCTGGGCGCTTGCTCCGTTGAGTCCCCGGATTTGACTTTCACCCTTGAATTCCGGCCGATCAATATGAACTCGGATCCGAAGGCGCTTGAGGTGACGGGCTTATCGATGGCCGATTTACAGCGGCGGGGTACAGACCCTACAGATGGAATGCGACAGTTCAATAAATGGATAACAGAGGTCGTTGGCATTAACGGCGTCCCGGTTTTCGTCGGATTCAACGCACCGTTCGACTGGTCTTTCGTCAACTACTACTTTCACCGATTCTTGGGAGAGAACCCTTTTGGCTTCGCAGGGCTAGACATCAAGGCCTTCTACATGGGTCGATACAAGACGACATGGTCCGAAACCAAATCGAGCAAGATAGCAGCAGCTCTTCAAGTATCTGAGGACGGCGACCATAATCCTCTTCACGACGCTCTCTACCAAGCTAAACTTTTCAAGACAATGTTGGACGATCAGCGAAAGTGAGGCTACGCCCTCCGTTTGCTATTTCGATTTTGGATTGGGTATCAATATGCAGAGCAAAACCAAACAAGTCACCTGCTTTATCGCGGCGGAAGTAGGGAACCCTGAAGTTGAGCGACTTCGTGCGCGGCTTTCTGAGCGAAATGTCCTTTGCTATCTGGCCTTAGGTGAGACAAAAGTCGGCAGCGTCCGATCTAATATCGAGTCGCTTATCAAGCGGTCTGATTTTGTCGCGGGATTCTTAACAAAGAAGCCTGCGGCCAATGTTGTTTTTGAAATCGGCATGGCCATCGGTGCAGGAAAACCTCTCCTCTTGTTTGCCTCTGATCCGTCGTCCGTTCCTTTCGACCTTGCTACGACGCGTGTACTGAGCCCATCCGTTCTAAAGAAACAGGGAGAGAATTCATACCTCGATGCATTTCTCCTAACGCTGGAACCGGCGTCCCGAAGATCGCCGGAAACTTCTGTTCTTGAAAAACACCCTACCCTTTCCCAAGGCAAGAAGTGGGCACATCTTCGCAGTACTTTAGAGTCTCTGAGCGAAAAGACTGGCCCAAACAGTGGTATTGAATTTGAACGTTTGGTTGAACGTTGCTTTAAGTTGGCTGGCTTTGCTCCGGTAGCGTCCCCTGGTCCGGACTTTGGTGCTGACTTTGCAGTGTCGACGCCTCAGCTGAATCAGGCGTTCAAACGCCCTATTCTGATCGAGGCTAAACACAATGTAAGGGAGCACATAGGTCAGAGCACAATTGATCAATTGGCTCGACTCATCGGTGAGAAACGCGGTGGAGCAGGTTTGCTAGTGACGGCAAAGGCCCTATCGGGTAAATCCCAACTCAAAGTCACTCAGCCGATTGTGATTGTTCCCGTTGACGAACTGATTGATTGGTTGCGAGGTGGCACGTTTGAGGAAGAGTTTCTCTTTACGGTCGACACCTTTTGGACGAGAGGCATCTGATGTCTCCTTTTCCACGAGCCCAAATCCATGCTCAACTTCAGACAGCGGCACGAGGCAGAACTGCTCGTGCGAGAGGAAGGGCGCTCGAACATGCCGTGAAGACGATGTTTCGTTCAATACCCGGAGTGTTAAGCCCCATCGCGAACGCTGTGGACTATGCAGATGCGGGTGAGATTGATCTTCTGATTCCAAACAAGCCAGTGAATTCCGGCTTATGGTTTCTGCCGAGAGCTTTCCTGTGTGAATGCAAATGCTGGAACGTTCCAGTCGGGGCGCAGGAGATCCGCGTGTTTACGGATCGTCTTAGGGAGCGCGCCTGCCCAGCGGGCGTATTGATTGCTACGAATGGAATAACCGGCAATGCAAGGCAGCTCACTGCGGCACATCGTCATATTGCGCGGGCTCTTGAAGATGGATTCGAAATTCTTGTACTCGATTGGGACGACCTGCGCAGCGCCCGCAGTGCTAAGTCATTCGCAGAACTTCTCTACGAGAAGTGGATCAATCTCAAGGCATTCCTGACAAACGACTGATCTTTGCGCAATGCTTCTTCCGAAAACCGCACTCTCAACGCCTCATCGTCTTTCCGCTCTGCACTTGACTATCCTGAAATCTATTCGCACCGCTCTGAACTAATTGAACATTTAACGCCTTTTGGGAAACTTGACGGCCATGTGGTAAGCGTAAAACAGAAACCTCAAGGTTGAATCGATCACGCAAAACCTTAGAAAACCGGGGTCTCTTTCGTACGATCCAATTAGGTCGGCTTCGACATATATCTCGATCGCGCTAAGGTGCTTGATCAGTTGAGATTTGTCATTGCGCTGTTTGACCAGATCGATTAAGCGCACATCCGCGAAATGGATATCATGAGCATAGAGGTTCCTCACCTTACGAATCGTCTCCACGAATCCAAGTTCCTCCGGCGGGAGGCAGGCGGCGTCCAGAAGTTTTAGTAGCCCAGTTCTTCCGTTCATAGGCAGGGCGTCAACGAATCCGTCGAGGGTTTCGTTCCGAATTACCCGGTTCAACAGCTTGATCCGCAGACCTGTCCGGAGGATTTGCCTCGCAGCGCTTTCTAGAAGAGCATCGATTTTCAAGATGAAAGCCCAATCGCTGTCGGTCTTCAGGATCTCGTGAATTAGGTCTTTGCGCAGACCCACGCGATCACAGAATTTCTCTGACTCTTCGAGAAGAGTCGCAAACCGCTCTGGGCCATCCAAGTGTAGAGACAGTCTCGCGGGCTGGGCGGATTTTGCTAGTGGTCCGGACTTAGGTGAACTCTTGTCTTTGCTTGGCATGGGTTTGTCTTGCCGTGGTGCCCTTCAGTGAACATTCTAGTTAAGATCCTTGGGTATCTTTGCACTTACATCACTCCTGCGCAGTGAATAACGATGGAGAGGATTCCGAGGAAACGATCTGGAGCTCGAGCATGTGTGGGCCGTCTCCTTGTAACTTTGCTACCCGCCACGCTTTCATTCCTTCTGCTGGCCATGTTCGAACCAGGTCAATCGGTAAATGCGACGGTTCCCCCGGCGCAAGCCATCGCTCATAATCTTTTGGCTCGATGATCAGAGGGCACCGGTTATGAAACGGCTCCAGAACCTCATTCGGATCTGTTGTGACGATACTGAAGCTTTCGACGACCATCTGGTTCTGGTTTTCGTCTAGACCTTTCCATCTGTTCCAAATTCCGCCGAAGGCGAATAGCTGTTCGTCTGCAAGCGATACTGCCCAAGGCTTGCTCAGTTTCTTTTTCGCCTCCTCCTTCGAAAGAGGCTCCCATTCGAAAAAGAAGTTCGCGGGGATAAGGCACCTACGATGCCTCCACGGCTCTCGCCAGGCACCGCTGCTCTCAAGCTTGTCGGAGCGCGCGTTGATCGAACTGAAATTGGCCTTGGGCGCCTTCGACCAATAAGGAACGAGTCCCCACTTCATGAGTGCCAAAACTCGTTCACCCGTATCGCGGTCGAGCCGGACTACCGGCTGAATGCTTTCCGGGGCGATGTTGTAAGACGGTGCGAGGCGGGTGCTGTTGATCTCGTAATACTCGTCGTTAAACACATCTGTGTTGTGGGTATGGAACCACTCTGCAATCCGCTGCTTGTCCGCTCTCCGTCCGTATCTGCCGCACATGGGACAATCCTACTTCCCACCTGGCGGAAGCATGCCCGCTGAAATTTTCTTGATACCGAAGAATCTACGATTTAGCACTTAATTGCTCCGATTCTTGTGCAAAGTGAGGTTGACTCACGGGCGGCACGATAGGCGAATATAGGGCGAAGATGCGTTAATGCCCTCCGCCGCCACAATCCGGCTCCAAGTCGAGGCCGCTCTTGCCCGCAGGATACCCTCAGCGCTGACGCCGGCGCAGAAGGTCATCCGGCCTGTTGCGCCGACTGGAGTGGTCGAAGTGGATGCGCTGCTGGAAGGCGGCCTGCCGGTCGGAGCCATCACGGAAATGGTGGGCGCGGAATCGAGCGGGAGAACCTCTCTGGCGCTCTCCTTTCTTGCCGGGATCACGCGCGCTGGGAGCGTCGGCGCTTGGATCGATGTTTTGAATACGCTCGATCCTGAATGCGCCGCTCCTGGGAACGGATGAAGAATCTCGAAGGCCGACTCCGTGCGGGCATGACGGCCAAAGGCATCAACACGAAGACACAGGACACAATCGTGCAGCATATCAGCTCATTTGCACTGTACGGTTTTCCTGAAAGCCATGCGGCCAGCTTCGCGCTAATCGCTTACGCTTCGGCGTACTTCAAGATAAAGTACCTCGCAGCATTCACAGCCGCGATCCTTAATAACCAGCCGATGGGCTTCTACAGTCCTGCAGTACTGGTGAAAGATGCTCAGCGGCATGGCTTGCGCGTGAAGCCGATCGATGTCCAGATCTCAGATTGGCCGTGCACGGTCGAACACGAAGCCGACGGCACGCTTTCTCTGCGGATCGGACTCGGCTACGCAAAGAGTCTAACGAAGCAGTCCGCGGAAAAGTTGGTCACGTCACGGCGTCAAGACGGGCCCTTCCTCTCCGCGGACGATCTCACCTGGCGTGTACCGACACTGAATCGGAGAGAACTTACGCGACTGGCTCAGATCGGCGCCATGAATCAGCTCAACGGTATCGAGCACCGCCGTGATGCGCTCTGGCAGGTTGAGCGTGCCGGAAAACTCGAGGGGCCGCTGTTCCGGCAGAACACGCAGGCGTTGCACGAAGATTCCGATGCGCTGCCTTTGCAGAAAATGGGCGTCGACGAGCGCCTTGTCGCCGATTATGCCGGCACAGGTCTTACAGTCGGTAAACACCCGATGCATTATCGCCGCGCAGAACTCCGCAGAAATAACATCCTCTCGGCAGAGGAATTGCGAACTCGCAAGGATGGCGAATTTGTCCGTGCAGCCGGTTGCGTCATCGCTCGGCAGCGGCCGGGCACCGCCAAAGGCTTTATCTTCATCTCCATGGAAGACGAGACGGGAATCGCAAACGTGATCGTCACACCCGATCTCTACGAACGTGACAGGCTGGTAGTGACACGCAGCAAATTCCTTCTCGTCGAAGGTCCGCTCCAGAATCATGACAATGTGATTCATGTGAAGGCGGCGCGCTTGAGTGCTCTGTCGGACCGCGCCCTGGAAGTCCGGTCGCATGATTTCCACTGATCGACATTAGCCTTGCCGACGAACGCCCCGGGTTGAAAGAAGAGAAATTACCCCGCATACCGCTGGACAACGACCGGCCCATAAGATAGAAGATGGGCTAACGACTCAGGCCGCGTTCTTTGCGGCCTTCTTCTGAGCGGCCCAACGCCGCCTCGCTGCTTCAGCGATTCTGGCGCGGCCTTCTGGAGAGAGTTTCCGCTTCTTCTTGGGTATCGCTGATGCAACTTTATCCTGAGCAGACTTTGGTGGCCGCCCTGGTCGCCTCTTTGTTGCAGCCAATCCGGCGCCGGTGAGTATCGCCTTGGCACGCTGCAAGTTTGCGATCTCCGCATCAATTTGTGCCAACACGTTTTGAATTGTCATCTCGGGCCTCAAGGAAAAGCATACAGTCTGGTCTCGTTGACGGATTACGAACGAACCAAGATCGGAACTGTGTCCGACAACAGTTACTGCATGGAGCGAAGATAGATTTCGAATCTTTGTGAACATGATTGCGACCGCCGCATGAGTCCGAAAAGCGCAGAATTGTTGCTCTGCGCACCCGCTGTCTGGCATGATAAAAGTCAAAGTGAACGGTCCGCTATGCGAATTGCGTCTTCCCCCACCCTTCGCATTGCAACCGGTTTGCTTCTTGCCGCCCTGCTGAGCATTGTCGGGTATCAAGTCTTCCGGCGGTGGATTTCTCACGGTCCAGAGGCGCTGCTGGAGCGAGCCGACGATCTCTCATGGCTGAACAGTTGGATCCAGGCGGCGCCCCTATACCGGCAAGCTGAAGAGGAATTCACTCAACGGCATCAGCCTTCGAAGGCACTCTATGCGCGGGTAAGCCAGATGCCAGCGCATAGCGAATCCTCGATTTCTGTCCCCAAACAAATTGCAGTTTTGAGAGCGGACCTGGATCTGCCAGAGGCCAAGGATCCGGAAACACGACTTCGTATCCTGACGATTCTTGGGATGCTCGAAGTAAATTACGACTCCGGCATGGCCCGCCAGACCTGGGCGGAGGTCGAATCGCTGGCCAATCAGCAACACCATTACCTACTGGGCGTGCGTGCGATCGGCGAGCAAGGAATAGCAGCATACCTGTTGGGCGACATCACAACCGCAAAAAAGGACGTGGTGAAGGCCTGGACGGTCTCGAAAGCTCTGGATCCCGGCGCTCACATTCGATACGCGAGCATGTACGGAGTGGGTTTGGTCGAGGGGCACAAATACCAAGAGGCCCTCGGTCCGCTGAATGAGGCCATCAAAGTCGCCGGCAAAACCCGCGGGGCAGCATACCCGACGATTGCCATCACCGCGAAAGTTGAGGCGCTCAGCGGCCTCGGGCGAAATGACGAGGCGTTGGCTTTGGCAGCGGAAGACTTACGCCGGGTCTCCGCCTACGATCTTGCTGGGCATCTCTATGAGCTCTATCAAACGAGAGCGGGCGTGTACGAACGAATGGGCCAGTGGGATCGCGCTATCTCCGATCTCACGCTCTCTTCCCAGTACGCCGACCGGCTCTCATACTGGCGTGGGCTAACCCAAGTTAATGGATTGCTCGCGGAGGCATATCTGCATGAAGGGGCATTGCAACCAGCGATGGATGCCATCAACCAGGCAATCGAGGCCAACCAGAAGATTCCCGATGAGCTCTACTTTGTTCCAAGGAATCTCGGGATCAAAGCGGAAATCCTGGCGCGAATGGGAAA
>Ga0134126_10003873_pt1 | contig 18736 bp, 14 predicted proteins | sample KB31752_FD_96881 | JGI IMG/M metagenome (GOLD analysis project Ga0134126, IMG submission 96881) | Terrestrial soil microbial communities with excess Nitrogen fertilizer from Kellogg Biological Station, Michigan, USA - KB3-175-2 | ecosystem: Environmental > Terrestrial > Soil > Unclassified ...
GCATACCTGCAGCAGCTCACGATGGAGAGCAACGGCAAGTCCATCACGCTCGACGGTAAGCACGTCGACTATGCCACGAGCCCAATTTTTTGGGGCGAGCCGGGCACGAACGGGCAACACTCGTTCTACCAGCTTATTCACCAGGGAACGCGCCTGATCCCCTGCGACTTTCTGGCCTTCAACAAGACGCTGAATCTGCTGGGCAGGCATCACGACATACTCATGGCGAACGTGTTTGCGCAGGCCGAGGCGCTGGCCTTCGGCAAGACAGCGGAACAGGTGAACGCCGAAGGAACGGCGGACTGGCTGGTGCCGCATCGCGTCTTTGAGGGCAACCGCCCATCGAACATGATCCTGGCAGACGAACTCACGCCGGATATTCTCGGAAAGCTGGTGGCGCTCTACGAACACAGCGTGTTTGTGCAGGGCGTGATCTGGAATATCAACTCGTTCGATCAATGGGGCGTGGAACTGGGTAAGCAGCTCGCGCAGAAGATTATCCCCGAGCTCGAAGATAAACAGGAGCCGGCGCTGGGGCATGACAGCTCGACCAACAACCTGATCCGGCGGTATCGCAAGGCGAAAGGTTGAGCTTTCAGCCCTCAGCCGTCAGCTTGGTAGTGGCGGTGCTGAGATGCGCGGATGGAGCGTCGTCGTGGGCTGGTTTGATGTATTCTTTATGAAGTGCGCCCGTAGCTCAGCTGGATAGAGCGACCGCCTCCGGAGCGTTAGGTCGGGAGTTCGAATCTCTCCGGGCGCACCAGCGCCTGCGGTGCGGCCAATTGCGCCTGCGGCGCTTAGAGTCAGTGGCAGCAGGTCTTCCTCGCTGAAATCAGCCGTTCCGCCCGGCTTCTCTCGCTTGGCGAAGTTCTTCCATCACAGATTGAATGAGGGCCTTAGCGCCTTCCATGCCGCTTAGTACCGCCTGCAAGTCGAGGGTCGGCTTGGAGGGGTTACGCGCGGAATTGCAATAGACGCCGTGCTGGCCCACCATGATGAGGGAGTCGGTGAGGAGGTCAAGGGCCACCGCCAGGCGGCCCCGTTCCCGGCCCATCATAAACTCGTGCTGCTCCAGTTCGGCGCGCCGTTCGTCGAAGACACTCATGCCTTCAGCCTATCGGAAAACGCCGCTCGGGGCCGGCTCAGACCTGGAGCTTGCGCATGAACTCGGCATCCTGCTTCAGATCTTCGATTGGGTTGTAGGTGTACTCTTCCTGCTCGATAAAGTACTGCTTCAGCGCGGTGGCCGCGTTGAAGATGGGCTTGTAATCGATCGTTCCTTTCCCCATGATCACGTTCTTGAATTTGCCGTCGGGCTGCTTCACCAGGTCCTTCACATGGGCCAGCGGGAAGCGCTCGGGCGACCGGCTGAGGTATTCGACCGGGTTATGTCCGCCGGCGACCACCCAACCGCAATCCATCTCGAACACGACGTAGTTGGGATCGGTGCGCTTGAGCAACTCGTCGAAGAAGATGGTGCCCTTCTCTGTGCCGAACTCGACGGTGTGATTGTGATAGCCGAAAGTGAGGCCGGCGGCTTTGATCTTGCGGCCCATTTCGTTGAACTGGTCGGCGGTCCAGCGCCAGTCGTCGAGGTCCAGTTCGCCCTTCTTTTTTGGATCGCGGTGGATACCAGCCCAGGAGCAGATGATGTATTCAAGGCCAATGCTGTGGGCGTAGTCGATCAGTTCATCGAATTTCGCGTTCAGGTCTGCCAGCGAATGATGCGTGCTGATGCAGCGCAAGCCGGCGGCATCCATCGACTGTTTCCATTGCGCGGCGGTCTTGTTGAAATAGCCTGCGGCCTCTACAACCTTGTAGCCGACGGAACTGAGCTTGTGCAGGGTGCCATCGAAGTCTTTCGGCAACAGGTCGCGCACCGAGTAAAGCTGCACTCCGAGAGGCATGCTGAGTGCCGCGGCGTGAAGTTTCGGGACACCGAGGCTTGCGGCGGCTGCGGCGGCTCCGGCGGACTTGAGGAACGATCTGCGAGAAGAAGGTTTCATCATTGGACCCCGACATTTTTAAAGTTGGCGAATCAGCGGTAACGGATCGATGAGGCAGCGGAGCGTCAGCTCTTGATCGTCTTCGATTGCGGATCCCACTCGGCCACGCGGCGGTGGAAGTAGGAGTGATTGGCCATGTGGCACGCGATGGCGGTGTTGTTGCCGAATTCCTCGTCTTCCACCACGTGCTGGCGGGTTTCGACTGCGCGGAAGAAGTTCGCGATGTGAGCGACGGAGTCATCGAACCCTTGTGGAGTGGTGTAGGTTTCGACCGGGCCCGGCGCCGCGCCTGTCTGGGGATGCGCGGCGTGCCAGTCGTCGTAATACTTCTTCTTTGCTTCGGCGGTCCAGCCGTCGACGGAATAGTATTCCGGCTGCGGACGCGTGTCCTGCGGGGCAAAGGTGAGGGTTCTGCCGTCGATGGTCAGGGTGCCTTCGCGGCCGTAGAAGGTGGTTCTATCGCCTGCGGCATCGTTGTTCTGATTGCAGTGCAGACTCACGGTCACGCCGTTGTAGTCGTAGAGCGTGGCCAGCAGGTCAGGGAAGTCGCGGCCGTCCTTGAAATGAGTAAGGCTGCCGGTGGAAAACGCACGGTTTGGGATGGCGTTGATGCTGCTGACGCACTGCATGCCGCTGAGCTGGTGGACAAAGAGGTCGCCGGCCACGCCCTCGCCGTAGTCTTGCCAGCAGCGCCAGCGGAAGAAGCGCGCGGCATCGAATGGGCGCTCGGAGGCATCGCGCAGCCACGTCTTCCAGTCGATGGTCTCAGGGCTGGCGTCCGGTGCGATCGGATACACCCATGCGCCGGAATTCCCGTTGCGGTCGGTGTGGCCCTCGATGAACGTGATCTCGCCCAGGCGGCCGGCCTTTACGATCTCAGCAGCCTTTTGGTAGAGGACATTCGACACGCGCTGACTGCCGGCCTGGAACATTCGCTTGTGCTTCTGGATGGCCTCGATCATGGCGAAGCCGTCAGCCACGTTATGGCTCATGGGCTTCTCGCAGTAGACATCCTTGCCGGCTTCGACGCAGTCGAGAACGACGCGGCGATGCTGGAAGTCCGCCACCGCCACGATCACCGCGTCCACATCCTTGCGGTCGAGCAGAGAGCGATAATCCGGCACGCTTTGGATGTCTTTGCCGTAGGCTTCTACTCCCGCCTTGCGGTGCATTGTGTAGAGGTCGGCGGTACCAAGGCATTCGCCATTGGGCACTTTCGCTGCTGCGCGCAGCAGGTCGCATCCGCGGATGCCGGTGCCGATGGAGACGAAGCGAATCTTGCGCTCGGTGGTGGGTATGTTAGCCGTGAGCGGCTGAGACTTCTGTGCCAATGCGGAGGCTGCTGCTGCTGCTGCCCCTGCGCTCATCCGTACAAAATCCCTGCGTGAAATCTATGACTTCATGAGGACCCTTTCGTTGCGCTGCCCATTCTCGCGCGCGGGGTCGGCAGGTGTAAAGCGTTTGAGCTTGCATCGCAAAGAATCGATCTTCGCGACCCGGCGAATTGCGCGAAGGGGAAGCGGCAGTTACGATTTCAGACAGTCTGCATTCGATGATGGGTCGTGTTGCGAGAGGGAATTCCATGCGCAGGAACAAGGGTGTTTTGCTCAGGATATTTGGCTTTATGCTGCTGGGGGTCGTGACGCCGGGTCTCATGTTCGGAGCGGAGGCGAAGTTGGCGCACACTTCAACTCCGAACCTTGGCCCGAACGTGCTTGTGTTTTCGCCGTCGATGCCACAGGCAGAGATGCAGCAGAAGATCGACGCCATCTATGCCGTGCAGCAGCACAGCGAATTCGGCACAGAGCGCAACGCGATTCTTCTTCTGCCGGGCGAATATCACCTGGATATCCCGGTCGGGTTCTATACGCAGATCGTCGGCCTCGGCGCGACGCCGGACGCGGTGCATGTGACCGGCAACGTGCATGCGGACGCCAGCCTGCCGCACAACAACGCGACGTGCACATTCTGGCGCGGAGTAGAGGGGTTCTCGGTTACGCCGACGGACGGGACAATGCAATGGGCGGTGTCGCAGGCGGTGTTTTTCCGCCGCATGCACGTGCTGGGGAACCTGGTGCTGCACCAGAAGCACGGGTGGGCGAGCGGCGGCTGGATTTCGGATTCCGTAATTGACGGGAACGTGGATTCTGGCTCGCAACAGCAGTGGATCTCGCGCAATACGGAGTGGAGGAGCTGGACTGGATCGAACTGGAACATGGTGTTTGTGGGCGTGAATCACCCGCCGGAAGGCGAGTGGCCGCAGCCGCCATACACGAAGGTGGGGACTACGCCAGTGGTACGGGAGAAGCCGTTTCTTTGGGTGGATACGCAGGGCCGCTGGAGTGTGCGAGTTCCGGCGCTGCGCAGGGATTCGACGGGGATCACGTGGCACCGTGGAAGCACGCCGGGAGGTGATATTCCCCTGAGCCGGTTCTACATTGCCGAGCCCACGGACACCGCGGCAACAATCAATGCCCAGCTTGCCCGCGGCAAGGACCTGCTGCTGACGCCCGGTATTTACGAACTGCCGGAGCCGATTCGCGTCACGCGCGCGAACACTGTCGTGCTCGGCCTGGGCTTCGCTACGCTGAAGCCGGTGAAGGGAACGGCGGCGATGACGGTGGCGGATGCGGACGGGATCATCGTGGCCGGCGTGCTGATCGATGCCGGCGAGAAGACGTCGCCGGTACTAATGGAGGTTGGCACCGCAGAGAGCAAGGTAAGTCACGCGAAGGACCCCATATCGCTGCAAGACGTGTTTTTCCGCGTCGGCGGAGCGGGCGTTGGAAAGGCTGACGTGAACTTGCGCCTAAATGCGAGCGACACCATCATCGATCACACGTGGATCTGGCGCGCCGACCACGGCAAGGGCGTGGGTTGGGACCAGAACCTGAGCAACAACGGCCTCGTGGTGAATGGCAATCGCGTGACGGCCTATGGGCTGTTTGTGGAGCACCATCAGCAATATCAGGTGCTATGGAACGGCAACCAAGGACGGACGTATTTCTACCAATCCGAAATCCCCTATGACCCGCCGACGCAGCAGGTGTTTACGTCTGCGCCGGGGGTGAATGGCTGGGCGTCGTACAAAGTGGCGGATGGCGTTACCATGCACGAGGCATGGGGCCTGGGAGTGTACTCCGTGTTCCGGCATCCGGATGTGAAGCTGACGCGGGCGATCGAGGCGCCGGTGAAGCCGGGCGTACGATTCCATCACATGATGACTATCGCGCTGGATGACAAGGGCGAGATTACGCATGTGATCGATGACAAGGGCGCCGCGGCCGTGCCGGGCGCGCACCGCACCACGCCGCGGGTAACGGAGTTCCCATGAGGCGCGAATCCGGGGCTGAGCCGGATTATCGTTTTCCGCTGCGCGCCACGCATGGCATGCTTTATGCAATGTCCGCCGTCAGGAACAAAGCCGATTCAAAACTCGAGCTCCCGTGGCGATCGGCGCCGCGACGCACGATCGTCACCTTTCTGCTGGCGGTCTTCTTCGTCTTTGCCGCGGTCGGCTTTGTCACCGACAGTGTCGGCATGGGTAGGCAGCCGCATCTGCGCTTTGCCATCGCGGTAATTCTGAACGGAGTGTTTGCCGTCGGATATGCAAGCTCCGGGGTCATTCTGCGGCGCAGGTTCTGGATCGTCTTTTTTCCGCTTTTCCTGACGCAGCTTGGCATCATGAGCCTGATCTCGCGCGCCATGCCCGATGCCTCTCACCTTACTCAATACAACACGGAGCAGGCCAGTCGCCTGGAGCAGCGCATGGTCTTCGATGGCAGTGCGGTCATCGTCTGCGTGATGCTCGGCTACGTTGGATTTGTCACGGTATCGATCAGCGAAGCGCGCCGCTATGCGCTCCTGCAAAGTGAAAAAGCTTCGCTTGAAAGCGAAATGACTGCCGCGCAGGAAATCCAGCGGCTGATGGTGCCGGAAGATTTGCCGCCCACGCCGGGGTATCGCTTGGAGAGCGTCTACCATCCGGCTGCGCAGGTGGGAGGCGATTTTTACCAGGTCATTCCCGTAAAAAGCGGCCGAACACTCGTGGTGCTGGGCGACGTGAGCGGCAAGGGGCTGAGCGCGGCCATGATCGTTTCGATGGTGGTGGGCATGCTGCGCACCATTGCAGGATTCACCGAAGAGCCGGCGGAGATCCTGGGCGAGTTGAACCGGCGGCTCTGCGGGCGTATGCAGGGGGGATTCGCAACCTGCCTTATCGCTCGCCTCGAGGACTGCGGCAACCTGGTTATTGCCAGCGCGGGCCATCTTGCGCCGTATGTCAATGGCGAGGAGGTTCCGGTTGCGGGCTCGTGGCCGCTTGGCGTGTTGGAAGATGCGGCCTATGAGCAGACTGGAGTGGGGCTGAAACCCGGCGACCGGCTGTTCCTGTTGACCGACGGCATCGCGGAAGCGCAAGACGGGGAAGGCCGGCTGTTCGGGTTTCCCCGCGTGGAGTGGCTGCTGCGCGAGGGAGCCACAGCCGTGGCGCTGGCTGAGGCGGCCCAGCAGCACGGCCAGACGGACGATATCACCGCCATCTGCATCGCAACGCAGGCGGTTGGCGCGCCGGTTGGATTGACTGCTTGAGGAACCGGGCGTCCGGTCCCCCGCTCTCGCGCGGCATGAAACAATAGCCGCGTAGCCATGACCGACCACACGCACCCGGAAGACCAGCCCATCCCCGAGTCCACGCCCGCCGCGGCCCCTGAAACCATGCCTGGAGAACCTACGGCCGGTGAGGCTCTGGAGACGGCGCCTTCTTACCAGGTGATCCATACGCCTGCAGTATCCTCTAAGGCGGCGGAGCCTCCCACATCGACGCCCGTGGGAGCGGCTGTCGTAGCTGCGGAAGCCGTGGCAGGAGAGCCAACGGTGGGCGAAGCGTTGCAGACCGCGCCGTCGTATCAAGTGGTCAACGTGCCGGCAGTTTCAGGCGAAGCGGAGGCGGCTGCCGAGCCGGATGAGAACTTTGCCGACGTGCTTGCCGCTTACGAAAAGACGCACAAGCACAAGACACAAGCTGGCCCAACGCTCTCCGGCACCGTGGTTTCGCTGAGCGCAGACCAGGTGTTTCTCGATGTCGGTTACAAAATCGAGGGCGTTCTGCCGCGCTCGGCGTTTGCGAATAACGCCGAAGGCGTGCACCCGGGCGAGGCGTTTCCCGTGTCGATTACCGGGCGCAATGAAGAGGGCTATTATCAGCTCTCGCGCTTCAAGGTGGCGCAGCCAAAGGACTGGAGCGCGCTGCAGACGGCCTTCGACCAGAAGATCGCGGTGTCCGCCACTGTGCTTGAAGTGGTGAAGGGTGGCGCGCGGGTGGATGTGGGTGTGCGCGCCTTCATGCCAGCAAGCCGCAGTGGTACGCGCGATGCCGCTGAACTCGAAGCGCTGGTCGGGCAGCAGATTACGTGCCGCATCACCAAGCTCGACGTTGCCGACGAAGACCTGGTGGTGGACCGGCGGGTGGTGCTGGAAGAGCAGGCGCTGGCCGCAGCCGGGGAACGTTTCGGCGCAATGAACGAAGGCGACGTGGTCAGCGGAACGGTGCGTTCGCTCATGCCCTATGGGGCATTCGTCGACCTGGGCGGAATGGACGGGCTGCTGCACGTTTCCGACATTTCGTGGACGCGGATCGCTAAGCCCGACGATGTGCTTTCGGTGGGCGATACGCTGCAGGTCAAAATTCTGAAGATCGATCCCGCGACGAAGAAGATCTCGCTCGGCCTCAAGCAGTTGCAGCCCGAGCCGTGGGAGACGGTGCCCGGTCGCTACCAGCCGGGGCAGCGGATAAGCGGCCTGGTGACGCGGGTACAAGATTTTGGCGCCTTCGTGGAGATTGAGCCTGGCGTCGAGGGGCTGATTCACGTTTCGGAAATGTCGTGGGGCAAGAAGGTGCGTATTGCTTCCGACATTCTGAAGCCCGGCGAGCGCGTGGATGCGGTCATTTTGAACATCAAGCCCGCTGCCGGACCGAACCAGCCGGGGCGCATCTCGCTCGGTTTGAAGCAGACGCTCACCGATCCGTGGAGCGAAGTAGCGGGGAAGTTCCCCGTCGGATCGCAGATACAGGGGCCGGTGACCAAGCTGATGGCGTTCGGCGCGTTCGTGCAGATCACCGAGGGCGTCGAGGGCATGGTGCACATCAGCGAGATCGTAGCGGACCGGCGGCTGAATCATCCGTCGGACGTGCTGCGCGTGGGCCAGGTGGTGCAGGCGCAGGTGCTGGCCATCGATGCGGGCAAGCGGCAGATCAAGCTGAGCATGAAGCAGTTGATCCCCACCTGCATCGACGAGTACATTGCCGAGCACAAGCCGGGGGACACGGTCTCAGGGCGCGTGGTGACGGTGTCGCCCACGGTGGTCGAACTGGGCGAGGGAATCCGCGGCACCTGCGGTGCGGCCGCTGCGCCTTCGGCGCCTGCCGGCGGCACAGCCGGAGGCGCGGGCAAGGCAGACCTGGGTTCGTTGACTTCGCTGCTGCAAGCGCGGTGGAAGGGCAATGCTCCGGCGCAGAGCGCGGCTGCGGAACCGCTGGCCGAGGGGCAGATTCGCACCTTCCGCATCAAGCAGCTGGACGCGGCGAGCAAGTCCATTGAGGTGGAACTGGTCTAAAAAGCAAGCTGCAAAATGGGCGGTCGGATTACCGGGGTTGGCACGCTTCGCGCGACGCTGAGTCTCAGCCTGTCAGGCGCCCTTTAGTTGGGAACCTGGATTGTTCTTCGCTAGACGATTCAAGTGAACCCGTCCCCACTTGCAGATCACTTCCAAAACCGGAATCAGAGTTTGCCCGTATTTCGAGATGGAGTAGCGCACGCAGGGAGGAACGGCACGCTCCTGGCGCCTGATCAGCGTGGCGATGATCTGCATGCTGGTAGGAGTCAACCTTTGAGGGCTGTCCATTGTGACAATCGGCACAGCACCGGCAGATGGAGGCGCAGCGGTGGCGGAGTTCTCGTACGGTTATCGCGTGCTTACCAGCATCACGCCGTCGACGGGGATGCTGCACAGCGATTGGCCGGCGAAGTTGCGGGTTGAGCCGTCGGCGAAGCGGATGGATTCGAGCTTGACGCTATTGACCGCTGTGAAGCCGGGCAGGACCAGGTCTGCATAGAGAGTGCCGTCTTTGGCGGTGAAGAACTGCGCGATATCCATGCTGCGGCGGATGTCCGACGCGCCGTAGGCGTCACGGTCCGCTGTCCGGTCAACGCGCCCTCGCGCATTCAGTCCAAAAGCAGTAACCCGCACACTGACGACGGGATTCTGCGCATGGTTTCCAAGGCTGAGGCGAATGTGCTGCGAGGGTCCGCGCGCGGGGCCGGGATCAGGCTCGCCGGGCTTGTGGACCTTGATCATCTGGCTGCTGGAGTTGAAGCTGGCCTTCAGGCCGACGGGGCATCCGGCAGACCGGAGGATGGTGAGCGTCATCGGGTCGACGGCCATTGAGCCGGAACCAGGAGTTTCCGCGCCATTCACCGTGAAGGGTGTGGCTGGCTGCTGGGCTTGGTGGGCCGGTGCCGGCTGTTGCGCGGCGGCGTTCAAGGCGAAAGCTGCAACCGCGGTGAGAAGGATGACAGGTTTCATATCGGGCCCCCTTCCAGTCATTGGACGCGGAACAAACGCGGACAGCAACACGATACGCTCGTGCGGGCCGGCGTTCAATGCTTTGTGCACAGGCGGTCTGGCGGGCCGGGAGCGCGCGCGCGCTGTGTTACCGTGAGGTTAGCCCGCTGCCGCGCCGGATGTGCCGCGTGGAACGGCGCCCAATGCACGTGAAAGGCCTGCGCGATCATTCGCAAGTAGGTTGGAATCGGGCGCAGGCGCACAGGCCGGGCGAGCGAGTGCATGCCAGAGGAGCCGGAATTGACGCCTATCCCCGCGAACGCGGCCATGCAGACTGGCGCCGCTGCGGATCCCGCCCCCGGCAGCACGGGTGAAGGCACTTCCCAGCCATCGCCTCCCCACAAGGATGGTCCGCAGCGCATCCCCCGCTGGCTTGAGCGGGCGGAGCTTTTCCTGCGCGTGCTGCTGCGGCTCTATATCGGCCTGGCGGTCTGCCTCGCGCCGTGGTTCCGCGTGTTCTGGGATCAAAATCCGCTGTTCGCCCATTACCCTAGGGTCGGCATGTATGCGGCCAACGGAGCGGTGCGCGGCATCATATCGGGTCTGGGGTTGTTGAATCTGTGGATCGCGTTTCGCGACGCGATTCATCATCGGGACGGATAAATTATGCAAGGGAAAGAAGTTGCAACAGCCAGCGGAGAGCGATCTGGTCCGCTAGGCGAAGTGCGAGCGAAGGAGGAGAGCGGCGAAGCGACGTCCGCCTCCGTCTCCGCCGAAAACGGTATGCCTCCGCCGCTCGACAAGGCGCCGCTGGCCTATGAAAATGCGACGTTTCTGAACAGCGCGGATGGGCGGCTGATCCGCATCCTGGCCGAATATACCGAGCCGCTGGGGCGCTTTCGCCGCGAACAAATCCAGGATACGGTGGTGTTCTTCGGCTCGGCTCGATTCCGCGGGCACGAAGAGGCCGACCGCGCTCTGGAGTTGCTGGACAACACCGGCGCGACGCAGGCCGCACCGGAGCACGAACAGCCGGCCAGCATTCCTGAGATCCGCGAAGGCACGGCGACCGATCTGCAGCGCAAGCGCGCCGTTGCGGCGGTTGAGATGGCCCGCTACTACGAAGACGCGCGGCGGCTGGCCTGCATGCTCACGCAATGGGCCAAGGCCATTCCATCGCGGCGGCATCGGTTTGTGGTCACATCGGGCGGCGGTCCCGGCATCATGGAGGCCGCGAATCGCGGGGCGTATGAGGCGGGCGGCAAGACCGTCGGGCTCAACATCCGGTTGCCGTTCGAGCAGCAGCCGAATCCCTATATCACGCCCGCGCTGAACTTCGAGTTCCACTACTTCTTCATGCGCAAGCTGTGGTTCGCCTACCTGGCCAAGGCGCTGGTCGTGTTTCCGGGTGGGTTTGGCACGCTGGATGAGATGTTCGAGATTCTCACCCTCACGCAGACTGAGAAGCTGGCCAAGAAGATCACCGTGGTGGTTTACGGGTCAGAATACTGGAAGAAGATCTTCAACCTGCAGGCGCTGGTGGATACCGGCGCGATCTCACCGGACGACATCAACCTGTTCCACTTTGCGGATACCCCGGAGCAGGCGTTCGAAATCCTCAAGCAGGGTCTCACGGAAAACTACCTGATCCCCGAGGCGGCCTCGCGCCGCCCCGAGGTCAGTACCGATCCCGAACTTCTCCCCGGCACAAGCATCGAAGAGTTCCTCCCTCCAGAATTGGCCAGGACCCGCAGGTAATCCCCGCATCTCGCCTCGCATGCCCGCAGACTTCCGCTTCCTCCCCTTCCCAAATCCCCTCGGCAGCTGGCAGCGCGCCGATTTCGCATCAGGCGAGCGCCTTGCCCGAGCGAAGGTCGAGCACCCAGGGAGTCTCCTTGTCGGTGAACATGTTCCATCCGGAACCACGAAGCACGGCCCCGTCAATGCCGGTGATCATCACGCCCTCGTCGGAGAGCTTTTCCGATTCCCACGCGTGTCCTTCCGCGCCCCAGGCGAGGATGCCGCGATGGCCCACGAATAACAGCACGCCCGCCTCAACCGCGGCGAGGATTTGCAGCACCGGCCGGTATGGAATCATGTGGAAGCGTTGGGGGGCGCCGGTGTGAAGGATGTAGGCGTATCCGCCGGAGACGGCGCAGAGGTCGTCGGGGTTCGGCGCAGACCAAAGGCCTGTAGGCACCGCGGGATCGCGGAAGCCGACCGCGCAGGTGGCGAGAAATTCCGGAGCGTTGCGCGGGCGAACCATGACTTCAAGCGCGCCGCGCTCCACTTCCTCCACTTGCGTTGGATAAACGAAGTGCCGGGGCGGAAGGATGAGGGGGCGGGCGGCGAGAATCTGTGCTTCCCAGTTGTGCGGAAAGGACAGAATGGCGGGAAGCGTGTTCATGCGGGCGCCCTGTAATTCAGGATCCACCGTTCCTGTTCTTCTGTGTCTGGAACGCTCACGCCCCGCGCCTTGGCAATCGCATCGAGCGCGTTTCGCGGTTTCCATCCGAGATGGATCAAAGCACAGGCGCTGGTGATCGTGGCGCGCCCGATACAGCCCCTGCAGTGAACACCGACGTGTTCATCGTTCTGAAGTCGATCTGCAATGCCCTGGATGAAAACTCGAAACGCCCGCATATCAATCGGAACCTGTGTGTCAGGGATGGGAAAGGAGAGAAAACTTATCCCCGCTTGCTCGGCGGCGGAAGCTTCTTCTCCGAGCCCAAGCATTTCTGCCTCGAACGGCTCCAGGAGAGAAACAACTGTTGCCACCCCGTTGGCCCTGATGCGGTGCATCTCATCGGTGAGCCAATCTCCGCCGCGCGGACGGCGAACAATGGCAAGGTGCGGCGAATCCGTTCCGTGAATCCAGAACACGTCTTTCAAGGCCGTGTCCCCACAAACCGGTCGATACGCTCGCGCACGCTGCGGATGCCCAGCCCCAGCGCCGCGCCTTCTTCGATGAGGGGAATGATCTTGTCGAAGTCCGGCCCGGAATGTGTGCCGGTGAGCGCGATGCGTACAGGATGAAACAGCGCAGGCCCCTTGATCCCGGTTTCGAACTTGATCTCATTCAGCCACTCCTTGACGGCCGGCGGCGTCACGGGGCCCGCATGCGCCTGAACCCGATTGGTGAGTTCGGTGAGCACCAGGCGGGAGGTTTCTTCGGCGAGGATCGACGCGTTCTCTTCATTGGCACGCGCGATTACCGGATCGATGCCGAAGATGGGAATGGCGCGAGCGGGAAGCTGGTCGAGGCGGTCGACATAAGGCACGAGCACAGTGACGAGCCGCTCGAACCATGAAGCCAGAGGGGAGGGAATCTTCGCAGCGCCGGCCTGGGTGCTCGATATCGCGGTGCCGGCCGCAACGGCCGCACCCGCCGCAAAGCCATTCTCGCGAAAGCCGGTGCCGTCAACGGTCGTTCCCATGACTTCGGTCGGCATGACTGGCTGGACTGTACTTGCTGGTTGCGAATGCACGGCGCCGGCAAGGCGATGGGCAAAATATGGCCATGCCAGCGCGGCGAGCCGGTCCGGCGAAGCCTGCTTCAAATAATGCCGGTTGAGCCAGTTCAGCTTGTCGAAGTCGAACACCGCCGGCGACGGGGTCACGCGCTCCAGCGAAAACGCCTCTTTCAATTCGTCGAGGGTGAAGGTTTCCGTCTTGCCGTCCTCCGCACCCCAGCCCAGCAGCGCCAGGTAGTTGACCAGAGCTTCGGGCAAATAACCCATTTCGCGGAATGTGGAGATGGACGTCGCGCCGTGCCGCTTCGACAGCCGCTCGCGGTCCGCGCCCAGGATGGTGGAGAGGTGCGCGAACTCCGGCACCTGCCAGCCGAGCGCCTCGTAGATGGCCACCTGCTTGGGGGTATTCGAGATGTGATCGTCCCCGCGGATGACGTGCGTGATCTCCATCAGGGCGTCATCTACCGTCACCACGTAGTTATAGACCGGCACGCCCTCGCTGAGGCCGGCCGCGCCGCCATGTGCCGAGCGTACCAGGACGGGGTCGCTGACCGCTTCGGCTTCGAACTTCACCTCCCCGCGCACCAGGTCGTGGAATGTGAGTGGGTGGTCTTCGATTTTGAGCCGCACCGCAAACGGCTTGCCTGCCCTGAGATTCTCGTCTACCTGTTCCTGCGATAGATAGCGGCATTTGCCGGAGTAGGCCTGCGGGCGGTGCTCGGCGGCCGCGGATTTGCGCTCGGCTTCGAGTTCCTCGGGCGTGCAGAAACAGGGATAGGCCTTGCCTTCCTTGAGCAGGCGCTCGGTGTGGTGGGCATAGATTTTCAGCCGCTCGGATTGGCGATATGGGCCGTATTTGCCGTGTTCGTCGCCCCACAGGCTATGCGTGCGTGCGGTGCCTTCCGGGCCTTCGTCCCAATCGAGGCCCAGCCAGTGCAGGTCCTCAATCAACTGGCGCTCGTAGCGTGGCTGAGAACGCTCCAGATCGGTGTCTTCGATACGCAGGATAAAAGCCCCGCCATGGCGCCGCGCAATGAGCCAGTTGTAGAGCGCGGTGCGCGCATTCCCCACGTGCAACAGGCCCGTGGGAGAGGGGGCAAACCTCACGCGCACTTTCTCGTTCGCCATCACAGGTTTGATGATAGACGCTGCCGGATGGGTCTCTACTTCGGAGGCCGATGCCTGCGCGACGCATACGATGTGTCGAAAAAGCCCGCAGCCTCCGTCGTTGTCGGCCCAACCGAGTAGCAGAGGATTAGCTCTGACACATTACTTTTGGACTGTATGTGCGATAGTGTTGCCCATAATTTGGATTTCTTAATCGCATACCGGTGCGGCGCGGCCTGGCATGTGCGAGAATCATCCCGTTCCTGTTGCCATGCCCCCGGGCCATCGCGCGCACCCTAATGGGGGCACGACAGCCATTCGAGGCGCCACCTTTTCTGCAGATCGCGCGAAAGGAAAGAACGATGTGGAAGCAGAAACCCGAAGACCCAACGTTCACAAGCCATGTTCATGTTCCTGATCCTCTGCGGCCAGTCGTGGCACGTCATGCGGAAACGATTGCGCCGGTGCAGCCGGTCGCCTCGCCCGCCGGCCATTCCTCCATCGGCAAGGGAATTACGGTGCGGGGAGAAATCTCCGGGGCCGACGGCCTCTATTTGGACGGCACAGTGGAAGGCACCATCTGTATTCCCGGCGAGCGCGTCACCGTGGGCCGCGAGGGCCGCGTGATCGCTCCGCATTCTGCCAGGTCTGCCCCGTGCATCCGGGCCCGCGAGATCGTGATCCTTGGCGCCGTCATGGGCAACGTCGAAGCGGAAGACCGGGTGGATATGCGCGCCCAGGCCTCACTCACGGGCGATGTAAGCACGCGGCGCGTCAGCATCGAAGACGGCGCATACTTTCGCGGCGGCATCGACATCCTCCGCGATACAGCGCCGCGGGAGGGTTCTGCCGTCAACCTGGCCCTGGCCGGTCCACAGCAGCAGACCGCAGACGCCACAGTGGCCGTGAACGCCTGAGATCCGCCCAAATCCTGAACAGGGCTGCGTGTGCGAGAATCATTCCATTGCAGGACTGCCAGGTTTTGAGCCTTGGTACGGGCGTCTTTGGCAATCCGTGGGCATGCGCCCCAGGCTCTATTTAGAATGGTGTCAGCCGCGTTTTCGATCTAGCGCCCCGCTCGTACCTGAATCCCCCCAAGCGGCAAGGAAAGGAATTTTTTAATCGTATGTGGAAACCAACCCAACCCGAGACTCCCGCGTCGAATACTCCGCCTGAACCGGTGCGTCCGGCCCCGACCTCCTCGTCCGTCGAATCGGCCAGCCGCGCGGCTGCGAGCAATCCCGGCGAACAGGCCACCATCAGCAAGGGCCTGTTCATCAAAGGCGAGATTACGGGCTCCGAATCGCTCTTCATCGACGGCAAGATTGAAGGTAGCGTCAACCTCAACGGCAACCGCGTCACGGTGGGCCGCAACGGCCATGTGGCCGCCAGCATTACCGCGCGCGAAGTGGTTGTGCTGGGCAAGGTCCGCGGCAATGTCACCGCGACGGACCGCGTGGATATCCGGGCGGAAGGTGCGTTGACCGGCGATGTGGCCGCGGCTCGCATCAGCATCGAGGATGGCGCGTTCTTCAAGGGCGGCATTGACATCCGCAAACCGGATGGCAAGAACCAGCCAGCCGCCGCGCCCGCAAACGAGCCGGCCAAGGCGGTTCACTCGTAAGACTCGAACAGCAACGGGACCTCAAGCCTCGCCCACCCGACAGAACGGGGGCGGGGCTTGTGTGCTTTGCATTTCCTGGCCGGAATGAGTCATTCCTAAAAGGCGCCTTGTCATCCTGAGCGTAGCGAAGGACCCGCTGTTCGAGTTCAACTCACCCCATCCGCAGCCGCCGCATGGCCACGCGCGGTAACGCCGAGCCTGACTTCTCCAGCACGGCCTTCGCGATCACGATCCAGAGCAGCGATCCCAGCACCAGCACTACCAGGTCGAGCCCGCGGCTGGCATGGTGCGCCTTGTGTCCCAGGAGCACCACCGCGCGCGTTACACCGAACGAAAAGATCACCCACACGGCCGCGCCGCCCGTCACTGCCGCGAGCAAACAGCGGCCCAGTTCCGGGAAATCGAGACTGGCGAGTGAGACCATGCGCCGCTGGTGCAGCAGCATGGCCAGCACCCCGGTCTGCAGCGCAATGCCGATATCGGACGCGAGCGCCAGGCCCATCGCTCCCATCGAGCGGTTCAGCCCCGCGTAGATGGGCAGCGAAACCAGCGTGACGATGGTTCCCGCGATCATGGGCAGCATGGTGTTGCCCGCCGCGTAAAAGGCGCGCGAATAGATGGCCTGCGCCGACCACAGAAACATCGACACGCAGAACAACGCGAAGTAGACGGCAAACAACCGGCAATCGGCGGCGCTGAACCGGCCGCCCATGAAGATGACCTCGACCAGCGGCCGCGCCAGCGCGATGAGGCCGGACGCCATCAGCAATCCCATCGCGGCCACGCGCGAAACGGAGTCCGCCACGTTGGTGGCGAATTCGTACTTCTGTCCCTTCGTCCACAGGCTGGCGAAGAACGGCATGGATGCCACGCCGGCTGCCTGCGCCAGCACCGCCATGGGCGCGGTGAACAGCCGCTTGGCGTAGTTCATGATCGACACTGCACCGTCGGTGTGCGAAGCGAAGTGCGAAATGATCCAGTTGTCGGCGGTCACCAGCGAGACGCCCACGATTAAAGGCAGCGAGAGCCGCACCCACTCGCGCAATCCTGGGTCCTTCCAATCCAGGATCGGGCGATAGCGCGTCCCGCTGCGCCAGGCAAACACCGCGTTCAGCAGGAACGGTCCCAGGAAGGCGCCCGCCGTGGTGCCCACCGCCAGAGACGACACCCCCATGCGGTGCACCAGCAGGATTCCGCCGACGATGGTTCCCAGGTTGTAGATGAGCGGCGTGACGGCCTGCACGCTGAATTGCTTGCGCACCAGCAGCACGGATCCGAACACGCCCCCCGCAAAGAAGAAAAGCTGGGCGGGCAAAAGGATGCGCGTGAGGTGAACGCATAGCGCCTGTTTGTCCGGCTCGAATCCGTTGAACATGTGCCGGATGTAGAGCGGCGCGAGAATCTCCGCCAGAACCAGCGCGCTGCCCAGCACCACGCACATGGTAGTCAGAATCACGCTGAGCGTGCGCTGTCCTTCCTCTTCGCGGCCCGTGTCGCGGTAGCGCGTGAGGATCGTGACAAAGGTGATGGACGCGGCGCCGCCCACCAGGAAGTACGAAATCATGTCGGGCAGCACGAACGCGGCGTTGAACGCGTCGGCATCGGTTCCGCTGCCGAACAGCCAGGCGATGTATTTTGTCCGCACCAGGCCGATCAGGCTTGACAGCGCCGTCGATACCATTAGGATCAGCGTGGCGGAAAACGCAGTGTGCGCATGCGAAGGGCGCAGCACGGTGAGCAGGCGCCTCCAGCGCGACTGCGGTTGTGTTGGCATGGATTCGATCACTCAGGTCGATTCTACCGGTTATGTGGTTTGCCCTGTACCCTTCGATGCCCGGGGACCGGGCAGCGCGTTCCGCATCGGGAGGGACTCCATCTTCGCGCCCCACCTCGCGTATCCTGTCGGCGGGGGAAAGACCAATGAAACGTTGGCTGGGATCGGGCTTGGTACTGGGGATTGCGTCGGCGTGGGGCACCATGGGCATTGCGCAGGCCATTCATGGCCGCGGAAGCATCAGGCTGCCTCCTCCTCCACCTGCTCAGACCACCCCGGTGGCCGACGACTACTTCGGCACCAAGCTCCTCGACAACTACCGCTGGCTTGAGGATGCAAAAAGCGCCGAGACCCGCTCCTTCATCGACGACGAGAATGCCTACACGAACCGCTATTTGCAGCAAGTCCGGATTCGGCCCCAGGCCGTTGACGATCTCGACGCGCTCGAACACGTCTCCCGCTGGTCGCTGCCCATTGAGCGCAATGGCAGCTACTTTTTTCTCAAGCGGCTGGCTGGCGAAGACCAGTCGTCGATCTATGTGCGCCACGGCTGGACGGGAAAGGATGAGCGCCTCGTCGATCCGGCGCAGTTGAGCCGCGACCCCAATACCTCCGTCACGCTTCCCGCGGTCTCGCGCGACGGCTCGCTGATCGCCTACGGTGTGCGCATGGGCGGAGCCGACGAAACCGTCCTCCATATTTTTGACGTCAAGCAGAAAAAGACCCTCGACGACGAGCTGCCCCCGGGCCTCTATCGTTCCGTCAACTTTGCGCCCGATGGCAAGGGCATCTACTATTGCCGCCAGACGCGCCAGGGTACGCTGATGTACCTGCACGAGCTGGGCACGCGCAATTCACGCGATACACTCATCTTCGGCCATGAGTTCCGCGGCGAGCCGCTCGGGCCCATCGATCTGTTCCACGCCACCATCACCGAGGATTGGCGCTATCTCGTCGTCACCATCGATCGCGGCGTTCCGGCAAAGCGCGTCGACATCGTCTATCGCGACCTGACCAAACCCAACGCGCCGTTCGACATCATTGTGTGGGACATCGACGCGCGCTTCTCCGCCATCCACGCGGCCGGCGGCTGGTACGTCGAAACCGATTATCACGCGCCGAACGGCTGCATCCTCAAGGCGGATCTGGGCGGCATCATGCCAGACGTCTGGACGAAGATCGTGCCCGA
>Ga0134126_10003874_pt1 | contig 18735 bp, 20 predicted proteins | sample KB31752_FD_96881 | JGI IMG/M metagenome (GOLD analysis project Ga0134126, IMG submission 96881) | Terrestrial soil microbial communities with excess Nitrogen fertilizer from Kellogg Biological Station, Michigan, USA - KB3-175-2 | ecosystem: Environmental > Terrestrial > Soil > Unclassified ...
AAGGTTTTAAGGGTCAAAGCGGCCTAAACCGCCCTGACCCTTAAGAGGTCTATCTTCCGCCCGGAGGGCAATGCTCCTTTAAATAATTGGTGTACAGCGTCCGTAAAAACTGGGTGGTTCCCGGCCCTTCAAAAATTCCGTGCGTACGGTTAGGGAACGACATCAGCTGAAACTGCCTGTTGTATTTTACAAGCTCGTTTATCAGCAATTCGGCATTGCGGTAATGCACGTTATCATCGCCGGTACCGTGCACATACAATAGGTTACCGCGTAAATTTTTCGCGTAAGTAACCGGCGAGCCTTTTATAAATACCTCGCGGCTTGCATCATCAATGGGCACGCCCATATAACGCTCCTGGTAAATATTGTCGTAGCTCAGCTCCCATGCCACAGCGGCAACCGCTATGCCCGTTTTATAGATTTCAGGATGCTGGAACATCAGGTTCAACGTGCACGATCCGCCGCCGCTCCATCCCCAAACAGCCACCCGGCTCGAATCGACAAATGGCCATTTTAATATTTCTTTAGCGCCCATCGCCTGGTCCCGGATATTTACCAGGCCGATATTTTTATAGATGGCCTTCCGCCATGCTGTACCTTTCGGCGCCGGGGTTCCCCGGTTATCAAGCGACATATAAATATAACCGTCATCTGCCATGCTGCCAATATATTCGCCATTGCGGCCATTGCCATAGGCATCATTAACCGTAGTGGCGGCAGGCTCGCTGTAAACTAAAAACACAACCGGGTATTTTTTTGAAGGATCAAAATTGGTTGGTTTTACCATCCAGCCGTCCATTTCAACCCCGTCGACGGTTTTAACTTTAAAGAACTCGGGCTTATTCTTTGCCGCCTGGTTCAGTTTTACCACTTGTCCGCTGATATGCTTATGATCAGGCAGGCTGATCACTTCACTTTGATAAGGGGTGTAAATATTTGAGAAGGTATGCAAGCCGATCTTTCCGTTCGGCGAAATCTCGTAAGTGTGCGTCCCCGGCTCGTCGGCAGGTGTGACGCGTTCGGCATCACCGCCCTTTATTTTTACACGGTACAGGTAGCGCTGTGTTGCATTATCAGGCGAGGCTATAAAATAAATGTAACCTCCCGCTTCATCAATCAGGTTAAGGTCTATCACATCATAATTTCCTTTGGTGATCAAAGTCTCCTTTCCATCCATCGAAATTTTATACAAGTGCCGCCAGCCGTCTTTCTCGCTCACCCAAATAAAGTCCTTTCCCTTATTAATAAAATTCCAGCCGATCGGGTCGCGGCCGTCACCAGCGTCTATCCATTCTTTAGCCTGCTCGTCATGTACCAACGCTGCGGTACCGTTTGATACATTGGCTACAAATATTTTGCTGTCGTTTTGCGCGCGGTTCAACTGCTGTAAAATAAGATAGTTTGGATTATCCGCCCATTCCATGCGCGGGATATAATGCTGTATGGCATCGCCCGGTATATTCATCCAGGTTGTTTTCGCGGTGTTCACATCCACAACGCCAATTTTGCATGAGCTCGGGTTTTCGCCTGCTACCGGGTACTCAACAGGCACAACAAAAGGATAAATAGAGTCGGTGGTGTTCAGCATAAAATAATTTTTTATCGTGCTGGCGTCAATCTGCCAATAGGCAATAGCCCGGCTGTCAGGCGACCAACGAAACCCATCCCTGCAATCAAACTCCTCTTCGTATGCCCAATCGAATGTGCCGTTGATGAGCTTTTTGTTGCCATCAAAGGTTAATTGTTTGACGGCGCCGGTTGCCAGGTCCTCCACGTAAATATTGTGCTCGCTAACATAAGCGGCCTTTGTGCCGTCGGGCGATAGCTTGGCGAACATTAGCGATGAAGCGGGCCTATCCTTCCCGATTTGCTTCAAGGTCTTGGCAGCCATATCATACACCCAATAATCGCCGCGCGTGTTATAGCGCCATACTCTTTTGGTATTGTTAAAGATCAACAGTTTCTGACCATCGTCTGACAGGAAAAAGTTTGAGATGGCGATAGGTGTATTGCTTCCTTGCGGCGTAAGCATCTCTTTGGTAATCAGCACCGTTTTTTTGGCCGAATCGCGCGTGTCCAGCTCTACTAACTGGCCTCCCTGTACCCGGTAATACTGGTAGCCGTCGGTTGCCCAGTGTGTTTTCTGGCGCTGGGCGTTTGCCGCCTGCCACGAAAATAGTAATAGTAAAAATGCAAGGGACAATAATCCCCCGCCATAAAATTTTAAATTCATTGGTTGTAGTTTTGTATATTTAAATAAATAATTGCTCTGCAAATTTTGCGTTAAACCAGTACTTTAATGATGAATCACTATTATTACGAATTTATTCGAATTTCGCGAATTTAGATGCCTGGCCGGTATCTTAAACCATAATTTGTGAAATTCGAATAAATTCGCGGGATTCGTGCAAACAAATAATTATGTAATGAAAAAAATACTTTCCCTTATTATCCCATTCCTGACTTGCGCCGCACTATGCAGCGCGCAGCACATCGACAGAAGTAAATTTATAAAAGACAGCCTTGAATACTATGTAAACCGGGCCATGACCAACTGGCGCATCCCCGGCGCCGCGGTGTGTATTGTTAAGGATAATAAAATTGTATTAATGAAGGCGTATGGCATTAAGGAACTGGGGCAACCGGAAAAGGTGGACGTAAATAGTTTGTTTATGATCGGCAGCAATACCAAAGCCTTTACCGCTACCGCCCTGGCCATGCTGCAAACGCAAGGTAAACTTTCGCTGGATGATAAAGTGACCAAATACCTGCCTCAATTTAAGCTGGAAGATAAATTAGCAGGAGAAATGGCCATAGTGCGCGACCTGCTGTGCCATCGCCTTGGCTTTCAAACTTTCCAGGGCGATTTTACCTTCTATAATACCAACCTTACCCGAAGCCAGGTTATTGAAAAGCTTGGCCAGATGAAAGAGACGTATCCCTTCCGCACCAAATGGGGCTATACAAACTCTGCTTTTTTAACAGCCGGCCAAATCATCCCCGTTGTAACCGGTAAGCCGTGGGAAGTATTTGTAAAGGAAAATATCTTTGCGCCCCTTGGCATGAGCAACACGCTGGCCCTGACCGCCGATATGAACAAATCATTAAACCGGACGGTACCGCACACATTGATCGATGGACGGCTATCCGCCATTCCATACGCGCAGATCGACGCGCTTGCACCGGCCGGCGCTATCTGTTCGTCGGTAAACGACATGAGCAAATGGGTAATGGCTTTGCTGGATGATGGCAAAGTTGGCGCCCGGCAAGTGATTCCGCTGGCGGCCATAAAAGCGACCCGCGAGCCGCAGGATATTGTTAGCAGCGCGCATCATCTAAACGGCGAAAACAATTATATGCTCTATGGCCTGGGCTGGTTCATACAGGATTATGCAGGCCACCGGCTGGTGATGCATGATGGCGGGGTGAACGGTTATTTGACATCGGTAACGCTGGTGCCGCAAGATCACCTGGGCATTATAGTGTTGACCAATACAGATCAGAATAATTTTTTTGATGCCCTAAGGTGGGAAATTATGGACGCCTATTTTAAGATACCCTACCGAAATTACAGCGATGTTTACCTGGCAGCCTATAAGGCCAATGCGGCAAAGGAGGAGGCTGCCGACAAACGCCTTCGGGATACAGTGGCCCTGAACCATCTGCCGGCTTTACCATTAAACGCTTATACCGGCAAATACAAAAACCCGCTTTATGGCAGCATGGAAATTACGCAGGGCGAAGGCAGCGACCTTGAAATACGGTTTGAACATCACCCGCGCATGTACGCCCGTTTACAGCCGCTTGGCGGCAACCGTTTTTACGTAACCTTCAGCGACCCGACTTACGGTAAAGCGGTTTTTCCTTTCGCAGTACAAAACGGAAAAGTAACGGGGATTCGGGTTAAGGTCGCTGATTTTGTGGAGTATGATCCGTATGATTTTAAGAAAGAGTAGGCACTAAGCCCCTGAAAGGGGAATTTTACCAATGAATCCTTTTTGAAAGTATAAACTCACATATCATGATCTCGGTATCCAATTCAACCAAAACAATGGTGTAATTTTTCTTGTAAGGAATGCATTTATATCTCAACGTGTTCCTTATAGGTTCCCGGCATATTGGAGACCCCTTACGGTTATCACCTATTTTTTTTATGAAATCATAGGCGCCAGCTGCTGTTCCTATTGAAAGGTGACTGTTTTTATGGACTGTGAATTTCCTGATAATACCATCAAATGCCCGGAATCATTATTAAAGAATTGCGGGTATAGTGTATAGCTGCTCACTTTTACGTCAAGTTCATTGGCAAAAATAACAGGGGAGTCGGCTACACCTGCATTGGATATCAATACAGCAACCGGTAGTTTTAAAAATTTATGGTAACGGTCGTCAATATATTTTCCGTATTGGTCATTAAAAACCACAACCAGTTTGTTGTTAATGGTGCCGGAGGCAACGGTTAAGTCCTGGTCAAAATCCTTCGCTGTCCATTGCCGGTCCAGGCTCAGATCAAATTTCTTGCTGCCGCCATCCGCAGTAAAACCCGTTACAATAATGTCGCCGTGGGTGTAATTATAGGTTTCGTCAAAATTTGCGGCAGCGGGGCCGCTCGCAGTCATCTCGACTTTGTCTGCCTTGTACTGTTCGCCAACTAAAAACCAAATGTCGCCATTATATATCAGGTTGCGTGCGGTGGCATTGGTGATAGGCTTATCAAAATTAAACGTCTTGACCTCGTTCGTTTTGGACGAATTGAACATCCAGGTGCCAATGGCCGCAGGGTCACCCGCAGAAAAGGTACTCTTTTTTTGTATGTAGCCGGCAAATACCAAATCGCCTTGCGGGCTCAACCTGGCAATATAGTTCAGGTTTTTAAGCTTTGGGTCAGTGATCACTACAGGTACGATGACGCCTGTGCCGCCAATGGTATATTTATACAGCGTGGGATACTTGTAGCTCTTATCAAAATCATCCGCTATTATATACAGGTCGCCTTTATCAGATGCTAAAAAGTTCGTCACATAAATATTCTTATCATTCCCGGCAAAGGTAAAGATGCCCTTGCTGGTAACTTGTAGCTTTTCATCCAGCATAAAATATGAAAACTGGGTAGCACTGCCTTTTTCATAAGGCGATTTACCGATCACAGCAACATGCTTTTGGTCGGGCGTAAGGGCCGCATACCACTCCCCGGCGTTTGACATTTTTACAAAATCCATGCTGCCAATGGTTATTAAAGCAGTGTTAATGCTCCCATTCCCGTCGATGGTGCCGGCGGTTAAGACGTTTTTTCCCGCGCCTTTATCCCGATTTTCAACAAACACCACCGGCGTTGAATTAATTACCAGGAGGTCTTTTACCCCACTCTGATTATTGAACGAGCCCATATCTACCCGTATCTCCTTATTGGTAACGACGGAACCGCTTTTATCGGCGACGATCAAGGTATTTATCTTTTCAAAATGTTCGGTTCGCTTAAGCACAAAATAATTTGCTTTATCCGTAGTAAACGACGAAAATTCCGCATGTTTACTCACGCTGAACTGAGAGCTGTTGTTGCCCTGTACCACCTGCACCTGCGCAAAAGCGCTTAGACCCATAAGTAAGGCCGGGCTAAATAAAAAGTATTTCATGTCTTAGCTTTTAGAAGGCTGCTGCCTGTTTTAAGAACCTAAAAAATTTATCGTTTATTTTTTAGCCTGTGCCCATGTGTTATACTGATCTACAAGGATATCGAGGTGCATCATTAAATAAACCCTGCCTTTGTCGTTGACAATAGCTGCAATGTCGGGGTCGTCGCCCAACAAGTTCAAAAGCGTTTTTTTAAAGTTGAATAGCATAGTCGAGTTGCTCACGGGGTCTTCCTCGCCTTTTTGCCATAAAATTTGCTGGGCGGGGGTGTAATAAACAAAAGTATTGATGGCAAAGCCAGGCTTAGCTACGTAAACAAATTGCTGATCGCCTTTGCCTGAGCCTATATTGCCGCTGTAAGGGATACTTTTGTACTGCAGATTTTCGATGGTATATCCAACTAAGTCCGATGGCGAATATTCCGTTTTGGTATTACCGTCGTTGTAGTCGGTATAAAAAATACAGCGCTTTTGATTTTGCACATGATCAGCGTTAAAAACATATCCTTGTAATACCTTTTTATCCAGGGTTGTTACGGTGCCAGGATGAATTCCGCGAGTCAAATCCGGGTCAACGTATTTTTGATCCTGCGCATTAGCAAACGATACGAGAACCATTAAGAAAGTGATAAGGCTCAATAATTTTTTCATCTGATTTTTTTGTGATAATTGTATAGGCGGGAATAGTTAAATCAAAGGTAAAATAATTATTGTTAAAGTAAAGAATAATCGAAGATATTTATGAACTGGTTGCTTTATACTTAGAGATAAAAATCGGCTGAAGCTTATGATGTAGTCATCAGCGGATTTAGCACGGGCAGCGGAATAAGGCAATATAAACCGGAAGCAATTTAGCCGGCATCATAACAAAAAGCTTCAAGCCGGCGGCCTTGAGGCTTTTTTATCTCGTAGCGATATCATAATTTGAAAGCAACTTGCTCAAATTAACGACCAATCGCGCAAATCTTATTTGTCGCTCAGCATGATCGGATTGCCTTTCCCCGCGCCGCCCATAATGATGATCTTGGTGTTCGGCGATAGTGCGATCTCTTTTTGGGCCAGGATTGTTTGGTATTGGAGCTGTTGCGCCGTTAAGCCTTGTGAAATGATCCGCTGATAGTCGGCTATGCCCTGCGCTTCAACGCGTTTACGGTCTGCCTCCTGGCGTTCTTTTTGCAGCACAAACTGCATTTTTTGCGCATCCTGCTCGGCATTGATCTTCGACTCGATACTTGCTTTCACTGATGCAGGCAGCGAGATATTGCGCACCAATATTTGCTGCACTTCCAGGCCATTCTTTGCGAAGTTTTGAGTAATGGTTTGATTAATTTTAAACTGGAATTCCTGCCGTTTGGTAGAATACAGATCAACTGCCTGGTAATTTACCGCATTATCGCGTATAGCCGTGCGTGTAACAGGGCGAACGATCTTATTTACATAATCGGCGCCAATATTTTGCAGTACAAAAGGCGCTTTTGAGGGAACTAACCTGTAAAGCACCGAAAGGTCTATGGTAACTTCCAGCCCATCGGACGAAAGCACCCGGATGGCGTCGTCGCCCTGTACAGCGCCCTCGCTGTCTTTAGCGCTCATAGTATAATTTTCTGTCTGGATACTGAAAGTGGTAACATCAACCATCGGGTTAATAACATGCAAGCCGCTTTCAAGCACGCCGTCCTGCACTCTTCCGAAAAGTACCTGTACGCCAACTTTACCGGGTTCTATGATCTTGAAGGCCGAAAGCCCTAAGCCTAAAAATACAACTACTAATCCAACGGTTTTAACAATATTACCAAAATGGCTGCCGGGTTCGGGCGAGCGTTTGAGCACTATACCCACAACGAGTATAATGATCCCTAAAATTGCGATAAGCATAATGCTGATGGGTTAAGATTTTTTTTGCGCGTTTTTTACTTCCTTCAGGATCCGTATCTTGAGGATAACAAATATAGCTATTAATAGTACAGCGCCGAAGAGAAATCCATATTGCCCTTGTTGAATGCCGTATTCATACCCGTAAATGGCGCATATAACAATACCCACCGTATATAATGTGTTGGGAATAAGCTTTTTCCACATAACTAATATACATTAATAGTGGGATCTATCTCTTCGGCCCAGGCCAAAATACCGCCTTTTAAATTATACAGGTTGGTAAAGCCGCGCTGCTCCAGCTGCATTATCGCCGCCGCACTGCGTTTCCCGCTGCGGCACATTACAACAACAGGTCTGTTCTTGTCTATTTTCTCCGCTTCTATCAAAACACCTCCCAAGGGGATCAGCAAGCCGCCCAGGTTCGACATTTCGTATTCAAAATCCTCTCTGACATCAATTAATTGAAAATCCTCGCCCTTATCTTTCTTTTCCTTTAACTCCTGTACGCTTATTTCTTTCATGCCCAAATATAATTATTTACAAAGGTAATTCTCCATGGCAAATATTCCGTCTATCTTTTGTAACATTCAATACCTAAGTGCGTTTATTATATGTTTATAACATTGAAGAGTAGTATTGATGAAGAAAATAACCCGCTTTTTTTGGTTCTGTTCCGGGGCGCATATAGGCACATTAAAAAAATATCCAATCGAGCATAATAAATATGTAGGTATCGGGGCAACCATATTTTTTACCGCATTATTTGCTTCGCTTTCAGGTGGTTATGCAATGTACTTTGTTTTTGCTGGCAACGACCTTGCCGTGGTTTTTGCCATTTTATTTGGGCTGATATGGGGCACGGCTATTTTTAACCTCGATCGTTACATCGTTTCGAGCATTGATAAACAAGGTACTACCAACCAGCAATTGGTGCAGGCATCGCCGCGTATTTTGCTGGCAATAATGATCGGTATAGTGATCTCAAGGCCGCTGGAATTGAAAATATTTGACAAGGAGATCCGTCAGAAATTAAAAACGGCTTACCTGAAGGGCCAGCATCGCAAGATCGATACGCTTCAAAAAACATATACCGAAAAGTATGGTATGGAGCTTGGAAAAAATAACGACCTGAAAAAAGAAAAAGACTCGCTCGAAAAAGATATTAACCGCACGCGCTACCTGCTAAACCAGGAAGTTTTTGGCGATAAAACCAACCAAACTTCTGGTATTGTTGGATATGGCACTTATGCCAAACAAAAACAGGCGGTATTGGAGGAAAAAGAGGCACGTTTAAAAGCAGTTACGGATAACCAGGAAAAGATGGATCAATACCTTAGCGCCCGGAAAGACTATGAGGGGCTGAACAGCATACGGCTATTCAGTGATCACCAACTCGACAGCCTTTCAAATGTTGCCGGTTTTTCCGACCGCAACTGGGCCCTTGGCCAGCTAACGTATAATGAGAACGGCACGCGCGACCTGGATACTTACCTTGCCGAGTCGTTTATCAGCTTCCTGTTTATTTTGTTTGAATGCCTGCCGGTGTTTGTAAAGCTCATGTCGCCGAAAGGCCCGTACGATGTAGCCATTTCAAAATTATCAGAGGCGGATATTCATTATGCCGAACGGGATAAGGAGCGAAATATTGAAGTGACCGACAACGTTTACGATCATCACCTGGACCGCGAAATTGAAAAACGTAAGAAGATAATCACAGCGCAGTCGGATTACGACCTGGAGAGGCATAGTTACGATTAGGGCCGGTGAGTGGTTGATTTGGTTTGATTAGGTTGATTAAGTTAAATTTACCCAATCACCAACTCAATTGACAAATCAACTTAAACACTATATTTGTATTGAAATGCGACTAACAGCAAACGACATACAAATTGTAAAGGATTATTTTTCCGGCCAGCCGGTAACAAAGGCCTATTTGTTTGGTTCATATTCCCGTAATGAGGCTGATAAAAATAGTGATGTTGATATATTGGTTGATCTCGACTACTCAAAACATATAGGTCTCGGTTTTGTAACCATGCAATCGGAGCTCCAGGAAAAACTGCGGAAAAAAGTCGACTTAGTATCGTCAAGAGCCTTATCAAAATATATCAAACCTTTTATAGAGCAGGAAAAAGTTTTAATTTATGAAAGGTAATATTGGCGATCGCCAGCGTTTACTTCATATCCTGGAAGCGATTGACGAGATCCTGACCTATACAAATAATTCCGACCTTAAATCATTTCTTTCAAATTCAATGATGCGGTTTGCTTGTGTTAAGCAAATTGAAATAATCGGGGAAGCTGCCAATTATATATCTGGGGAAACCAAAGCAATGTTCGATGATCTTGAGTGGAAGCAAATAATCGGGATGCGTCATATTCTTGTCCATGAATATTTTGGAATAGATTTCGATTTAATCTGGCAGGTAGTTATAGATGATTTGCCTCAACTAAGAACCAAAATACTTAAGGTTATTGAAACCAATTCGTAATAACATTGATATAATGTAATTCCCGATTAAATAGTAATTTGAGCGCTGTTAATTTTTACATCGATGAAAAAAATACTTTTACTCCCGCTGGTTACTTTTTGCGCTTTGTTATGCTTCGGACAGGAAGTTCAAAAACCAATTTTTTACGCCATAGCCTTCCCCAATGCGGTGCATCATGAGGCAGAAATTGTAATGACCATACCAAAAGCGCCGGGCGGAGAATTTAACGTCCGGATGAGCCGGTCGTCGGCTGGGCGCTATGCCACCCACGAGTTTGGCAAAAATGTTTATAATGTCGCTGCTGTAGACGTAAGCGGCGCGCCCATACCTTTAAAACAAATTGAGGGAGATGTATACCGTGTTGCAGAAGGCCATCCGGAAACGGTGATTATTCATTATACGTTATTCGGCAACTGGACCGACGGCACTTATACCAGCATAGACCCCAGCCACGCGCACCTGAATATGCCCGCCACATTTATGTGGGTTCCGGGCCTGGAAGAACGGGCTGTGAAATTTCAATTTAACGAGATTGACCAATACGGTTGGAAGGTAGCCACGCAATTAAAGCACGACGGCGATAATGTTTACAGCGCACCGAGCCTGCAATATATGATGGATAGCCCCACTGAGCTTTCGAATTTTAAGGTAACCAGCTGGAATGTGGTAAATACCGATGGAAAAACCGAGAAAATTAATTTAACCGTACACTCTGACGACCCGCAGCCGGTGATCGATAACTTTGGTAAGATGGTCCAAAAAATGGTGCTCGAAGAAAAAGCCGTTTATGGCGAACTGCCCACGTACGATTTCGGGGAGTACACTTTTTTGGATGATGTTTACCCGACTACTTCGGGTGACGGAATGGAGCACCGCAATTCCACCTGCATTGTATTGCCGTTTGCCAAAGTTGAAGGGAATGAGGGCCCGATGCTGGGGGTGTTTTCGCACGAGTATTTTCACAGTTGGAATGTGAAGCGCATCCGCCCGAAATCGTTGGAGCCGTTCAATTTTGCACATGCCAATATGAGCGGCGAGCTTTGGTTTGCCGAAGGCTTTACACAATATTATGGAGAATTATTGCTGATGCGGTCGGGATTCCGTACCATGGACGAGTATACCAACACCTTAGCCGGCCTGGTGAATTCGGTATTAAATACGCCGGGTGCAGCAAAATATACGCCGGTACAGGCCAGCAATAACTCGGTATTTGTGGATGCAGGAGTTTCAATCGATCCCAATAATTATGCAAATACTTTTACCAGCTATTACGTTTATGGCGGCGCCACCGCGCTGGCCCTCGATCTGCGGTTACGCAGCGAATTTAACCTCACGCTGGACGATTATATGCGCACCGTTTGGCTAAACCGGGGCAAGGTGATGAAGCCATATACCATTCCTGATTTGCAAAGCGACCTGGCGAAGGTGACCAAAAACCCCAAATTTGCCACGGACTTTTTTAATAAATACATCTACGGTGTTGAAAAAAACAACTACGAGGCCTTACTGGCAAAAGCAGGTTTAATACTGCGCAAAGCACAGCCAGGCAAGGCATGGGCAGGGTCGTTGGGCGGCAACCAGGGCCGGGGCAGGTCGGGCCAGGCGCGGACTTCGGGTACCGAGGGTTTATCTATAACTTCGAGCACGATGATCGGTTCGCCCGTTTACAAAGCAGGCCTGGATGCCGGCGATATTATTTTAAAAGCCGATGGAAAGGAAGTAAAAGATGCGCAGGCCTTTAATGACATTGTTGCCGGCAAAAAACCGGGGGACAAGATCGTTGTAAACTACAAAAACCGCACCGGCGATCATGAAACCACGGTCACTTTAGAGGAAAATCCTTTTTTGGAGGTAGTTACTTATGAAAAGGCCGGCAAAGAATTGACGAAGGAGCAGCAGGACTTTAGGAATAGTTGGTTGAATTCGAAGGCGCAGTAAAAATGCAAAGGGAATAGTGGCATCGTCTCGCGAGCCCGCGCGAATCCTCAAGCCAGGTCATGGATCAAATAATGACAAGAAATGGTTATTATATAATAGAAAAGAGTCTGCGCAAAGGTTAAATAATATCGTTGCAATGCATGGATATAAAGAATTTTTTGAAGACGTTAAAACAGCCTTTTTGGGTTTAGTTAATATTGAAAACGCAAACCTGAAAAATTTTACTGATGGGGATTTTGGAAACTATGCTGTGGAAATTATTTTCGAGAAAAGTAAAATTTTGTTGGATTTAGACAGAATGAATTTACAGGTTAACTTTGTAAACTTAAGAGATTCAAAGCGATATAATGTTGAAGATGTATTGCAAGTACTGTATCCTGAATTAAAGTTGAAACATTCTGCTAAATCCAAACCCCAGACCAGACAATATATTATTGAGCATTTAATATTGACAGAATATCTCATTGAAAAATACTTGCTTAACGTAGTCAAAGGCGATTTTGAATGGTCTGAGCAATATGTTTATTTTAAAAAGAAGCAGGCTGGTATGGTGAGAAGGGTCATGCAACTTGATTACAAGGATCCGATCTTCCAAAAATTTTTTAACGGAGATAAAACCTGGGAGCAGGACTTATTGGACAGAGACCCCTGATCGGCTTGGCTTACTAATAATGCCCCCTCAAAGAATATACTTTCAAGATATTGTTTTCAATTTGATAAACATACCTGTGTGTATCGGTTATCCGGCGTGACCATTTTCCGGTAAGGGCATATTTTAGAGGTTCCGGTTTTCCAATGCCCTGGTAAGGGCTTTGTATAATTGCTTCAGTAAGTTGTGCAATCTTTTTTAGAACGGCTTTGTTGCCTGAATTTATCCAAAAGGCTAAGTCTTCTTCTGCCTTAGGCAGGTAAATTATTTCCATAAACCGTTCAGCTCATCCATGGTCATTTTTCTACCTTTTCCTGCTTTAAAGTCCTCATCTCCCTGTAATATCTTATCTACAAACTGCTGATTGTATGGCTTTTCAGTTGTTGTGATTTCAAATTTAATATTAAGGGCCTTTACAAACGCTTTAAGTGCCTTAATTTGTTCTGTAGTGGAGGGATGAGCAATAAATATATTTTGCGTTTGCATATGGATTCTGTGTTGCTGTTTGTGAACGTTGTTACAAATTTAGATAAAGTATTTTATCAAACGAAATCGCGGTATTGTGTTATTGCTGGGTCTCACAATAATTTATTGAAAATCATTATTTCAAAATTTTACCTTTGAAAAAAAACGGAAGTTAACACTGAACACAAGTTAACTTTGAACCGGTTGATAAACATATGAAAAAATTTACTGCAGCATTATTTTTTTGGGGACTGGCATTTTGCGGCCTTGGACAGGATGTAAACAAGCTTATTCAGCAGAGCGATGTAGAACGTATTATCAAAACCTTATCAGCCGACGACATGCAGGGCAGGGCCACATTTAGCCCGGGAATTGAAAAGGCGGCGCGTTTTATCGAAAACGAGTATAAGCAAACCGGCCTTAAACCCATGCCCGGCGACGACGGTTACCGCCAAAATTTTACAATGACGCGGGTTACCCCCATTAAAACACTTGTAGAAATTAACGGGAAACTAATCCCTGCCGACAGCGCGTTTACAAGCACCAGCGCGACCTCATTAAACTGGACCAATAACGCCGATGTGCAAATTGTTAAGCTGAGTAGTGATAAAAATTTCCGTACCGAGTACATGAGCTACATCCGCAGCGGTAAAAAAATGCTGATATTGGTCGACCCAGAGTTCACCGCTACTTTTAACCTGTTAAAGGCGCGCTCGAAAAAAGGCAGCGTTAGCAACAAAACCAACGACGACCAGGCGCTGGTTTTTGTGCTGGGGAACCATGATGATATAAAATCGTTTGACGTTAGCTATACCGGGAAAAAAGAGCAGTTGCCACTTTTTAACGTAGTTGGCATAATCCCGGGCAAAACAAAACCGGATGAATATGTGATATTTTCGGGGCATTACGACCACCTTGGAATACTCAAACCCGTGCAGGGCGATAGTATTGCCAACGGGGCCGATGATGATGCATCAGGCACCACAGCAGTGATCACCCTGGCTAAATACTATAAAAAATTAAACAACAACGCACGTACGCTTGTATTTGTGGCTTTTACCGCCGAGGAGATTGGTGAGTACGGTTCGCAGCATTTTGCTACGACCGTTGATCCCGATAAAGTGGTAGCAATGTTTAATATCGAAATGATTGGCAAAGCTTCGAAGTTTGGAGAAAACTCGGCATTTATCACCGGTTTTGAACGGTCGGATTTTGGTACAATATTGCAAAAAAACCTGGCCGGTACTGCCTTTAAATTTTATCCCGACCCCTACCCGGACCAGAATTTGTTTTACCGGAGTGATAATGCGTCCCTGGCCGCGGTTGGTGTCCCGGCGCATACGATATCGACCGACCAGATCGATATAGATAAACTTTATCACACGGTAAAGGACGAATTCAGTACGCTGGATGTTTCGAATATCACATCAACCATAAGGGCGATTGCACTCAGTTCCCGGACGATTGTTTCTGGGCAGGACACGCCAAAACGCGTTGATAAGCTCAAGCAATAAATCAATTGCCCGGGCGTATTTTAGCCCGGGCATTAGCTTAAAACCATTTGCGCATTGAATTTTGTAAGTTAGACCGGCCGACAAAATATGCGGCCAAAACCCGGCAGTGCAATGAAAAAAACAGAATGGTTCAAAAGAAAATTTCCGGTAATTGATGACAACGGGATTTTGCCTCCAATTATTGAACGTTTAGGCGGAACGCCTGCAAGGCTGGAAGATTTGGCAGGCAATTTAAACAACGCTTTACTCACCGTGAAGCCGGGAGGAAAATGGTCGGTAAAAGAGGAGATCGGGCATCTGTCTGACCTTGAGCCGCTATGGCTTGGCAGGCTGGAAGATATTTTGAACGGGCTGCCTGAATTGCGGGCCGCGGATTTAACCAACCAAAGAACACATACTGCAAATCATAACACGACAGATATAAAACTATTGCTGCAACAGTTCAGGACACAAAGACAATTATACGTAAACAGGCTTAGGGGTTTGAACGACGGGCAGTTGCTAAACTCTTCCCTGCATCCCCGTTTAAAAACCCCGATGCGTATTATCGACATGGCTTATTTTGTTGCGGAGCACGATGACCATCACCTGGCAAGCATCAGGGAAATTTCTTTATCCGGTGTTTGAGCCGGCATTCTCATTAATTTCTGCAGTTCCCATTCGTGAACATTCGCTTCCATTCGTGAAATTCGTGTTAATTTTCAATTCCCAACCCTGCGTCACTATTTAACACCCACTTCCCGTCCCTAAACTCCGGCATTTTATAGGGATTGTTACTAGTTAAAAACGGCCCGTCAAGATCGGCCCAATCGCATTGAGGGGCAAGGGCGGCGGCGGCCCGGGTGGCGCAGCTGGTTTCACTCATGCAGCCGATCATCAGTTTCAATCCTATCTCTCTTGCTTTTAATATCATTTGATGTGCCTCGTGCATCCCCGCCGATTTCATTAATTTAATGTTGATGCCGTGGTATACGCCGTTAGCTTTTTCAACATCCGGCAACCGTTGAACAGATTCGTCGCCGATAATGGGTATAGGGCTGCGTTCAGTTAGCCAGGCATTGCTGTCTATGTCAGTTTTAAGCATGGGCTGTTCTATTAATAACACGCCTTGCTCATGCAGCCAGTGGCACATATCAAGGCTTTGCTGCAGATCGGTCCATCCCTGGTTGGCATCAACGAATAGCGGCAGGTCGGTTACTGAACGGATAGTTTTTATTAAGTCTTTATCGCTATCGCGGCCAAGCTTTACTTTTATTATTTTGCAATCCGGATTTTCTTTTACTTTTTGAATGACCACATCCGGCGTATCGATGCCGATGGTGAAACTAGTTAATGGCATTTTGGCGGGATCGCTCCCCAGCAATTGCCAGCAGGGCTTTTGCTGTAGTTTGCCGTCAAGGTCGTGCAGGGCAATATCGATCCCGGCTTTGATTGCGGGGTTCCCTGGGGCGATGCTGTCGAGATAATTTATGATCCCGTCAAAATCAAAAGGGTATTTAAATTGTGAGGCATCCACTTTGTTTAAGAAACCTGTAGCGCTTTCAAAACTTTCGCCCATATAGGGTACCATAGAGGCTTCGCCATAGCCGGTATGGCCCTCGTGCTCCACCTGTACCAGCATAATTGGAGTAGAGGTACGCGAGAATTTGGCGATAGTAAATGTATGCTTCAGCAGCAGCTCGAAGGGTTGGTAAGTCAGTTTCATGTTAAATTCAAAGCTAAAATTTTCCCGGTGATTTTACTGTGTATCTTTGCCGCCATGCCGGTAGAAATTTACAACCCGTTTGATAACTTCAACTTCAGCAACCGCAACTGCTTTTTAACCGGGCAGGTATTAAATGCCGGCGAGGAAAAAATCCAGGTTTTTCCGCCATGGCTTATGGAACGGTATAAACTGCATGATCAGCCCTTTAAGCTGCTGGACGAGAGCATGGCGACTTATAAGGATTTGAAAGTTCCCTGCGCGGCTCAAATTAACCAAACATTTCTTGAACCTTTAGAGGCCGAGATTGCCGCTGCTTTTGATGTCGGTTACGAAGCCATTAAAAAGCTGGATGAGTTAAAACTATTTCAATGGGCGGGCAAACTATTGTACGAAATTATTTTTAACGAAATACAAAGCGGCATAAAGCTGCAGCATGCCCAGGGCGAAGAATTTAACATTTCGCAGTCCATCATCCATAAATTCAGCAGCCTGCATTTAATGCTGCAAAGCATTAATTTGCCTGTCATTTTTGAAGATTTTAAGCCATATAGTTTTTTTCTATTTAGGGTGGATAACAATATAGAAGAATTTGGATACCGCGATGAGATCAATACGCTTACCTTTTCATTGCGTATAAAAGATTTCGGTTTGATCATTTGTTTGCAGGATAATGGCGCAAACAAGCAGTATCACAAAGATGTCTTCCAAAAAATTGAAGGCGAAGTTTTGCACCCCATCCAGTTCGAAGAGTTTTGTGCACGGGTTTTTTATTCGGCCTACCTGTTTAACCGCCTGCCCGAATATCATACCTTTCCTCTCGACAACGATATTTACATAGAGGCGGAGCCCCTGCGCGGGATGAGCGGCAAACCTTTGTTCGACGACTGGATAAACAAAACCTACGGCCAGGTGCTTGAAAGCTTCTGGAAAAACTGGGGTATTTTGCTTTTCGAAATCATCAAGAATCCCGAAAAACCAATGAGTTTTTTGTTTGATCCTCAAGACAGTTTTATTAATGCAGCAACGATTGAACTTTCTCGCTGACCTGTGTAAAAAAATCATGTGCAAGGTGCGGATGCAGGATGATAGTAAGGAACAGCCCGCTTAATGCGCCGAACATGTGCGCATCGTGGTTAATGTTATCGGTGGCGCGTTTAGAGGCATAGTTGCAATATATCAAGTAAAGCGCGCCGTATACAATTGAGTAGATAGGTATAGGCAGAAACATAACATACAAAGAATCAAAGGGGCGGTATAATATTGCGCTGAATACCACCGCACTGACTGCGCCCGAGGCGCCGAGACTGTGATACCACTCATCGTTTCGGTGTTTATAAACCGTTGGCAGATCGCTTAATATTAAACTCAGCACATACAATAAACCGAACTGCCAATGCCCTAGCCCCGGCAGCCCGGGATTTCCCAGTGTTGGAGCTATCCCTGCTTCCAGCGTGAACGCAAAGAAATAATAACTTAGCATGTTAAAAAACAAATGCATCCAATCGGCATGGATCATACCGCTGGTGATCACAGTGTAAACGCGAGTTCCGCGTGCAACGCTATAGGGATGCAATATCATATTCCCGTAGGCATTATCATTATAAAAGGCCCAAAGTGAAGTGGCTATGGTGATTGCAAATATGAACGACGCGACAGGCGCTGCCGTTATGAGCTGCATCATTTCGGACTGCTCAGCAATTACGAGGTATATCATTTAAGGTCGAGTTTAGCATCGGTGAGCAATCTTCCCACCGGGTAGCGAAGATAGGTTTTTTCGAACCACGGCGAATTCCTGTAAACAAAATTTAATTGCGCCGATGCGCTGCCAGCCAGTTTCGGGTCCTTCAATTTTTCATCATCCAGCTTTTTCTTTAGTTCCGGGTCTTTTTTTAACAGGTCGGCGGCAATATCTTCAAACAAATAATCCGAAAAATATTCCTTCTCGCCCAGAACCGAATCAAAAAAATTCCATGCAAAAAAAGAATCAACGCCCTGCGGCTCCAGGGTTTCCACAATATAACGGTTTAGCGGCTGATCAGTGTAAACTACATAGTCGCCGGCATAAAACTTAACACCCATTTCAACAGGGTTTAGCTTAACATTGCTGTGCAGGTAATGCCCTTCGTATGGCCGCTGCGGGGTTTTATAATCGGCAATATAATACATCTGTAAATCGAGGGTAGTGTCATGCGACAATCTTTTCATCGCAACATTATTCAATTTAAAAAGGTCAATAATCTTACCCCATGCCTGCGGGATAATATATGCAAGCGGTTTCTCAGCCGTTGCCGTCACCTTATAGTTGTCAAAATATTTAATGGTTTTGGTATAGGGCTTACTGCGGTCATAATACAAACGGGGCAAACCGCTTACCTCGCTTGTTTTATATCCGGCGGCATAGCCTTTAAAAACGAGTGTGTCCACATGGTCTTTGTCAAGTTCCCAGTTAAGTGCAAAGGTTTGCTGC
>Ga0134126_10003875_pt1 | contig 18733 bp, 23 predicted proteins | sample KB31752_FD_96881 | JGI IMG/M metagenome (GOLD analysis project Ga0134126, IMG submission 96881) | Terrestrial soil microbial communities with excess Nitrogen fertilizer from Kellogg Biological Station, Michigan, USA - KB3-175-2 | ecosystem: Environmental > Terrestrial > Soil > Unclassified ...
ATCTATCAGGAAGGTCAGGCCGTGTTCAAATTCGCCGTGAAAGGCATGGCCGACATCAGCGCCGAATTGCTGGAGCGTAACAATCTCAAATCCGACGATATCGCCTGGCTCGTTCCACATCAGGCCAACAAACGCATCATCGACGCCACCGCCCACCGGATGGGCCTCCCGGAAGAAAAGGTGATGATCAATATCCAGCGATACGGGAACACCACTGCGGGGACCATCCCGTTATGTCTCTGGGATTGGGAAGACAGGCTTCGCAAGGGCGATAATCTCGTATTGGCCGCTTTCGGCGGTGGATTCACCTGGGGCGCTACCTGGGTAAAATGGGGGTACTAGACTATGGACTCTATCGCCATCCGCCGGGCCGTTCGCGAAGACTGCCCCCGTCTGCTGGAACTGATCCGTGAACTGGCCGAATTCGAACGCGCCCCACAGGAAGTGACGGTAACACCGCAACATTTCGAAGACAGTGGCTTCGGGCCGCACCCCGTCTGGTGGGCATTTGTCGTCACCATCAACGGACATATCGAAGGATTTGCCCTGTATTATATCCGTTATAGTACCTGGAAAGGACAACGTCTTTACCTGGAGGACCTCATCGTCACCGAAGAAATGCGCGGAAAGGGACTGGGGAAATTGTTATTCGAACGGTTGCTGCAGGAAGTGAAGGATACTGGATTCACCGGCATGGTCTGGCAGGTGCTGGACTGGAATGAACCGGCTATCAATTTCTATAAAAAATACGGCGCTCAATTGGATGCGGGATGGATCAATTGTTCGCTTTGAGTTGCCAACGGCAACTCAAGGACAATCATTAGCCTTAGCTGACTCCATCCACCTGCACCGTCTTGTCTATCTTCTGGATCAATCCCTGTAACACCTTGCCGGGGCCTATCTCGGTGAAATGCGATGCACCGTCGGTGATCATAGCGCGCACCGACTGCGTCCACTTTACGGCCCCGGTCAGCTGATCGATGAGGTTCTTTTTGATCTCGTCTTTGGCGACCACGGCCTTTGCCGCCACATTCTGATAGACGGGGCAGGTCGGGTTGTAAAAAGTCGTTTTCTCGATCGCGCCGGTCAATTCGTCTGCTGCCGGCTCCATATAAGGCGAATGAAATGCCCCGTGTACGGGAAGGATCAACGCCCGCTTGGCGCCCGCCGTCTTCATTTGCTGGCAAGCAGCTTCCACCGCACGGACCCCTCCGCTGATAACCAGCTGACCCGGACAGTTATAGTTGGCGGGTACGACGGTCTCACCTGTCTCGCCGCTGACACGCGCGCATATCTCCTCGACCTTTTCGTCCTCCAGACCGAGGATGGCCGCCATAGAGGAATGTTCTTTTTCACAGGCATGCTGCATGGCGCCCGCGCGGGCCGCTACCAGTTGCAACCCGTCCTCGAAGCTCAATACCCCGCAGGCCACCAACGCCGAGAATTCGCCAAGGGAATGTCCTGCCACCATCTCGGGTCTGCTGTTCTCGATACCTTTGAAGGCGATCACAGAATGTAAAAAGATTGCCGGCTGGGTCACCTTTGTCTGACGAAGATCTTCTTCGCTCCCGGAGAACATGATGTCCGAAATACGAAATCCCAATATATCGTTGGCTTGTTCTAATAATTTCTTGGCGAAAGCGCTGTTATCGTAGAGATTCTTCCCCATGCCCGGGAACTGCGATCCCTGGCCCGGGAAAACGTATGCGTGCTTCATACCGGTCTAAGTTTTTGATGGGCCGGCGAACCGGGGGTCCGCCCAAACCGCAAATATGCCACAAAGCACCGACTCAGCAAAGAAAATCTTATTGTTCGGTCGCTATTTCAATGCAGATTCGAGGAGATCAGTTTGGTGAACTCGCTGCGGGTTTCATTCTTTTCGAATTCACCCCAAAAGGCCGACGTGGTCGTTACGGAGTTTTGCTTTTGTACACCGCGCATCATCATACAAAGATGCGACGCTTCGATGACCACCGCGACACCCAGGGGGTTCAGCGTTTCCTTGATGGCGTGCAATATCTGGGTGGTCATTCGTTCCTGTACCTGGAGCCTTCTGGCGTATACGTCGACTACCCTGGCGATCTTGCTCAGTCCCGTGATCCATCCGTTAGGGATATAGGCGACATGCGCCTTGCCGAAGAAGGGCAGCATATGGTGCTCGCACAGACTGTACAGCTCGATGTCCTTCACCAGGATCATTTCGCTCACTTCCTCGTGGAATTTGGCCGAATTGAGAATGGCATGTGCGTCGAGGCTATAGCCCTGCGTCATGAACTGCATGGCCTTCGCCACACGTTCCGGAGTCTTGAGTAGACCTTCCCGCTTCGCATCCTCGCCCAACAGATGCAGTGAATCCCGGTAGCTCTTCGTCAGTGCCGTGGTGATCTCTTCGTCGTAGTGTTCGATTTTCGAATAAGCCATTTGATGGATTTAAACGCCAATGTATGGGAGAGGTCTCCGCCTCTCTTGTCTTCAGGCGGGGTATTCTACAAAATTTCTTTCCGTTTCATATAGTCTTACCTTGAGCTCGAGCTCCCGATCGATCCTCGCTCTCAACAGATCATAGATCACTATCGCGATATTTTCCGCCGTAGGATTGAGATCATGGAAAAACTCAGTGTCCAGATTGAGGTTCTTGTGATCGAACCTTGCCAATACCTCCTCTGCGGTGATCACGGACAATACCTTCAAATCCATGACATACCCTGTGTCGGGGTCAGGCACTCCCGTCACCTTCACCACCAGCTCGTAGTTATGCCCGTGATAATGCGGATTGCTGCATTTACCGAAAACTTCGGTATTTTTCCGGTCATCCCAGGCCGGATTGAAAAGGCGATGCGCCGCATTGAAATGTTCCCGCCGGAACACGGCTACTTTTTTCATTGTCATTTATTTATTCACCGAAATATTCTACATAGATCCTCGGAGTCTCATACAACTTGATGGAGTGGAGACAAACTCCCGCAGGCAAATGCTGCTGCAACTGCTGCCAGATACCGATCACCAGGTTCTCCGTCGAACACATCTTACCCTGCATGAAATCCACGTCCAGGTTCAAATTCTTGTGATCCACCTTCCCGATGATATGCTCGCGGATGATCTCGCCCAATCTCTTTACGTCGAATACGAACCCCGTATCCGGGTTCGGTTCCCCCTTGATCGTCACATACAGCTCATAGTTATGCCCATGCCAGTTCTCATTGGCGCATTTGCCAAAGACATCCTCATTTTTCTCCCTGCTCCAGCCGGGGTTATACAGCTTATGAGCCGCATTGAAATGTTCCAGTCGCGTCAAATAGACCAAACGAAAAAATTTCCGCAAAGGTAATGCATAGGAGCCGGATATTTGCACCATGCATATCCTGCTGGCGGCCGCAACAACGTTTGAAATTCAACCTACTATTGGGGGAGGCTGGTCTCAGGTCCTCATCACCGGCGTTGGCGGCGTCGCCACCACCTGGTCGCTAATGCGCCAAATTGGCATCCATCGCCCGGATCTCATCGTCCAGGCCGGCATTGGCGGCTGTTTCACGGATGCAAAACCCGGCACCGTATTCGCCATCCGCGAAGACGAGCTCGCGGATCTCGGCGTATGGGAAAATGAAAGTTTTCGCACTCTCTCCGATCTCGGACTAGCGGACGTGAACAGACTGCCCAATCCTTACCACGATCTCCTCGCCTTTACCGGGCTGCCGGAAGCAAGCGCTTTGACTATCAACGAAATAACCACCGACCCGCGGCGAATTTCCTGGTACAGGCAAAACAGGGACGCAGTTGTCGAATCCATGGAAGGCGGCCCACTGCATTATGTGTGTCTGCGCGAGAACATCCCCTTTTTGCAATTGAGGTCCATATCCAATGCAGTAGGCGTCCGCGATAAGACAAAGTGGGATATCCGTCTGGCGATCACGCGTCTGAATGAACAATTGACCCGTATCCTCCACCGACTGTCGTCAGCCGACCCCTCCCTACTTACACCTTTAAAATAGCGAACATGACCTTTTCACTCGGATTCAGCCCCTGCCCCAATGACACCTTCATCTTCGACGCCCTCGTGAACAAAAAGATCGATACCGAAGGTCTCGATCTCGAAGTCCACCTCGAAGACGTGGAAACACTGAACCACTGGGCGATGGAAGGGAAGCTGGACATCTCCAAAATAAGCTATGGCGTCCTGCCGCTGCTGCTCGACCATTACCGGTTGCTGGATTCGGGCGGCGCATTGGGAAAAGGCGTGGGTCCCCTGCTGATAGCCAAAAAGCCCATCCAACTTAGCGCCGTTCCCCACAGCCGGATCGCCGTCCCCGGACGGCATACCACCGCGCACCTGCTGTTTTCCATGGCCTTTCCACATGCCCGCAACCGGCAGTACATGATCTTCTCCGCCATTGAGGAAGCCGTTCTCTCGGAGGCCGTCGACTGCGGTGTCATCATCCATGAGAACAGATTTACTTATCAGCAAAAGGGTCTGATCAAACTAATGGATCTCGGCGAATTTTGGGAAAAGGAGACGGGTGTTCCCATCCCGCTGGGGGGCATCGTCTTCCGTCGCGGTCAACCGCTCCCGCTTGCAGATAAGATCAACCGTCTCATCCGCAAAAGCCTGGAATACGCCTTCAGCCATTACCCTCAATTGCCCGATTATGTCAAAAGCCATGCGCAGGAGATGGACGAGCGTGTCATGCGACAGCATATCGATCTGTATGTCAATGATTATTCCCTCAGCCTGGGTCAGGAAGGCCACAATGCGGTTCAAACGTTGCTGAATACCTATGCCTCTTTTACCGCCAGCTCGTAAAGTTCCCGGGCCAGCTGCTGGCGATAGGTCCTTCCAGCAAATTCACCGACCCAGCGGATAGTCCGTACGGCATTGGTGAGGAATATCTCCGCGGCGCCTCCCAGTTCTCCGACACTGACGGGCTGCTCACGTACAGTGAATCCCCAACAGGGCATCCGTTCCAGTAGAAACCGGCGCATCACCCCCGCCACGCATCCTTCGGACAGTGGTGGAGTATATACCGTTCCCTTCCGGATATAAAAAAGATTGGCCATACAGCTATCGGCCACCCGTTCGGAATCATTGAGTACCAAACAATCGTCCCATCCCTGATCCCGGACGTAGCGCGCGGCCATCGTATACAGTAGAAAATTGTTCGATTTCAGATTGGCGAGGAAATCCCGGGATTTTCGCAGATCCCGATAGACCCCGACCCGGAGTCCGGATTCGTTGAAAGCAATCTGACCGGGAGTCAAAAGCGTTGATTCGATCACATAATTCAGAGGACCCCGGGCGGCGTCGAAAAGGGACCCCTCTCCGCGAAAGACCATTAGCCGGACCCTGCCGAGGGAGGAGTGCCCGTTCTTTAAGCATAGGTCCATGATCTGCCGGGTCAGGTTTTCCGCAGTAAGATCTGCCGGTGGCTCGAACATGAGCCTTCGCATCCCATTCCACAGCCTGTCGAAATGAAAGTCCCGCAACCGAATGCGGCCATTCTGAACCAGTAAGGTCTCGAAAAGCCCGTCTCCGTAGCGAAGCCCACGAGTGGAGACAGTCAAAACCGGGCTGCCAGCCCGATAAAATTCACCGTTATAAATGATTCCGTCCGAAGAAGGATCGCTCATTGCTGCTGGATGATACCATTCTTTACCGCGTACATGACGAGCCCTGCCATGGATTTGGCGCCGGTCTTCGTTTTCAGTTTGTCGCGGATGGCTTCCACGGTGCGGGGGCTGATATCCACGATGTCGGCGATCTCCTTGGTGGTCTTCTCCTCGCACATGAGTTTCAATACCGTCAATTCCTTCTCTGTGAGATTGATATCCTGGGGAGTGCCTATTTCGGGTCTCTTAGTCCGGAGGCCTGTGAGTAAAGCCTTGTTAGTCAGCTCGTTAAAAAAGAATTCCTGTTCATAGCAGGTCTTGATGGCCTGGTAGATGGTCTCCGAATCGGAGTTCTTCGTCAGATAAGAATTGGCGCCGATCTCCATCAGCTTGGAGATCATCGAGTGATCATTATGCATCGAAAGAATGATGACCTTCACGTGAGGATGATCTTTACGGATCTCGGGAAGGGTCTGAATACCATCCATGATCGGCATCTGGATATCCAGCAGAATAACGTCAGGCTCAATGTGTTTGAGGAGATTCAGCAATTGCATCCCGTTGTCCGCCTCGGCCACCAGTTCAACGTCTTTTTTTACGGCCAGCGCCGTTTTGACGCCTGCGCGGAAAAGGGCATGATCGTCTGCAATGGCTACTTTTATGGGCTGGTTAGGCTCTGGTCTTTTCATACGATTTTGAATTTAGTGTCGGGCGGAACTCTCTGCAAATTGAAGCAAAAAATGTGATACTTACTATAGGAGATTTACGCGACAACTTATTTTCGGAATATACTATACTACTAAGATAAGCTGTTTTTTTCCTATCTGAAAGAGGATTTTCTACGAGGTTCCCTATCGGTAATTTACGAGTAAACCCGTAAAAGCTGAAAAGTTAAAATCGGGCATTTGTGCGCTTGTCCACGTGAATGCGTACAAGTATTTTTGGTATAGTTGATTGACGAGGGATTAGCATCCTCAAACCGTCCAATGTCCTAGAAACCGTCCAGAACGTTTTTCAATATTCTATGAAATCCGGCAAAATCCAATTGTCAATCAACTTTCTTACGAAATAATCACTATCCTATAAAAAGACCGAAACCTATTGGCGGCCGTCTGCAACAGCAGACGGCTCTTTTTTTAGGGGCCTGTTTTTAGTCGATGATCTTATTCCGCATTGCATACATGATCAATCCTGCGATCGTCTTGGCTCCGATCTTGGTCTTCATGTTCTGTCGGATGGTCTCGATTGTACGGGTGCTGAGGAACACCTCTTTCGAGATCTCTTCGGTGGTCTTGTCTTCTGCCAGCAATTTCAGGATGCGTATCTCTTTTTCGGAGAACTTGATCGGACTCGGATAAAACTGCCGGACCTGTCTTTTCGTCTGTAGTTTGGAAAGGACCGCTTTATTGACCAGGTCGTTGAAATAGAAGTCGTCGTTCATGCAGGTGAGGATAGCCTGGTATATCTCGTCTGGATCGGTCGTCTTGGTCAAATAGGCATTGGCGCCCATCTCCATCATTTTCGAGATCATTTCCTGGTCATCGTACATCGTCAGGACGATGATCTTGACATCCTCGTATTCCTTCCGCAGCAATCCGATCGCATTGATCCCATCCACCTCCGGCATCCGGATATCCATCAGCAGCACATCCGGCCTCTTGATCTGCATCTTGTGTACCAGATCCTTTCCATCTTCGGCTTCCCACAATATCCTCAAATAGTCCTTATTCTTCAGCGCCATCTTTATACCGTCGCGGAAAATCTTATGATCATCAGCAATCGATACTTTGATTACTAGTTCAGCAGTCATACCGGAGGTTTGTAGAATTAATAGGTATAGGTGTTAATTTATGTTTAACGAAGAAGTACTATTGTTTTTCCAGGAATTTTTACGATTTTAAAAGTAATTTCCGCATTTCACAAAATGGGCACTTCTGCTCTTGTCCATCCACCCTGCACCGGCTATTTTTGTTTCGGAAGTTGATTGATAGGATCTAGCTTCAAACCATCCAAATGTCCCGTTTACCGTCCAGTAAAAGACTTCAATATCCTGAAAAACCCATCAGCAAAATCCAGTATCAGTCAACTTCTCTTTTCTCTTAACAACCACTGTCTCACACCACTCTCGTACTCACCCGGGGTAAGATACCTTTTATTTCGGTTGAGAAGTACGATATAACGCAAAAATCAAGGATTAAATTACACTCTACCATCCCGGCATCTCCAGCCGGGGTTATCCACATTTTAAACCGCATTGTGAATATCTTAAAAATCGGGTACATTTCCCAGCGTTTTTTTACTAAAGTTACGATAGTAAAAATACTATGTTTCTAGCGTGAAACTACTCTATTTTGACCTCGTAAACTTCCTGGTAAAATCCCGTCAAATGCAGTACAGACTTGTATTTCAGGCAATTTAACGCATTTTACCATAAATTTTGGCCGTTGTCCAGTTTTTTTTTTAGGGGTTAATTAGCCTTACAAACTAACATTTAACAACCTCTAAAAACGCGCTCAGTATGTTACAAAAAGAATTGATAGCCAAAAAAGACTATGCTGCTATCGGGGAAGAGATCAGCCATGAAATGGCCGCTGATTTCATTCGTAATTTCGACAGGGAATGTCCGAATGAGACCAAGGGCTTTACCATGGGAAAAAACATCCTTCTCCAGATACTTTCTCAGCCCGGATGCGCCGGAATGCGTTTTTACAACGGGATAAACGAGAACGGCCAAAAGACACTCGTTTATGTGGGTATCGACGCCGAAGGAAAAGACCTTGTCAGGAAGACAGTAGTACTCGAAGACGGTAGCCTCGCCACCGTCCGGGCAACTATCGCCGACAGAAATGACAACACGGAAGACACCCTGACTTTCGGGGATATCATGCGTATCATTTTTGGTTACTAATCGCTTGGATTATAGGGAAATACCTTTTATATTTGAGAAAATTTAACAGGTATTGCTTTTTAATCGGATAAGCTACATATCGGGAATATTACCCATTATCTTCTACCTGGTGTTCTTCAAACGGAACAGGGAAGGTGGATATTGGGTAATATTTCTTTATGCCATCTTCTCAATTTTCGCTGATACTGCATTCAAGATCCCAAGGATAAAGCACTACTCTTTCTATGTACTGAGCGCATTGACCATCATCGAATATTCGCTGTTCAGCTATTTCCTCTACCTCTCTTATAAGGAAAAGATATTCAAGACGATTTTAATCATCTGCTCGCTTTTGTTTTATGTAATTGCCATTATCAATATCCTGAGCAAACGATCCGCCACTTTCGATTCCCTGTCCGCTAGCCTGGAGGCCAGTCTCCTGATTCTCTTCAGTATCTTCTTCCTATATGAGCAAATCAAAGACCCAAGTATATTTTATGTTTATAATTCCAAACAATTTTGGGTAATTATTGCCTTTTTACTGTACTTTTCGTCCATCCTCTTTCTATTCATTTACGCTGTCACCTTTACAAGTCAACAACATAAGAGCTATTGGCGTATTAATAATATTTTTGATACGATTAAAAACCTACTTTTTACCGTCGCTTTTGCCATGAAAAAAAATAAACAAACCGAACAATCGTTAGAAAATTTTTACCCGGAAGAGAATTAAAACCGTGAATTAAACCTGACTGAATGAAAACCCCCTACCTTAACCTAACCGGCCGTCCTACGTAGAGTACGATGATGCAATGATACTATTAGAAGTCACTAACCCTGGTAGCAGCGTTTCGCTGGTGCTATTTTTCGGCACTATCGGGATGTTGGCATTGACCATCGGGTTGATTGTTTTTATCATTTTTCATCAGCGAAAGGTGATCCGCTACCAGCTGCGGTTGCAACGCATGGAACAGGATCAGCAAAAGCTCCTGCTCAACGCATCTATCCGTCTCCAGGAAGAAGAACGCCAGCGTATCGCAGCCGATCTGCACGATGATGCCGGCCCGCTGCTGGCCACTGCCCGCTTATACCTCAACGAGAACCTGGTCAATCTCGATAAGACCACGCAGTTACAAAGCATCTACAACGCCAAACAGATCATTGACGACACGATCCAACTGATCCGTAACATCTCGCATAGCCTGATGCCCCCTACCTTAAAGAATTTCGGACTCGAGTCTGCCGTCAACGACTTATTCCAGAAGATCAGCGGCTCCGGCAGCATGAATGCCAGCTCCCGGTTCCATGACTACAGGGAGAGACTACAGCCGGAAACCGAGCTGATCATTTTCCGCGTGATCCAGGAATTGGTGAACAATATACTCAAACACAGTAACGCCAGCTTCATTCACCTGACGCAGAATACGAGCGGCCAGAAGTTCTTTATCCGGCTGCATCACGACGGCCGCGGCATTACGCAAAACGATTTTAACAAACTGAATAAAAGCAATGTAGGCCTCGGTCTTAAGAATATCCAGAGCCGTCTGAAAGTGCTGCACGGGAAGATATTCTTTGAGAAGGACATGTCCCAGACCTACTACAAAGTAACGATCGAACTCATTAAGGAAGAAGAAGATAAGCTTCAGACACCGGTATAGAATTTATCTGTATCTTTAGTATATCTAATATCTATAGTTGAAGACCAAATACCGGAGCACACAATAGCCTATGGGAGTAATTAAAGTTGCAATAGCCGATGACCACAAGATATTCCGAAAGGGTGTCATCTTATCCTTACGCCCCTACAGCGCCATAAAATTCGTTCAGGAAGCAGAGAATGGGCAGGAGTTGCTGGACGGTCTCGCGGCTTCGCAACCGGATGTCGTGCTGATGGATCTGCGAATGCCCCAAAAAGACGGGATAGAGACCACCAAGATCATCGCCAAACAATACCCCTCCATCCATATCATCGCGCTCACCATGTATGAAGACGAGCGTTTCGTGAGCCATATGATGGAGATCGGCGCCAATGGCTATCTGCTGAAAAGCGCAGACCCGTCCGAGATCAAACGGGCTATCATAGAAGTAGCGACAAAAGGTTATTATCTCAATAACTTTGTCAATCGCATCCTGCTGAAGAAATCGCATGTCCGCACCAAAACGATCCCCAGCTTAAATACGGAAATCACGCTGAATGACAGAGAACGCGAAGTCGTTCGCTATATCTGCATGGAATTCACCGCCCAGGAGATCGCGCAAAAAATAGATGTCAGCCCCCGCACCGTAGAGGCCATAAAAGATAGATTGATGGAACGCTTTGGCGCTAAAAATACGGCCGGCCTGGTGTTTTTTGCCGTTAAAAACAACCTGATCGACTAGGGGCAGCAGCCCGGGCTGCCGCTGACGCTTACATCACCATCTCCGGCACTTCTCCGCGTATCACCAATCGCCCGGCAGTCTTACTCTTTATCTCATCCACTGACACCCCCGGGGCGCGTTCGATCAGCAGAAACCCTTCCGGCACTATTTCGAGCACGGCCAGGTCGGTAACAACCTTCTTTATACACTTCACCCCGGTTAACGGCAGCGTACAGGCAGCCAGCAGTTTGGGCCCGCCTTTCGGATCGGTATGCTGCATAGCCACGATGATATTGCGGGCGCTGGCCACCAGATCCATGGCCCCGCCCATGCCTTTGACCATCTTTCCGGGGATCTTCCAGCTCGCGATATCCCCCTTATCGGAGACCTCCATAGCCCCAAGTACGGTCAGATCCACCTTACCCGCCCGGATCATACCAAAGCTCTCCGCGCTGTCGAAAAAAGCGCCTCCCGGCAATATGGTGACGGTTTCCTTACCTGCATTGATCAGGTCGGGATCGATCTCGGAGTCCACGGGGTAGGGCCCCATACCGAGCATCCCATTCTCAGACTGTAACATGATAGTAATGCCGGGTGGAATATAATTGGATACGAGAGTGGGTATGCCAATACCCAGATTGACATACATCCCATCCCGTAGCTCACGTGCGATCCGCCTGGCGATGCCGAATTTATCCAAACCCATAATTATCGGAATTTTTATTGTAATCTCACGGTTCGACGCTCGATCCGTTTGGTATAACCCCTTCCCTGAAAGATACGATGAACATAAATTCCCGCGACATGCACATGGTCCGGATCGAGTTCTCCCGGCTGCACCAGCTCTTCTACCTCCGCGATCGTGATATTCCCGGCCTTCGCCATCGAAGTCGAAAAATTGCGCGTGGTCTTCCGAAATACCAGGTTCCCCAACGTATCCCCTTTCCATGCCTTTACTATTGCAAAATCTGCATGCAACGCATGCTCCATCAGGAAGGGTTTACCGTCGAATTCCCGAACCTCTTTCCCGACAGCTACCTCCGTCCCATAACCGGCCGGGGTGAAAAAGGCAGGGATCCCCATGGCGGCCATTTGAATACGTGTGGCGAGGGTGCCCTGTGGAACCAGGTCAACCTCCAGCTCGCCCGCCAACAACTGGCGCTCGAACTCGCTGTTCTCGCCTACGTAGGAGCTGATCATTTTTTTGATCTGCCTGGTTTTGAGTAAAAGTCCAAGACCGAAATCGTCGACGCCGGCATTGTTGGAGATACAGGTCAACCGGCGAATGCCCAGATGGGTAAGGGCATCGATACAGTTTTCGGGAATGCCGCATAATCCAAAACCACCGAGCATAAGCACTGCATTATCAGGAATATCGCGAACGGCCTCCCCGGCATCGGCAAACACTTTATTCATGGCAAGACATTTTTTATTTTGGCGTCGGATGTACAGGCCCGCGCGAAGATCGCCCCGTATCGCGTCCAGGATGCACCGGCCGGGACGAAGATCGCCCTGTATCACCCGCAGAATGCCCCGGCCTTAGCACAGGATGTCCGAATACGGGTATCAGTGTCGGATACACTGCTCCTTTATGGGCTGTGTCCGGCGCCGGCGGAGTGACTACGGGGGTCGCCGAAGGCCGGCTATAGGCTTCGGAACGCAGACGGTTGCCCTTTGACTGTAGACTGTCGAAAAGCATCTGCGTCAGATCGGGGCGAGCCATATAATAGTCATAGCTCTTCCGGAACTGCTCCCGGGATACGCCATGCAGAAGGAACACCTGCTGGTATAACCGCAGCCTTTCCTCCTTGAGATCGATATGCGCGGAGTCCTTTGTCAGAAAAGACGAATATTGGTCGGCCTGGATCATATCCCAGAGCACATCCTCCATCTTTTGCCGGGAAAGGACACCCGAAGGGATACGATCTTTGTCCGAACAGCCCGTTGCCATCCCAAGGATCATCAAGAGCGCCAATATCCCCCTTCTCATTGCAAATCCTGTTTATACTTATTGACATTCGAAACATCCAGCTTCGTCAGCAGATCGAGCGCCCTGGCTTTCTCATCGGGAGGCGATTTCTGAAAAATCCTGCTCAGCTCGGTATACCTCCCTTGAAAAAAGAACTGCATGATCATCGTATTCGGCGTCTCGGTATTGATCGTATTGAGCATGTTCAGCGCATTCAGCATCCCCGTCCGCGCATCGGCCTCCCGGTCATACATCTGGTCCAGACCGCTCCGGAAATAGCTGTAATACGCATCGTGGATCAGCGTATACTTGCTATTGGTAAGATTTTCGATCAGCCAGTACCGGTTGCGGACATTATCAAATGGCTTCCATCCATTGATATTTTGCCCTTCCGGCGCATTGTTCACGATATTCAATGCCTTCTGAAGATATGGGTCTCCGCCACGCAACGAAAAGCTATCGAAATCCAGCCCTAGTATGATGTAGACATAATAAGCGATCTCCGCGGTCAGGTTGGCAGCATAGGGCTCCGTACCCTGTACCCGGTTCTCGTTGAAATCCAGGGTTTGGAACTCTACATACCGGAAGCTGAAGCTCTCGTCCTGGAAATTGATCAAAGGGCTCTGATAGCTGGTATTGAATACCGGCCGTCCCGCCTGAACCGTCAGGGTAGCCTGGAACGTATTGTTGTCTCCGCTGGAGCTGATGTTGATCAGAAAATTACACTTGATCTTCTCATTCTCCCTGAAATTCTCGCCGGTCCATTGCCGGTTGTTTATGAAATTATAAATTGCGTTCTGCAGGGTTTGGAACTGTTTGTGATCGACCGTGGACGGGACCCGGTTGGCCAGCACGGTGACATTGGCCTGCAGTTCCTGGGCCCTAAGACCGGGCACGAGAAGGAAAAGAGCTGCGAACAGGGTGAAAAACGATCTACACATATAACCGGTTTACTATAGTATCAACGATATCCCGGGCCACTTGTTGCTTAGGTTTTTTCTCATAAGACTGTTCGAAACCACCCTTTCCGAAAATGGTGATCTTATTGGTATCGACTCCGAAACCCGCACCTTCGTCCCGCAGCGTATTCAGCACGATGAGGTCGGCATTCTTCCCCTGTAGTTTGCGAAGAGCGGACTCACGTCCATCCGTCGACTCCAGGGCAAATCCTACCAGCACCTGCCCTTGCTTTTTCAGACCGCCGAGGGTTTTCAGGATGTCCTCCGTCATCTTCAGCTCGAGCGTCAGGGTATGATCGCTCTTTTTGATCTTTTCGCCCACAGGGTCAGCTGGCGTATAATCAGCGACCGCCGCCGAAAGGACGGCGATATCTACAGTTTCGAATTCGTTCATACAGGCCTTGTACATGTCGGCCGCCGAGACCACCCGCCTCACCGAGATGCCCGGACTGTCGATCTCCAGGGTCGAAGGCCCCAGCACGAGATGAACCTCGGCTCCCCGCCCGGCCAGTTCTTCCGCAATGGCCACGCCCATCTTACCGGAGGAGTGATTCCCGACAAAACGCACTGGATCGATGGCCTCATAGGTTGGACCGGCCGTAACAAGCGCTTTTTTGCCGGCAAGAGAGGATTCCAAAGATAGATCCCGCCGAAGGAATTCCAGGATGGTCTCCGGCTCCGCCATCCGCCCGTCCCCGAAAAGCCCGCTGGCCAACTCGCCGCTTTCCACGGGAATGATCCGAGTACCGAAAGCGCGCAAACGCCGCAGGTTTGACTCCGTGGCCGGATGTCTCCACATATCCTCATCCATCGCAGGCGCAAGGATCACCGGACATGTCGCCGATAAATAAGTTGCCATTAAAAGGTTATCGCAGATACCGGCCGCCATTTTGGCCATCGTATTACAGCTGGCCGGGGCAATGACCATCCTATCGGCCCATCGCCCCATCCCAACGTGATTGGCCCAGGTGTCGCCGGCAAAAAGATCGGAAAGAACGGGATTCTTTGACAAAGTGGACAAAGACAGGGGAGTCACGAAATCACGCGAAGCGGGTGTCTGGATCACACGCACGGACGCCTCTTCTTTGACCAGGAGCCTGATCAGGAGCAGAGCCTTGTAGGCCGCTATGCTTCCGGTTACGCCGAGCAGGATCTTTTTTCCCTTGAGCATGCGAAGGGTATAAGAAAACGCTTATTTAAGCGCTTATTTAAAGAGATCGTCGTCGTTGCGACGGTAGTAGATCTTCTCGTCCATGAATTCCTGTGTAGCCAGCAGAGCCGGGTTCGGCATGCGCTCGTAGGCCTTGGAGATCTCGATCTGCTCCTTGTTCTCGTGTATCTCCTCCAGGCTGTCCGTATGGCTGGCAAATTCTTCCAGCTTGTTATGCAGCTCCTCTTTCAGAGAGATGTTGATCTGATTGGCCCTTTTGGCGATAATCGCGATCGACTCATACAGATTGCCGGTCTTCGCCTTGATATCGGTCAGATTCTTGGTCTCCACCACATTAGTGGTGTTTGCATTAACTTGCCTTCTTAACCTGCTCATTTTTAAGAGATTTAATGTTATTTTGGGATATAGTCAGGTACTCCTGCACGCTTTTGTTCAATTTACTGTCAGGAAAACGATCGATGAATTCATTGCATTGTGTGACAACCGTCTCGAAACGGTCTTCTTTCTTTTCCTCGATACTCTGCAACGCATACTGATAGTCCGCCTTTATGATCAATAATTTGTATTCATCGCTTTTTTCAGAATCCGGATAGCTGGTCATCAGGCTGTTGAGCGCGACGCCGGCAGCCTTATAATATCCCAGGTCATAATAGAGCTGTGCGCTACGAAAATCCTTCAGCTCCAGCTTTGCTCTGCATTTATCGATAATCTCGTTCGCCTCCTTGGTCTTGTCCGATCCGGAGTGCGTATTGATAAAGGCCTGCATAAAACCGATCGTCTTTGTCGTATTGGTCTGGTCCAGGTCTACTTTGGGCGACTGTTTATAAAAGGTATAAGCCCGCATATAGTCCATCTCTTCGGCCTTATTGCTATTGGGGAACACCTCTACAAAACCCTTGAACAGGTTCTCCGCGTTGGCATAATCCCTCAGATAGTAAGAACAATAGGCGAATTTGTAATAAATATCCTCGAAATGCTCGCTCCCTTTGAAGACCCGGAACAATTCCTCGAACAGCTGTTGGGCATGATTATAATCCTTGGCTGCGTAATACTTATCGGCTATCCGCAATTTATAATCATAATCGTTGCTTTTCATCACTTTGGAAAATCCCGAACAGGAAGCTAACCCGATGATGATTCCTATGGATAAAACAGTAATTAATCGCATAAAGGCCTGCAAAGTTAAAAGAATTTACGCAAATATGCCAGTAATTACGGTCCGCACAAAAAAAAGCGAGCCTGATGGCTCGCTTTTAACACTTTATAAGAGGATTGGTTACCTTCTGCGCAAGTTGGGGTGCGGAGCAGGTACCGTATTCGGTCCTTCTTCACCCGTGCCGTCACGCAGATCGACCGTATTCTCATCCCCGTTGCTCTGACCATAACGGAAGATGAAGCGATCTAGGCTAACTCCTTCTTTTTCAACCAGATAGTTAATAACTGCGTTCACGCGGTCCCAGCTCAGCTGTTGAGCAGACTTGCTCGATTCGCCATAGCCTATAACAGCCACCTTACAGGTGGGATTGTCGCGCATTTTCTGTGCTGCACTGGCCAAAAGGGCTTTTTGCTCCTTGGTCAGTGTAACAGAACGACCCTTGAACGTAATGCTGGGCAGATCGCCGATGCTGCATTTGCCTTTGCCGTTACCATATACGCCGGCATTCAGCGAATCCCTCAGGTCTTTACAGCATTGGGGATCCGGACACTTGCCTACGCCATCGGCGTCTACAGGCTGACACTGGGTGGGAGTGATCAGCTCCTTATCCTTACAATCCGGTACGCCGTCACCGTCCGTATCACGGCTTACACCATGTGTATCGACCGGGCAGCCTTTGGGCGTATTGGGTTCCAGATCAAACTGATCCGTAACACCGTCCCCATCGGTATCATCCAACACGGGTTTGGGCAGCTTCATATGGCGGGGAGCGTTGATCTCGTTATACGCATAATCCAGCGGGTTGATCCACCATAGCGGCTCAACGGCATGTTTGCGGAATATGTTCACGTTGATGCCCAACGATACGAAATTATAACGGTCCTTGGCGCTCGTTTGAGCTACGCTGTTCGTTGCGCCCGGCGTCCAGTTGTTCTGCCATTGCTGACCGTCCAGCAGGTTGGTAGCCGTAAACGTGAATTTATCTTCCAGCGCGATATTCACCTTATCGGTAAGCTTAACCTGTATGCCCGCACCGACTACTCCGACCACGGTTAGCGGTACCCCTCCCAGAAGCGCGCTCGTGCTCGGACGCTCCGCGATATGGTTCCATTTGCCGGTCAGGACGTTCTTGAGATCGCTGATAATATCCTTACGATGTTTGTAATCCAGCAACGGATATTTATTGATCACGTTCTGATAACCGGCCAGGTAGCTGTCATCCTGTTTGTACAGGGTCCCGTAGGTCATCAAACCGGGGCCACCGAAGAAATATGCATTCCAGCCGATCTTGGCCTTATGGAAATTGATATTGTTGATCGTGAAGATCCCCTGGAAGGAAAGTTCGTGGACCGTACTACGGTAGTTGTAGAAAATGGGATAATAGCTGCCGCTGTTCTGTTCAGGGAACAGGTTGGCCTGCGTGAGCGACGGGTTGCGGCCGTAAGATTGCGAATACTGATAGTTCAGACCTCTGAGCCGGATCCAATCATATTCGGCCCGGACGGAAAACATATAACCCAGCGCCTTCCGGATATGTATGCCGAAGCCGCCTGTCGGTCCCCAGTTATGTACTGAAGTAAATCCATTGGTATATCCTCCTTTGACACCGATCTCCCATTCATTTCTTGGTTTGGCAGGAAAAGGATAAGAATTGTTCAGGAATTCATTGTGCTGTGCAAGTCGTTTCGTAGGTATTAGAGATGAGTCCCGAATATCATAGCTGTAGCCCACCGATTGGGCCTGCGAGTATGACATCATAAGGCATAGTAACCCAAATAAAAGAGTCAATTTTTTACTTGCCATAACTGAAGTTTATGTGAATGAATGAATTAAACCTGAGAAGAAATATGGTGCAAAAATAGATATTGGTGAGCAATAACCAAATTTTTTTAACAATACGTATGAAATAAAAGTTGTATAGGCGCACACCGTTAGATCGCCAAAATTTAAAAATATAACCATTCCTCCGAAAGTATATTCAAAGTAGTAATATTGTCCTTCCGTTCATATTCTGCGGGTCCGTTTTGTATAACATTTTCATTACCATGCAGGAGCCGTCGAAAACGGCTCATAGGTCTGACATTAGCCATTTGCGTGAATAGGGCTAATTTTAGCGGAAGCCCTATTCACGCACATATACCTATAAATGAAAATAGCGCAAGCCATACTACGCGAGGAGCTGCTCGTTTTCGATAAAACGTTCAAAGAGGCGGTCAAAAGTCAGACGCCTTTGCTGGATAGGATCATGCGGTTCATCGTCAATAGAAAAGGAAAGCAGCTTCGACCCATGTTCGTGCTGCTGTCCGCCAAATTATGCGGCCCTGTCGATGATGCCGCCTACCGGGCGGCTTCGCTGGTCGAGTTGCTGCACACTGCAACGCTCGTGCATGACGACGTCGTCGACGAGTCGCTGGAAAGAAGGGGCTTCTTTTCTACGTACGCCCTCTGGAAAACGAAAATATCGGTGCTCGTGGGCGATTACCTGTTGTCGAAAGGGCTGCTGTTGTCGTTGGATCACGGCGATTTCCGGGTATTGCAATTGCTTTCGGACGCTGTTCGCGAAATGAGCGAGGGCGAGCTCCTCCAGATAGAAAAGTCGAGGTCCCTCAACCTCAGCGAGTCGGTATATTTC
>Ga0134126_10003876_pt1 | contig 18733 bp, 14 predicted proteins | sample KB31752_FD_96881 | JGI IMG/M metagenome (GOLD analysis project Ga0134126, IMG submission 96881) | Terrestrial soil microbial communities with excess Nitrogen fertilizer from Kellogg Biological Station, Michigan, USA - KB3-175-2 | ecosystem: Environmental > Terrestrial > Soil > Unclassified ...
AGGCTCTCTTCCTTCCGCTCCTGCTGCAACGCCACATAATTGCGGATATACTGGATCTCTTTTTCGATCACGATCTTGTCCACATTGCATTCATACAGCTGATACCGCAACAGCTCGGAGAAACTCCACAGCATGCTCCTGGCCTTCCCATTCCGCCGGTCGATATGTCCATAGATCGAATTGATCGAGTTGAAGAGAAAATGCGGATTGAATTGCGCCTTCAGAAAATCCAGCTCATTGCGGATGCGCTGTTTCTCCATGGCATCGATGTATTGCCGGGCGGCGATCTTCTCCAGGACCTGCTGCACGGCAACCGTAAAGACCACCCAGATAAAGATATTCAGAAACGAAAGCCGGAATACGGTCGCCGCGTCCGGAGCAGGCGCGCCGGGATGAAAAAGATGGACTTGCAGCCAGATCGCCAGCGGCGTCCGGAGGAGGGCGCTCAGCACGATGGCCGTGGGAAACAGCGCCACGAATGCCCAATACCGTTTCCGGTGCAGCAGCCGGGGGATGGCATAAAAAAGCTGCAGATAGTAGTTAGCCGCCACGAACAGAAGATAGCAGAACTGGACGGTCAGCGTCCGGGTGATCGTAAACACGTGATCGTGAAAAAGGAGGATCCAGCAAGCATAAAGACCGCCCCAGAGCCCCATCGATATCCAGATACGCCGTTGGTTCATGTAACCCTAAAGATACCGACTGCCCCGGCGAAACCGGCGGGATATTACATGAAATGCAGGAAAACCGGGACGACCCGATCTCATCATGACTTCCGCCGGGGTGGTGTAAAAGTTTTGCCGCCCGCGAGCCACGGCACATTTCGTGGCGGAGATGATCGGCGACATCCTCATGCCGCCTTCGCCGCCCAGGACGGGGCTCTGGGCCGTGCTGCATGAGAGCCGGGTAGATTATGCGATGCTGTTCACCGGCGTTTTCCTGTTGCTGGAAGGTCCCGGCGTGTTCTCCCTGGACAGGATCCGCAAAAAAAGGATAATTTACACGCATGAAAGCCGCCTCCATTCACGAGATCAAGCAAGAACTTCAAACCCTTCCGCCCTCCCAACTCACCGAACTGTGTCTCCGTCTGGCACGTTTCAAGAAAGACAATAAGGAGCTGCTGACCTATCTGCTCTTCGAAGCGGCGGACGAGACCAGTTATGCCGGGTCGATCAAGAAGGCGATCGACGAGGAGTTCGAAGAGCTTCCCAAACCCAACCTTTATCTCACGAAGAAAAGCCTGCGCAAGGTGCTCCGCGTTACCGCTAAACAGATCCGTTATACCGGATCGCCGCAAACCCAGGTGGAGGTACTTACCTATTTTCTCCGGAAGCTCCGGCAGTCCGGCATCCCCTACAAGGATAGCCCCGTGCTGGTGAACCTGTACAAACAACAGATCAAAAAGATCCGCACCGTGATCGATAGTCTGCACGAAGACCTGCAACACGATTACCTCAAAGCCCTGCAGGGGCTGGAAGGATAAAATCCTATCGGAATTGATCAAAAGATCATCTGAGCCGCCGCGCGCATCTGCTTATCTTTAAGCCTATGAACCGCTTGCTCGCACTCCCCTTGCTGCTAACCTTTTTCATGGCCGCCGCACAGACCCCGGCAGACCGGCAAAAAGCCGAAGCGCTTTTGCGCCGAATGACGCTGGAAGAAAAGATAGGCCAGATGACCCAGGTTACCCTGGGCGTCGTCTGCACGCCACAGGACGGTGTGCTCGATCCCGCGGCGCTCAAAATGGCGATCCGGGACTATAAGGTCGGCTCCATCCTCAATGTCACCAACCATGCGCTAACGGTGGACCAATGGCGCCGGGTCATTACGGAGATCCAGGATGAAGCGAAAAAGACGCGGCTGCAGATCCCGGTGATCTATGGGCTCGACGGCATCCACGGGCAGACCTATACGTTGGACGCCACGCTGTTCCCGCAAAACATCGGGATGGCCGCTACCCGCAACCCGGAACTCGTCGCCGCCATCACCAAAGTAGCGGCAAAAGAGCTGCGGGCCTCCGGCGTCCGCTGGAATTTCGCGCCGGTGCTCGACTGCGGCCGGCAACCCCTATGGTCCCGTTTCCCCGAGACCTATGGCGAAGACGTCTATATCGGCAAGACCATGGGTGTCACGGCGATCAAGGCCTATGAGGAAGATGGGTTGAGACAGCCTACAGCCGTCGCGTCCTGTATGAAACATTTTCTTGGCTATTCCGATTCGCGCACAGGCAAGGACCGGACGCCTATCTACCTTCCCGAGATCGAAATGCGCGAATACTATCTGCCGCAATTCCGCGCGGCGGTTCAGGCGGGAGCTTCCACGTTGATGGTCAACTCCGCCGAGATCAATGGAACTCCCGTGCACGCCAATCATTATCTCCTTACGGACGTACTGCGCAAGGAGCTCGGTTTCCAGGGCGTCGTCGTGTCGGACTGGGAGGATATCATCCGCCTGCATACACGGCATTTTGTCGCCGCTACACCCCGCGCTGCCGTGGCCATGGCCGTCAATGCCGGCGTGGACATGAGCATGGTGCCCTCCGATTTCTCTTTTTTCGTGCTGCTCAAGGAAGCGGTGGAGAAAGGCGAGGTTCCCATGAGCCGCATCGACGAGGCCGTCCGCAGGATCCTCCTGTTAAAATATGACCTCGGATTATTCGACAACCCCTACCCCGAACCGGCTGCTGCAGCGAACTTCGGCTTACCCGAATACCAGACCCTGGCGCTTCAGGCTGCTCATGAAGCCATGACCCTTCTCAAAAATGACAATGCGGTACTCCCGCTTCATCACGACGCCCATCTCCTCGTCGCAGGCCCTTCAGCCCGCAGCATCACCGCCCTCAATGGATGTTGGTCTTATACCTGGCAGGGCAACCAGGAGCAATGGTACCCCGCCGGCAGCAAGACCATCGTCGCCGCCCTGTCTGACAAACTAGGGGCCGACCACGTTACGACGACGGCCGTCGCCGGTTTCGACAACCCCGCCAATTACGATACCGCGGCGCTGAAGACAGCCGCCACCGGCGCCGATGTCATTGTCCTTTGTCTGGGCGAGAACGCGTATGCCGAAAGCCCCGGGAATATCCGCGACCTGGCCCTGCCGGAGAACCAAACCGCCCTCGTCCGCGCGGCGGCCGGTACCGGCAAACCCGTGATCCTCGTGCTTACGGAAGGCCGGCCGCGCTTTATCACCGGCATCGCCCCGCTGGCATCCGGAATCCTCATGGCCTATTGGAGCGGCCGCAAAACGGCCGAAGCCATCACCGATGTCCTCACCGGCGAATACAACCCCGACGGCCGCCTCCCCTATAGCTACCCCCGCAGCATGGGCGAGATGGTGCTCTACGACCGGAAACCCACCGAAGACATCCGCGAGATCTTCAATTCGGATATGACCATGAACGGCTATGATCCCCTGTTCCCGTTTGGCTGGGGGCTTAGCTATACGACATTCACCTGCGATGGGATACACCTCAGCAGCGACAAGCTCAACGGCAATGGCAAACTAACGGTGAGCATCACCGTACACAACATGGGCAACCGCGACGGCAAGCATACCGTCGAGCTGTATACGCACGAACACTACGCGAGCATCACGCCCAATATGCGGCGGCTACGCGCCTTCCAAAAGATCTTCCTGAAAGCGGGGGAATCGCAAACGGTGAGCTTTACCCTGGATAAGAACGATCTGGCCTTCGTGAATGCGGAGTTAAAGACCGTCACGGAGCCGGGAGACTTCGATGTGTATATCGAGGATCAGAAAGCGACGTTTAGCTATACTGCAGAGGCTCAATAGCCCCATTTTTTCATGATGTCGTAATCCTGCTTGCAGCAGTCGAAAGGATCTTTGCCCTGGTAGGACTCCTGCTCGACGATGTAGTATTTCGTTCCACCCTTCCTGCCCTGATCGCAGACCTTTTTGGTGTCGACGATCCCCTGGCCGAGAACGGTGCTCTCGTATTTCTCATCGGCCGGCTTGCCCGCGGTGGCCGGGATCTCATCTTTGACATGCATCAGCTCGAAACGATCGGGATATTGCATGATAACGGCGATGGCGATGGCGCCGCCATTGTAGAGATTTCCCATATCCAGTTGCTGGGCGACCAGCGCGGGATCGGTCTTCTGTAAGATGATATCGTACATCTTTTGGCCGTTGAGCACGGTGTTGAACTCGAACCAGTGGTTGTGGTAACCGAACTTCATGCCGTGGGCCTTGCACAATTCGCCGTTCTTGTTGAACAGCTCGAGAAACCGTACCAGGTCGTCGTATGTTTTGTAATAGCTTTCGTCGATCCACGGGCTGATGACATATTGCTGGCCTGCCGTGGCCGCATCGTCCACGAGCTGTTTCCAGCCGTCCGTAAAATCGTTCTTCGAGGCGTCCCAACTGTCCTTGGTGAACGACGTATGCCCGCTGCACATCTTCAGCCCATTGCTGTCCAAAAGCGCCTTGAATTCTTTGGCGCTATAGTTCTTATAGAATTTGCCGTTCGCATAGCCGGCATGTTCGACATATTTATAGCCACTTTCGGCGACCTTCTTCAGACTGCCGGCGGGATCGGTGTTCATCGCGTCCCGGACGCTATAAAGCTGAAGGCCGAGATAATCTTTTTTAGTAGGAGACATTAAAGCACTGGCGGGAAGGATGCTGGTGGCGGCGGCGGCCAGGGCGCTGTTCTTAAGAAAGGTTCTGCGGGAGTGACTCATAACTAACGGAATGTTGTGAACGAATGTAAGCTATTTATCCGATATTCGTTCCAGCACATCTATGGAAAAACCGATCAAAAAAGCTGTCTGGAAGAATATTTTCCGGCTCATCCTCCCGTACCGGAAAAAGTTTTTGTGGGTAGTGGGGCTGGGTCTGCTGAGTACCGGCGTAAGTCTCATTGAACCCTTGATCTACCGGGTAGCGATCAATGACGTGGCGGGTCTCTTTGTCCGTCAGGCCCGCGAGAATGCACAAAAAGACCTGGGGGTGGACCCCGATGAAGCCGAAGGCATCCGGAACATGATCCGGGGTGAGCTTCCCGACTCGGCCGCAGCCAGGCATGATCCTGCCGGCAATAATTCGGGCGCCGCGGTCACACCCGGCTCCGGCAGCAGCAGCTCCGCCACCGCACCCAATGTTTCCGCGCAACCGGTCCCTCATTCCCCCGGGCATGTGGCCGCGCGCTCGCCAAAACAGGCGTTGAATACGTTGCTATGGGCCGTCGCCTGGCTGTTTGCAATCAATCTCGTGGCCACCCTCCTCTGGCGGCTGGGCGAGAACACCAATACGCGGCTCTCCTGTTCCATCGAACAAAGGTTCATCCAAAATACCTTTGCCCATGTCCTCCGGCTGCCGCTTTCCTTTTTCGGCCGGCGCAGCAGCGCCGCCATCGCCAAACAGATCGACCAGTCGGAAGAGGTCACCGGCGTTGTCAACGGCCTGTCCCAGCAGGTGCTGCCCGAGCTGATCAGCCTGGCAGGCATCCTCGGCATCATGTTCTGGCAGAATGTGGCGCTGGCCTCGGTGGCGCTTATCACCATCCCCTTCTATATCCTCATCGCCTGGCGTTCTGCCGGCCGGCTCGAGTCGGGGCTTTCCAATTACTATTCCCGTTGGGAAGAGGTCTCTTCCCGCATCCAGGATGGGCTTGCAGGCATCAAGACCGTAAAGCTGTCCGGCGCCGAGCAGCAGGAGGTCCGCCAGCTGCAGAAGGTCGCGGGCGAGGCCTATAAAGATTATATCGATCGGGCAAGGCTCGCCAATAAATACGTGTTCTGGGAGACGATGCTCTCTCATCTGTCCACGGCCCTCGTGTTCGGCTATGGCGGCTATCTGACGCTCGAGAATAAGCTCACGCCCGGGGATGTCGTGATGTTCGTCGCCTATCTCGACCGCCTCTATGGTCCCGTGGATACCCTCGCCAGCCTGTGGGTGGAGCTCCAACAGAACGTCGCCTCGCTCGCCCGTGCTTTCCGGCTGCTCGACAAAGGCGTCGAAGAAAAAGCCGGTCCTGCCTTGCAGCTTACGCAGGGCCGCATCGAATTCCGCGATGTCTGGTTCCGGTATAACGATGAACGCGACGTACTCAAGGGCCTTTCGTTCACGCTGGCGCCCGGCAGGTCCACCGCCCTCGTCGGTGGTTCCGGCGCCGGTAAAACGACGACTGCAGATCTGCTGATGAAATTGTATGAACCTTCCGGCGGCAGCATCCGGATCGACGGTCAGGATCTGCGCACGCTGGATGCCGCATCGGTGCGCCGCCAGATCGGCATGGTGTCCACGGATGGGGCTGTGTTCCGCGGGACCCTGGCCGACAATATCCGCTACAAACGCCCCGATGCCACCGACGAAGAGGTCCTGCAGGCCGCGATGGCCGCGGGCATGCACGCCACCCTGCAACGGCTGCCGCAGGGGTTGCAGACACCCGTGGGTGAAAGCGGCATCGGCCTCTCCGTGGGCGAGCGCCAGCGCATCCAGATCGCACGCGTGCTCGTCGCCAAACCCCGTATCCTCATCCTCGACGAAGCCACGGCCAACCTCGACTATGCCACCGAAGCCGAGATCCGGAAGACCATCGAGGACATCCGCCGCTCTACGACGATCCTCATCATCGCTCACCGTTTCTCCATGGTCCGCGACGCCGACCACGTGATCGTCCTCGACGAAGGACAGATCGCCGAGGAAGGCGCCCCCGCCGAGCTGCTGAAAAAAGACGGCTGGTTCGCACATTTTGCTGCCGCGGCCGAGGAAGAGGAGGAAGAAGAGGATCCCACCGAAGAAGAAGACACGGAGGAGGAAGAAGAGTAAAGTTTATGGATTTGCGCTTTTTCGGTATCTTATACATTTAAACAACGCCGATCTCATGCAGAGATATTTCGTCCTCGCGCTGCTGCTCGCCACCCTCCTGCCCGCGCATGCCCAATCCCCCGGCACCGACACCCTGCCCTGTATGCAAAAAGCCCAACGGCTACTCGACCAGGCCCTGAGCTTTATGGAAAAGAACTACTATCGCAAGGACGAAGTGAACTGGCCGGAATTCGAATCCCGGGCCAAACAGCAGCTGATGACCGCCGGCAATTGCGAAGACGCCTATGCCACGATCACCTGGTGCTTCAAACAGCTCAACGAACGGCATAGCTTTGTGATGTCCCCGGCCAAAGCCGCGAAATACATGGGTGATGACGAAAACTCCGGTCCTGAGGTTCCGCTTTCCGAGCTCGTGGGTGACATCCACGGCGAATGGCTGCAGGACAGCATCGGCTATCTCACGGTTCCCTGGGTGAGTACGGAAGACTCGCTCATCTGTGAACGTATTGCGGACAGCCTTCAGCACGTGATCGCCCGGCTGGACTCCAGGGGCGGCATCTCCCGCTGGATCATCGATCTGCGTAAGAACACCGGCGGCAACTGCTGGCCGATGCTCACCGGTATCGGTCCCCTGCTGGGGAACGGCGTCTGCGGATATTTCGTAGCCGGTGATGACCGCGTTTCTATCACCTATCAGGACGGATCGGCCATTCAGGGACGGCATGTCCGCTGCCGCGTGAGCGGTCAGGCCTACAGGCCCCTGCGAGCTCAACGATCCGTCGTAGTGCTCACCGGCCGCCGCACCGTAAGCGCCGGCGAGACCGTGGCCCTCGCGTTCAAAGGGCGGGCGCAGACCCTGCTCATCGGCCAGCCCACGGCAGGACTCACCACCGGCAACGCGCACTATGCATTATCGGACGGGTCGATGCTCGTGCTCTCCTTCTGCCAGGAAGCCGATTGCAGCGGCCGCGTGTGTGACGGCAGCATCGTACCCGACAAGCTCATCTCCGCGGCCCCCACCGCCGGCGACGATCCCGCCAAAGAAGCCGCGGTGAGTTGGCTGACGAGCCGGTAAGATGTGCCGATGCGCCGCGTCTTTAAAAATACCTTACCTTGAGGCCCTCAAAAAATCTTTTATGATCCCTACCGCCCTTCGTAGTGGACTGCTCCTTGCCATCGTGTGCGGCGCCGTTGCCTGCCACTCCGGCAATACCCCGGCCGAAACCACCGATACCAGCATCGCCGCTTTCAACAAGGACACGCTGGCCGCCGATATCAAAGTGCTGGCCTCGGATTCCTTTCAGGGCCGCCGCCCCTTCACCCCGGGCGAGACCAAAACGATCGACTATCTCGTAAAAGCCTATTCCGGACTGGGTCTCGAACCTGGTAACGGCAACGGCTATACGCAGGATGTCCCACTCGTGGAGATCAGCCCGGCCTCCACTCCCACCCTGCAGGTCCACTCGCCCAAAGGCGCCATCGCGCTGAAGAATATGAACGATTTCGTCATCTGGACGGAGAAACCGGATAGCATCGATGCCGTCGACAAAAGCGATATGGTCTTCGCCGGGTTCGGTATCGTGGCCCCCGAATATCACTGGAACGACTATGCGGGACTGGACGTCAAAGGTAAAACGGTTGTCGTCATGGTCAACGACCCCGGTTTCTACGACTCTACGCTCTTCAAAGGACATACGATGACCTACTATGGCCGGTGGACGTATAAATACGAAGAGGCCGCACGGCAGGGTGCCAAAGCCTGCCTCATCATCCACACTACGGCCGCCGCCTCCTACCCCTTTTCCGTCGTGCAAAGCAGCAATGGCGGCGTAAAGCTCCACCTCGATACCCGAGGCAACGCAGGTTACCAGCTCACGCTACAGGGCTGGATCACGGAAGAAACGGGAAGGAAATTGCTTGCCGCAGCCGGCAAAGACAGCAGCCTGCTCAAAGCCGCGCAACACCCGGGATTCAAAGCCGTGCCGCTGCCTTTGCAGCTATCGGGCTCCGTGAAAGTGCATGAAGTCTACAACTTGTCGCACAATGTCGTCGCGAAGATCACCGGCACGAAGTATCCCAACGAATACGTGATCTTCTCGGCCCACTGGGATCATCTTGGTATCGGCAAGCCCGACGCCAAAGGTGACTCCATTTATAATGGCGCGGCAGACAACGCCAGCGGCACGGCCGCGCTGCTGCAGATCGCACGGGCCTTCAAAAGTCTGCCGGACAAACCGGAACGGACCGTGATCTTTCTCTGCGTCACGGCGGAAGAACAAGGCCTGCTGGGCTCGGCTTATTATGCGCAGCATCCCATTTATCCGCTCTCGACAACGGTGGCCAATCTCAACATCGACGTGCTCAATACGTACGGACCCACCAAGGACATCACCTATAGCGGCAAAGGACAATCCACGCTCGAAGACATGCTCGCCGATGCGGCCAGGACGCGAGGACGGTATGTAGCGCCGGAGGATCATCCGGAGGCCGGTCATTACTTCCGCTCCGATCATTTCAATTTCGCGCGAGCCGGTGTGCCTTCGCTCACGGCCGATGGCGGCGTCGACGATCTCACCAGGGGCCCGGCCTATGGCAAACAAAAACACGACCAATATACCGCGGAGCGCTATCATCAGCCCGCCGATCAGTATGACTCTACATGGGACCTCACCGGTGGCTTGCAGGATGTCGAGCTGGTGTATGCCATTGGAAAAAGACTGGCCTTCGGTCACGAATGGCCGGAATGGAAACCGGGTTCCGAATTCAAAGCCCTTCGCGATAAGACGGCCGCCGATCGAAGCGCCGGCGATCAGACTAAATAAAGAATTATTTGTTTGCTCAGTTGCTAAAACTTTAAATTGCCCCTCGAAAACGCTACCGCGTTTTCGTCCGAAGGACAGACATTAGCGCTTTGCCGGAAATGCGCTAGTTTTCTGAAAGCGCATTTTCCGGCACAATTAAAACCCAACACCAGGATGGGAGACCTTCAGATCAAGAAACAAGCTAAGAAATACGATGCCGTTATTGTAGGATCGGGCGCCGGCGGCGGAATGGCGGCCTATGTGCTGGCAAACGCAGGCCTCAAAGTCTGCTTGCTGGAAGCAGGTCCGATGTTCGATCCGAAAAAAGACAGTAACCAGCTCCTGAACCCGTGGGAATCCGCACGACGCGGGGCAAGCACCCGGTTCAGACCCTTTGGCGATTTCGACGGCTGCTATTGGGGCTGGGAGGTCGACGGTGAGCCCTATACACAAACGGGCAACAAGGGCACCATACCCTGGGAATGGTGGCGCGCCCGGATGCTCGGCGGCCGTACCAACCACTGGGGCCGCATCTCGCTTCGTTTCGGTCCCAGGGATTTCAAACGCAAAAGCATCGACGGCCTCGGCGACGACTGGCCCATCGGCTATGAGGACATCAAGCCTTACTACGATAAGATCGATAAGCTGCTCGGGGTCTTCGGCACCAACGAAGGGCTGCCCAACGATCCCGACGGCATCTTCCTCCCGCCGCCCAAGCCGCGGCTGCACGAGCTGATGATCAAGAAAGCGGCTGCCACCGTAGGTGTGCCGGTGATCCCTTCACGGCTCTCGATCCTCACGAAAGTGACACCGGATCTCGGCCCGGGAAGGAATCAATGTTTCTTCTGCTCGCAATGCGGCCGCAGCTGCAAGGTCTATGGCGACTTCTCCTCGTCCTCCTGTCTCGTGATCCCTGCGATCCATACCGGTAACGTCGATCTCGTGACGAACGCCATGGCGCGCGAAGTGCTCACGGATAACAACGGACTCGCCACCGGCGTTTCCTATATCGACAAAACCGATCTGCAGGAATACCAGGTCAGCGGCCGCACGGTGATCCTGGCCGCCAGCGCGTGCGAAAGCGCACGGCTGCTGCTCAACTCCAAATCACAGCGTCATGCCAACGGTCTCGCCAATGAAAGCGATGCCGTCGGCAGATATCTTCACGACTCCACCGGCGCGGACATGGGCGGCTATCTCCCGCATCTGCTGGACCGCAAACGGTACAACGAAGATGGCGTCGGGGGCATGCACGTATACGCACCCTGGTGGGGCGACAATAAAAAGCTCGATTTTGCCCGCGGTTATCATATCGAATTCGGCGGTGGCATGGGCATGCCGATCTATGGCTTCACCTGGGACATCCATAAGCTCAACGGCGGCAGTGGCAAAACGAATGTGATGGCTGCAGGCAAAGCACCCGGCGGTTATGGCTCCACGTTGAAGAAGGATTATCGCGCACTTTTCGGCGCTTCGGTGCATATGGCCGGTCGCGGCGAAGCCATCGCCAGAAAGGACAACTATTGTGAGATCGATCCTGCCGTGGTCGATAAATATGGTATCCCGGTGCTTCGTTTCAATACCGGTTTCACCGATCAGGAAAGGAACCAGGCGAAACACATGATGGAGACCTTCTCGGAGATCCTGCATGCAATGGGCGCCGTAGTGACGCACGGACAGGATAACAACAAAGACAACGACTGGGGCCTGCATGCTCCGGGCAACATCATCCATGAAGCCGGTACCGTGCGCATGGGCAACGATCCGCGGACCTCACCCCTGAACAAATGGAGCCAGGCCCACGATTGTAAAAATCTGTTCTGCGTCGACGGCGGTCCCTTTGTCTCGCAGGCCGACAAGAACATCACCTGGACGATCCTGGCCCTCAGCATGCGGACCAGCGAGTACATCATCGACGAAATGAAAAAACAAAACATCTAACACCCGACGAGGGCTAATATAGTACTATGGACAGAAGAAAATCGATCAAGACCCTGCTGGTTGGAACCGCCGGCGCCGTTTCCGCCGGCTTGCTCGTCGAAGGCTGTCATTCCGCGGAGAATAAAACGGAGACGGGGAAAGATCTTTCGGCCGGCCAGAAGGCCGCGGAAAACGGCGAGACCAACGGCAAGATCAACCGCATGAAGGAAGAAGCCCAATGGGAGAAAGAGGTCCGCTCCAAAACGTTTTTCACACCCGATGAAATGGCGACCATCACGATCCTTGGCGATATCATCATCCCCAAAGACGAGATCAGCGGCAGCGCCTCGGAGTCCGGCGTACCCGCCTTTATCGAGTTCATCGTAAAAGATATGCCCGAACACCAGATCCCCATGCGCGGCGGTTTGCGCTGGCTGGATATGCAGTGTCTCACCCATTTCGACAAGGCCTTCAAAGACTGTTCGTCGACCCAGCAGATGCAGATCGTCGACGAGATCGCCTGGCCCGAAAAAGCCAAACCCGAAATGGCGCAGGGCGTAGCCTTCTTCAACCTCATGCGTAACCTTACGGCCAGCGGGTTCTATACCTCGCAAATGGGTGTAAAGGACATGGGCTATGTCGGCAATATGCCTAACCAATGGAACGGCGTTCCCGAGGATGTGCTGCATCAATATGGGCTCTCCTATACCGAGAAAGAGCTCAAGGAATGCTACGATCCTACCCGGAGCTAGGGGCTAATTAAAGATCGGCTTGAAATAATAGCCTTCTTCGCTGAGGACAAAACTATTGGGAACGAAACTCAGAAGGGACTTTTTAACCATTTCCGTCGCTTCCTGCTGGTAATGAGCACCTACTTCGGGTGTCTTCATAGCAAACTGCCAACTCTGGATCTTCAAGAGGGCGATGCGACTTTCCTGGAGGAGATAGTTTTCAAAGCGACGGTGTTCTTCCGCCAGGTGATTTTGATTGTTCCGTATGTACGGGGTCATAGGGATTGTATTAGCTTTAAAAAAGATATTGGATGCGAATACAAATATAAACGGTAAAAAGGGTTAAAAATTGTTTCTTGAAAACCATTTTCCGCCTCTAGGAATTTTTTTCCCAACCAGGGAAGATTTTCGCGCCGGCTCACCGGGAACAAGACTTGTTTTCAGGGTTTTATGAATTGGCACCCGTTTAGCACTACTTCGATCGAACAGTTCTTACAAAATATCGGGTCCCAGACCGCCAAAATATTACCTTATAACGTGTTGACGGCCATCAATAGTTTAAAGGTTTTTAGTTTTTTAGTTTTTTCAGGCTTACAGGTTCTTCTACAAAAAATGAGCGCTCCTCCCCAGGGGCGCTTTTTTTATGCCCCGCCCGAAGCCGGCCGGCATTATCCAATTCGGGAAACGCTTTCCGGGATTGGGAAGGAATATCGGGATCGGAATCTGCAATAGATTGGATATCAACCAGATCAACATTGGCATACTATTCGAAAACTAAAAGCTGGACCGGAACTTGAAGAGAGCCCCTTAACCCATACGACCCCTTGACCCCTTGGCTCTTGACCCTTATTAGAACGACCCCTGAACCTTTACGTAGACGGCCTATTACCCCGTTGATAATTCTCATTCAAGTTCCGGTTTTTAAAAAAAAAGGGACGGTGCCGAAAGACACAGTCCCTTTCTTATTATGAGTTTTTACTCCTATTTTTGCCGACTTCCGGGCCATCCGCAATAATTGAACGATTGCTGTGATGAAAATTCGGCTCGGACTTAATTACTTATGGACAAATTGATTTATCTCGTTCCAGTTTTGGGAGTCATCGGTCTCTTGTACACCTTTATCAAATTTTCCTGGGTTTCCAAGCAGGACGCCGGTAATCCCCGGATGCAAGAGATCGCCAAGCACATCGCCGAAGGCGCAATGGCTTTTCTGAAGGCGGAGTGGAAGATCCTTTCTTATTTCGTCATCATCGCGGCGATCCTTCTCGCCGTCATGGGCGCCTCCAATCCTCATTCGCATTGGGCGATCGCGATCTCCTTTATATTAGGCGCGGTTCTCAGCGCCACGGCCGGCTATATCGGGATGCGCAGCGCCACCAAGGCGAATGTGCGTACCGCACATGCCGCGCGTACCAGCCTGAGCCAGGCGCTCAAGGTATCGTTCACCGGTGGTTCGGTGATGGGTCTTGGTGTCGCCGGTCTGGCCGTGCTCGGCCTCGGCGGTTTGTTCATTTTACTCCGAGCCATCTTCGCCCCCGGCGCGCCCGTGAATTCGGATGAGATGAAATTGACCATCGAAGTGCTCACCGGTTTTTCGCTGGGCGCTGAATCCATTGCACTCTTTGCCCGCGTAGGCGGTGGCATCTATACCAAGGCAGCCGACGTAGGCGCCGATCTCGTAGGCAAGGTTGAAGCCGGCATCCCCGAGGATGATCCGCGCAACCCCGCCACCATTGCAGATAATGTCGGTGACAACGTAGGCGATGTCGCCGGGATGGGCGCCGATCTCTTTGGCAGTTATGTAGCCACGGTACTGGCGACCATGGTGCTCGGCCAGGAGACGATCGCCGATGATAATTTCGGCGGCATGTCCCCGATCCTGCTCCCGATGTTGATCGCCGGTATCGGCATCATCTTCAGCATCGTCGGCACCTTGTTCGTCCGGATCAGCGATTCTGCCGCGGTCAATACTTCTACTGTCCAAAAGGCGCTGAACATGGGCAATTGGGGTTCCATTGTCCTTACTGCCATCGCCTGTATCGGCCTGGTAGCTTATATCCTTCCCGATACCATGACGCTCCGCGGCACCGAATTTACAAAATGGGGTGTACTCGGTGCTATCGGGGTCGGTCTGGTGGTCGGCACCCTCATGAGCATCATCACCGAATATTACACCGCCATGGGCAAAGGCCCTGTTTTGAGCATCATCCGTCAGAGCGGCACCGGTCACGCGACCAATGTCATCGGCGGTCTGGCTGTCGGGATGCAATCCACCTTTCTGCCGATCCTCGTACTCGCGGGCGGCATCTGGGGCTCTTTCGCCTGCGCCGGTCTTTATGGCGTAGCGATCGCCGCCGCGGGGATGATGGCCACGACGGCTATGCAGCTTGCGATCGATGCGTTTGGTCCTATCGCCGACAATGCCGGTGGTATCGCCGAGATGAGCGAACTGCCGAAAGACGTGCGTGAAAAAACGGACGTGCTCGACGCCGTTGGGAACACCACTGCCGCTACCGGTAAAGGTTTCGCCATCGCTTCCGCGGCCCTCACCTCCCTGGCGCTCTTCGCCGCCTTCGTAGGCGTCGCAGGTATCCAGGGCATCGATATCTATAAGGCAAAAGTATTGGCCAGCCTCTTCGTGGGTGGCATGATCCCTTTTGTCTTCTCTTCCCTTTGTATCCAGGCCGTAGGCGAGGCCGCCATGGCCATGGTCGAAGAAGTAAGACGCCAGTTCCGGACCATTCCAGGCATCATGGAGGGTACGGGCACTCCCGAATACGACAAGTGTGTGGCGATCTCCACCCAGGCATCCATCAAGAAGATGATCCTGCCGGGCGCCATCGCCCTCCTCTTCCCGCTGATCATCGGCTTCATACTCGGTCCTGAAGCACTCGGCGGCTTCCTGGCCGGCGCCACCGTGTGCGGCGTACTCATGGGTATCTTCCAGAACAACGCCGGCGGCGCCTGGGATAACGCCAAGAAATCCTTCGAGAAAGGCGTGGAGATCAATGGAGAGATCCATTACAAGAAATCCGATCCGCACAAGGCCAGCGTAACGGGTGATACCGTAGGCGACCCCTTCAAGGATACCTCCGGCCCCTCGATGAACATCCTGATCAAGCTGATGTCGATCGTCTCGCTGGTCATCGCCCCCACCCTGGCGTCGCTATTCCACACCCGCGATACCGGAATGGCGCAGCAACACCGCATCGAGAAAAAAGCGACCACCGTCGCCGCCCAGACCCCGGGGACGGTAACCCTGCGTTAAAAAAAAATTATCATTTTTTTTCCGCAGTATCGGATTAATACTATCTTTACAACTCGACACTAATCAGATCCAAATACCAAAGTCCCGGTGTTTCCACATCGGGGCTTTTTTTTGCCCGGAGGGCAAAAAGGCCGAAGGCCAGACATTATGTTTGTGTCCGGCAAGACGCAAAAGGCCGAAGGCCAATCTTTAGACTTTAACTCCCCATTTACGAAACATATCGTATCTTCCGTTGCAAATTTCCAACTATGTCCACGAAGACGATCAAACCAACGGAAAGCGAGCTGGAGATCCTTCAGGTCCTTTGGGAGAAGGATCAGGCCAGCGTCCGGGAGGTACACGAAGAACTGCTCCAATCTAAGGATGTGGGATACACCACTACCCTCAAGCTGATGCAGATCATGTTCGAAAAGGGGTTGGTAAAAAGGGATGACTCTTTCAAGACCCATATCTACCAGGCCTCCGTTAGCAAAGAAAAGACCCAGAAACACCTGGTGGGAAAGATGATCAACACCTTGTTTGGCGGTTCCCCGGCCGAACTCGTGCTCCAGGCCCTGGGCAATCACAAAGCTTCCGCCGCCGAGTTGGAAGAGATCCAGCGGCTATTAAATAACCTGAAAGATCGATAAGCATGCACGTCTTGACCGGGTCCGCTTTACTACGCGCGCTGGGCTGGTCGCTGTTCAACAGCCTGTGGCAAATGAGTTTGCTCTGGGCTTTCTATCATCTTTTTCTACTTGTTTTTAAACAGCTGTCCGCCCGTGCCCGACACGGGTTGGCGCTCCTCCTGCTGACCGCCGGATGCTGCTGGTCGGTTATCACCTTTGTCACCTTTTATCTTTTTACGCCCGGCGATCTCGCGGGATCAGGCGCTCTTACCGCACATGGGTTTGCTGCGATCTTAGCGGTTGGCCGCCGGTTCGCCGGCGACATCCTCCCCTGGTGCTCGTCGCTTTACCTGCTGATCCTTGCGGGTCTGCTCATACACTATAGCCGCCAGTACATCCGGTCACGGCGTATCGTGCGTGAGGGCCTGTCGCCGCTCGCATCCGGGTTCGACACCTTCGTCGCCACAGCGGGAAGCCGCATGGGCATCCGGGCGAGCGTAAAAGCTTATTTGTCTACCCTGGTCCGGGTGCCGGTGACCCTGGGTTTTTTAAAACCCATTATTCTCCTGCCAGTGTCCATGGTCACCCAGCTCACCCCGGCTCAAATCGAGGCGATCCTTGTCCATGAGCTCGCACATATCCGGCGCAAGGACTATCTGTTGAATCTGCTGGTCACAGCCATGGAGCTTCTGTTCTTTTTTAACCCGTTCACCCGGCTGCTCATTACCCAGCTGAAAAAGGAACGGGAACATTGCTGCGACGACGCCGTACTGGAATTCCGGTACGACCCGCATGGCTATGTATCCGCCCTGCTTTCCCTGGCCCGGCAGCAACAGACCAGCCTGGCGGTCGCCGCCAACGGCGGTGGCGGAGAGCAGCTGCTCCTGCAACGCGCCCGGAGGATCCTGCAACAGCAGCCCGCGGATGACCGTCCCGGTTCCCGCCCCCTGATCGGTCTCCTGCTCACGGCGCTGGTCTCGATGCTATTCCTTGGTCATGCCCGGCCCCATCATAATGACATTTCCGGCCTTGCGACTACAAGGCCCCAGGCAGGAAAGATCACGCCCGGCCAGCTTATCACGATACAGCCCATACCCGGCCAGATCTCCGACCTGCAGCCCATCGTGCCGCCTGGCGCGCATCCTGTGGTCCGCCTCGAAGCCATAAGCCTCGTGATCATCCATAACCCGGCGGCGGAACCGGCCGCCCCTGGGACAATAGCTGCTCAACCCCATCGCCATGCCGCCCGCCCGCACACCAGACGACCTTCCGAAGACCTGCTGGACGCCATGCTGGCGGAGACGATTCCCGTGCTCAATACGTTGGGTCCGGCGACGATGCCTGCACCGACTTTTGCCGATCTAACGGAAACAGCGCACCGGACCAAACGGGATTTCTCGATGGGCAAATCCAATCAGACGCCCTCCGCCGACCCGGCCCCGATGGCCGATAATATGCCATTCGTCCCCCAGTCCAGCTTCTCTTTTCAATACACCGATACCTTGCCGCCGGACGAAAAGCTGGCGCTGATGCAGGAACTCTCTCAAAACGTCCTGCGTGTACAGATGATCCGGGTCCGTGAAGAGCTAAAAGGTCAGCTTATGCTGTTGCGTAGCCAGGAAGCCGCCATGCGCAGGGCAAGCAAGGAGGAATTTGGGGTCGATTTGGACAATGCGATAAGTACCAGAGCCTTACGGCAATTACTTCGGCAACAAATCGAGGAACAGCGGCGATATATCCTCAACCTGGAGAAACTTCAGCGGCAGCTCCAGAAGACCGCTCATCGCCTGATGATCGTATATATCTGATCGCCGCCTTTCCCTCACAAAAAAGCAGATCCAAAATGGAGAGATGGGGTGTGAACCCCATGCGCTCTTCAAATACCTGATGGTATCGCGGCGCCGCCGGCCATCCCCGCAGGGAGGCCCCGGTTGCCCCCGGATCCGAATCCAACCCCGCCGCCCAGGTGGCGGCAGCCCCCCATTTCTCCCGGTCCCGGGGCATCAGCCGGCCCCGCCAATCCGCCACCTCCCCGGGCGGATATCCGGTCTTGTATTCCTCCGTCCGCCCGATCGACGGGTTCATTCCCAACACCCCGAGCGACCACTCGAGACACTGCTGATTCCAGTCCAGTAAAAAATCCGCCGGCTTTTGATACAACAGCTCGAGCCCATCCCGGTAGAATTCGAACCAGGGGGACCGGCTATAACAGGAGACGATCGTCCGCCAATGCCGGACCTGCCAGTTCCGGTCCGCCGCGATCCGCACATCGCGTATAAAGCCTTTCTGGCTCCTTCCACCTACCAGCGGAATGCTCAGGTCAACTACCCCTTGCCCCCCGGCGATCTGGCAGCGATTGCGAAAACTCATTTTTTGATAGGTTTCGTATTGCTCAAAAACGATATTTGAAAAATCATACGAAATTTTATAGAATATAATCGGTGCAAAATATTGACTTTCAAATATTAACTTCATAAAAAATTTAAATTAATCCAATTCATTGCCGACGGGCGGAAAATGGGGTTCCTGATGCAAAAACAGGTCGTTAAACGATTATTTTTAATTTGATATAGATTTATGTAATTAACTAAAGAACAATTAAATAAGTAG
>Ga0134126_10003878_pt1 | contig 18728 bp, 14 predicted proteins | sample KB31752_FD_96881 | JGI IMG/M metagenome (GOLD analysis project Ga0134126, IMG submission 96881) | Terrestrial soil microbial communities with excess Nitrogen fertilizer from Kellogg Biological Station, Michigan, USA - KB3-175-2 | ecosystem: Environmental > Terrestrial > Soil > Unclassified ...
CATCATAAAACCGCACCGTATACAGCTTGCGGCTATTGTCCAACGCCTCAACCATAGTCCCCGTCACCAGCCCGAATGCTGTCGGGAACGGCGTAATAGCAACAGCATTCTCCGGCGCCGTATTGTAAGACGTGATGAAAAATTGCCCGTTCCTTGTATGGCTGACGTCCATAGACCCCGGTAGCCCGCTGGCTGTTGAAGCCACCCATGAATAATCGTCATAAAAGGTCTGCGTCAGCGGCTGCACTGTAACGCCAGAAGGCAAAGCGCTGTTATTGTTTATCGTCAGGGAAACATACTTACTCCCTGCCGCGGGAAATGTGTCGATCATAGCAGAAAAAGAGTCGCCCTCGGCCGTCGAAAATCCCGCTGATAGAGTGATCGACTGGGTCGCCTCGAAGTTTCCTTTCGTATTGGCAGTATCTAACGTGATGGTGGTCGGCAACCCTGACGACTGCTGCTGAACAACTACGGGTACATAAGCAGGCAGTATCGCCAGCGTTTGGTTCGTCACTGCCTGCTGGAAAGCAACAAGACTTGCGACCCCATAGGATATCATACCTGTCTGAATAGTCCGGTTTAACCCATCGTATTGTTTAGTTAGCCATTGATTCTGCGGCCGCTGATTGGCATCCTGCGAAAATACAACCCTGTCCCGGGCATCATAGACAGACCATAATTCACCGGCACCCGGTAATTTCCTGATAGTCATTCTCTTCCATTCATCATATTCATACCTGAAACATAATCCATCGGCGACCCACTGGCTAACAGTCCAGCTTGGCCCGCTATTAATGAGCTCTACCGCACGCGGTGAGATCACAAACCGCAAATTACCCAGGTCATCGTACACATAGTAGGTACATATCCATCCCACGTGGGCAGTACCTGGATTGCTGGCCGACTGCACCTTCTTCAGGATCGTCCGCCCATCCAGATCTTTATATTCTATTACCTGGTGGGACTGCTCATCTGTCGTTATGTACTTAAGCAATGCTCCAGGTAAATAAAGACCTCCATCTGTCGGCAATGTTCCAGTATTGCCCACGTTCCAGATATGGACACTGTCGGCCGTACTGCTGGTTAGATATTGAGAAGACACGCTTATGCCCGCTCCTACCCAGCTATTTCCGGGCTGATAAGTGTTAAGCACCCGGTCTACCGGCGCTGCCTCATAGGCCTGCTGACGATAATAATAATGTTCACCCGGATATTGCGCCTGTCCAAAAGCAGCCTGCTGCTGAAATGGATCCATCTTGAAATTCCCGTCATTGGTCACATCCCCCGACTGTACGGAATTGGATACAAAAGGAAGATAGGTCGTGGCCTGGCGACCCGTACTGTCATACACTGCGGGCAAGACAAGATCATTACCCTTAGGGCTTACCTGCCAACTCACCGTTTGTAATGTCCGCCCCAATCCATCAATATAGGTCGTCGTACGGCTTACTCCGGACACCGGCAAATTTGTTAGACCCACCGTATCCAGCACCGCGGTCTTTGCATCCCATTCGCGTACCGAGTTTAACCAAATGCCCTGTACATATGGCCCCGGCGGCGTTAGCTGCGCGAACACCCGCTCTCCCGCAAAAGCCATTAATCCCAACCCCATAGCTATTATCTTACTTTTCAGCTGCATAAGGTTTATCTTAAAAAATTATCGAGTAAGACCGGGCATTTCAGCCCGAGCTTCTCACAGAACCGTCCTTGAAACTCTCGCCTCACACGGCTCTTGTTATCTGAATTTAGTTTATTCCTAAAGTCCAGTGATAAAACAAGCCAGGATTAGCAGCCTGTATCCCTCTGTACTTTTTCAGTATCTTCCCTATTCCGGGCGTTTTGTATGTGTGCCTTATCCATTGGCAGATCAGCCCATTTAGATAGCGAAACACTCCTAACACTTCCCTTCAGTTGAACTTAGAGTAGTAATTGACCCACCCCCGAATCTTCGGCTTCAACTTTTCGGCAAACCATTCCAACGTTACCACATTCCATCTTACCTGAAGTATCTCCTTTAGCTTTGCCCGTATGGCCTTCTTTGCCTGCTGGCAAATAGCGGCATTGATTATCACAAAGCATTTCTTCTTTCCATACATATCTCTGATGGTCCTTGGTTGAAAACTGTAGCTTAGGAAGACAAAACTGTTGTGATCATGCTTTTCATTTCTAAAGTAATTCTTGCAATAGACCATCTTTGTTTTCGTCGGATGTAGTTCCAAGCCATACTCCGCAAGCCGATTCTTTAAGCCCGTTAATAAGCAGCGGACTAATCACTCCACCTTGAGGTGTCCCTTTCGTCCTTGCCGCTATACTGCCATCCGCCTGCTCTACTCCTGCCTTTAACCATCGTTCAATGTACGGCATCACCCATTTGTCTTTCGTATGCCAACTGAGCATTTCCATCAGCCTTTGGTGATCGATGTTATCAAAGAAACCTTTGATATCGACATCTATCACGCATCCATGTTTCATGCAATTATTCTGGCACTGTTGCAAAACATGATGCGCGCTCTTTCCCGGACGATAGCCAAACGAGCTGTACGGAAAGACCTTTTCCAGGGTTGGTTCCAAATAGTCTTTTACTACTCCCTGTGCAATCCGGTCCGACACCGTGGGAATTCCCAACGGCCGGACCCCACCTTGCTTCTTAGGAATAAACACAGTGCGTACCGGAGGCGGATAATAACTACCTGAAGCCATGCGATTCCAGATCTTATAGAGGTTTCCGGACAGATCAGCATTGAACGACTCAATGCTTTGTTTATCTATCCCGACACCTCCGTTCCTGGCACAGACTTTCAGATAGCTTTCGTAGACCATCCGTTTACTCACCGGTAATGATTTTGTCATTTCTTCGTTCATCTTCCCATTTTACATGGTTGTTTACAAATAATTTGACCAGATAACTGAAGCCCTTCACTCCATGCTCGTTACAAGCATTTCTTCGCTAATACGACTTCATCCGACGATCCTTGTTGCTTCTCTTGCCTTCGGCAAGATTGAGTTGCAGTTTGAACTGTAGATCATTTGATGAACAGCCTCCGGATCCCTTCCGGACTCCTGCAAAGCTTTTCGCCCATCAACAAGGCAGCCTCGCGCCTTCCGTCACAGTCGTCCCACAAATGGATACATATCGATCCCTGTAAGAGACCTTTTGCCTAAATGCTCACTACCGTATCTTTTGAACACAGCAGCTTTAGGTGCGATAGACCTACTATCATCTCTCATACAGCATTGAAAAGAACTATCTCCTCTTTTCATTAGCGCCACACATAGCCTATCCTAAATAAAACTGCTTGCGTCTTAGGCACTTGCTGATAACTTAGTAAGTCCCACAACAAGCTGACCTGCGTCTTCTTGAACACCCCGTTTTTCATCGATACCGTCTTAGTCACGCCCACCAATCCGCTCTTGGTCCAGTATTCCAATTGCGGCAACTGTCCGAAGCTGGTAAATGGCGTTGTATAATTGTACTCGAATCCGCCCGTAGCGGAATAGGTGCCCTTGATCTTGAACTGAACAAAGGATCGCAAGCCCACACCCTGGCTCGAGAAAGCAATATGATCGATGCCTCTGCCCCACCCAAGTTTATAGCTCGCACCGATGCCGACTATATTGGAATGGCCCAGATTATAGCCCAGGGAAAACCCCAGATCGCTGTACGTGGGATAATAATTGTTGTTATGTTCAGTCTGAAAATTGACTCCATACTCCAGCCGTTTCAAAAACGTCTTCGTTTTTTGCTCATTTGCCTTGAAATTCGGCATATCCTGGTCTCCATTGCCTGATCCCAGCGCACCCAACTTCTGCTTGTAATTGTCCAGTTGCGACTGCGCCGACTCAAGATTCGATTGCAAGGCAGTCCCCCCACCCGCCGACACCTGCCGCTGAACCTGTTGCGCGACCTGCTCCCGCGTTTGCAGACCGCTTAGGCTTCCAACCTCGCCTGTACCCGAAGCGGAAGGGAGATGGAACAGCCCCCCTAACTGGGAATTGCTCTTCATATACTGCTGAAAAGCCGGCAACTTATCCAGTACCACTAATGCCTGCTTCTCCAACACATCCGGGTTGTCCCACATCTCCCTGTATTGCCGCAATTGCTGTGAATAATAATAAGCTTGCTGATTGACACCCTCTAAAGGCTTAGTAAATAGGTTTTGCAGGTTCGCATGATGTTGGATATATTGATTGATCTGCTGCTTCCGCTGTTGAATAAAACCTTGAGCTGCATCGGCATCCTGCATTTTAGCCTGCAACATCTGCAATTGACCGGTAGCGCTTTGCAGCTGCTCCTGCTGCCGTGCAGACAAGGTCCCCTGACGATTAAGCACAGCCGGGTCCTGCTGAAGAAAGGCAAGGCTGCCTTGCAGCGAATCCAGGTAAGGATGATAATTGCCCTGAAAGCTGGAAAGCGAGCGTCGGCTGCCCGTATCCGTTCTCAGCTTTTGCAAAAAGTACGCGTATTGTTGTTGGGAATTAGCGAATAACTCCTTTGCACCGGCGGAATCTACTTTATTAAGCCGCTGCTGCATCCGCTGTTCCTCCCCGGCCATCTTCCGGAGATACCGCCCCGTTTGTCGGGTCAGTTGGTCATTAGCATGAGCTGTCTTTGACCTTATTTTAGCAAGTAGCTTACCGGGAAAACCGCCGACCCGGCTGATTACCGAATCGCCGGATTGCGCCTGTGCTACGGTCACGACCAGGCAAAGCATGCCCAACCAGACCAATGCAGTCAGTTTACGCATCAAAAAAACTTAAATGTTGAAGGAATGCTTTACGGTAGCGATACGTGGAAAATAAACTTTCGGATTCGTGCGGAATAAGGTTAGCATGGTTTGAAGGTTTTAATAATTAAGAAGGCGTAGCTTAAAGAGGGGGCGGAATGAAGCGAACCAAAAATAAATAAAGCGTTTCATTTTTCCTATAGAAACTAATATGATTTTTTTGTTGCCCATTCGCCTAACACCTCCATGACTGTATATCGCCTGGCCTCTCGCGCCGTAAGCTGCTTCGACCACCCCGCCCGCCGACCCGGCGCCGCTCCCGGCCCGCTGCTCTCATACTCCGCATAATAGGCCGTCTTCTCGTTCTGTGGATTACGCCAGTTGTCCCAACCCGCCGGCGCGATCTGCGCCCCCATTTCCGTCCGGATGTAAACGGTCCTGGCATAAGGCCGCCATGGCCTGCCTAAAAAAACTTTCTTCGCAGCCGTATCCGCGATTAACCGGCAATCCAAAAACACAAACCCAAACGCTTGTCTCGGCGTAGTGGCCGCCGCCGCAATATAGGAGTTGATCAGGCTCTTGATGGTGCAATTAGCAAAGACCGCCGTGGCCTCACCAAAAATAAAATCGGTGGTCCCTTCGATAAAACAATCTTTATAATATTCCCGGCTCCGCTCCGTTCCCGCATACAAGGTATCCTGATTCCCCAGCAGGTTGCAATCCCGGACGACACACCGGTCTCCTTCCACATGCAAAGCCACCGCCTGCCCCACTCTCCCCGCCGTATTCCTTATCGTCAGGTTCTCCGCGCAGAAATCATTACCTTCCACCAATACGGTATACGAAGTGTAGGTCGTCATCTTCTCCTTACCAAACGCATCCTTGCCTCCCGGCACCGCCTTACCCGAATAATCATCATACGTGATAATGGTGCTGTCCCTGTTCTCTCCTTCCAGGGTGATCATCGTCTTCCAGCTCGGGATCACCAGCTTTTCATGATATACGCCATTGCGGATATGGATCACCACTCTTTGCTGGCTCAGATCACGCACGGCATTAATAGCCTCCTGTATCGTCCGGAAATTACCCGTACCATCCTGCGCCACCGTAAAAGAGCTTGGATACGTTTGCGGTTGTGCGCCCGCCTGCTGTGCTACTACAAGCAACAAAAATAAAATTCTTCGCATGCCTAAAATTAAGAAGCCGGTGATTACACACCGGCTTCTCGCAACAATTTATTTATTTTATCTGTGGTGATGCTCTCCTCCGCCTCCACCACGCGGAGCCCCATGCGGCGCCGGATTACCATGTGGCGCAGGATTACCATGCGGCGCAGGAGCCCCATGCGGCGATGGATTACCGTGCGGCGCGTAATGTTGTTGTGGAGCCTGATGTTGTGCGGGTGCATTGTAATGCTGCTGCGGTGCCGGACGCTCTGCTGGAATCGGGCGCGAAGCACGCGCAGGACGCGAAGCCGGCGCCGGACGAGAGATCTGCGGTCTCGGCTGATTGCTCGTATGCATTTGCGGCCGCGAATGGTTCGCCGGCGCATTGCTCGGCCGGGCGGCCGGCGAAGGTATATGCCCTGCATTGGAAGTCGCATGATTATTGAACGCCATCGGCCTTGCCACCGCAGCCGTGGCCGGGCGCCCATGGTTCACATTGGCAAACGAACTTCGGTCCTGATGCGCCACCTGCCGGTGCTCCGTCTGCATCGCCGTAGGCGCTATATGATGATCATGCATCGCGGCTTCCTGCGCCGCATTGGGCCGTGCCTCGATACCATGAGGCCCACCATTGAAACTCGTCCGCACATTGTTGTTGACGATCACCGTCCGGTTAACATACGTATTATGGATCACACTGGTATTAACACGCGTGACTGCCGTGTTGTACCTAAAGTGCCCACCATACCATTCCCCGCCGCCATAGCCCACACCGCCATAGCCAAAACCATAATTAACGCCGCCATAAAAGCCTACATGCGGGCCCCAATAGCCGGCATGCCAGGCATATACACCGCCGCCCCAACCCCAATAACCAGGAGTCCACAAGAAACCTACCTCGGGCGGCGCAGACCAATAGCCTGGTACCCAATAATAACCGTCCACATCATCCCAGGCCCAGTAACCCGGCACCCACAGGTATCCATCCACCGGACAAGGTGGCTGCTCATAAACTGGTATGGCTGGCGGTGCAATCCGCACCGAGATTCCTACGCTGACTTGCGCATTCACCCTACTCGCCCCAAAACCCAAGGCTAAAAATAAAGTGAGTGATAGAATGGTCTTCTTCATATAGTAGATTATTAATGAACGAATACTACATTTGTCGATATATTAGAATACAAGATTGTAGCCGGGATTATTTATAGTCCCTATATTCTTGCAAACTTTTTGTTAATCTCAATTTAACTTCCTCCTCAATAATATGAAAATCAGCGATTTGTCCAATATCCGGTATCTGCTCTGCAAATTTTTTGCCATGATCCTTTTTTCCGCCTCCGTTACCGCCGTTTCCGGGCAAAAAATTCTACGGGTAGGAGTTGCCGGACTGACCCATGACCACGTCCATAACGTCATGCACCAGTTCAAAAGCGGTGAAGTGATCATCGCCGGAATCGCCGAATCCGATCCGCAGCTCATCTCGCGCTATAAAAAAAGCTACCAGCTCCCCGACTCTCTTTTCTATAAGGACCTTCCCAGCCTCATCGCGCATACCCATCCCGATGCGGTGCTGGCCTACAACGCCATCTCCGAACACCTCGGCGTAGTCGAGATCTGCGCACCCAAAGGCATCTCCGTGATGGTCGAAAAACCTCTCGCCACCACCGTAAAGGACGCTAATCGGATTGCCGCCCTCGCACAACAATACCATATCCACGTGCTTGTCAACTACGAGACCACCTGGTATGATACCAACCAGCAGATCTATGAAATGGTAAACTCGGGCGCCATCGGCGCTCCCCGTAAAATGATCGTACACGATGGCCACGAGGGGCCCAAAGAGATCGGCTGCAGTCCCGACTTCCTCAACTGGCTTACCGACCCCGTAAAGAATGGCGGCGGCGCCATCCGCGACTTCGGCTGCTACGGCGCGAATCTTATGACCTGGCTTATGAAGAACAAAGCCCCCGTCTCCGTTACCGCCATCACTCACCACATCAAGCCCAACGTCTATCCAAAGGTAGACGACGACGCTACTATCCTCCTCGAATATCCCGACGCCACCGGCATCATCGAAGCCTCCTGGAACTGGCCCTTCAGTATTAAAGATTGGGAAGTATTCGGCGTAAGCGGTTACCTGCACGCGCTTAATGATAAAGTCCTGCTCGAAAGGACGAAAAAGTCTTATGACAGCATTCCTGTCCACCCCGCGACTTACCGGGATAATATTACCTACCTTCAGGACGTCCTCAGCGGAAAGATCAATTCGGACGACGACCTTTCCTCCCTCTCCAACAACCTCATCGTCGTCCGCATCCTCGAGGCCGCTTCCCGGTCTGCAAAAGAAGGACGCCGCATTGCCCTTTAAATAGAAAAAACACTTATCTTTCTCCAAGAAATCCCTGCCAAAGAAATTACACCCCGACCCATGCCGGCTGGGATACTCCGAATTATTCGCTGTTGTCCTGGTCGGCTCTTTTGTAAAACGCGGAGCGTTTTACGTCCGAAGGACAGACATTAGCGGGCGCGACGCGTGGCGACGCCGAAGGCGTCTATTGTAAAGACTTTATTATTTCCGGAAGGAAACTATCCGGCTTCAGCCTCCGCCCATGCTCCGCCGCCAGCCGCACGACCACAAGATCACTGCTGGGCACAACCCATACATACTGCCCCTCATACCCCTCGCACGCATAACAATCAGCCGGTATATGAGGATGCCGCCGGATTCCGCTACCAGCCCGGTTCAACCACCACAAAGCGCCATAGGATGTCCCCGTCGTCGTCCACTTGACCCAACCCTCAGGCAGGATACGCTGCCCATCCCAGATGCCATCGTGCAGATACAACAAGCCAAACCTCGCCCAGTCCCTCGCCGTAGCATAACAATACGACGACCCAACGAAGGTGCCGGAAGCATCCGGCTCCAGTACCGCGCTATACATCCCGGTCTTCTCGAATAGCTCCTCGTAGGGAAAACGGTAGTAATAGTCTTCCCCGATCGCCTTCCGCAGGATCAGCGAAAGGATGTTCGCCGTCCCGCTGGAATAATTGAAGACCTGCCCCGGCGAATGCCTTAAAGAGCTGTTCGCCGCATACTCACCCATATTGGCCTCTTTGAATAACATATCCGTGGCATCACTCGGCCCGCCATAGAATTCCCACCATCGGAGCCCGCTGTTCATATGCATCAGATCGGCAACCGTGATCAGCCCCCTGTCGTCCCGGCTCCAGGCCGGTATCGGCGCCGGCGCACCCGTATTCAGCTTACCTTCCTTCACCAGGATGCCCGCCAGGGCATTCATGACGCTCTTGGTCATCGACCAGCCCGCCAGCCGCGTATGCCGGTCAAACCCATCGGCATAACGCTCAGCCACCATCTGTCCATGCCAGACTACGACTACCGCCCTCGTACCCGTGGGTTTGGCACCGCCTTCACCAAAAGCCTGCGCAACCGCCAGACGCAATTTCATAGAATCCAGCCTCGACATCCCGGTTCCCGGGTCATCCATCCGCAACGCCACATCCCGGTCCATCCCCGTCGAATCACCCGCCGATGACGCAGGCGCACCCGCCGATGACGCGGCCATTCCGAGCGACATCCCGGCACGAAACGGCCTCAGCCGGTCCCCATCAGGCCAGTCGATCGTATCCGCATTCAACCTCGGCACCACCGGCCGGACCACATGCTGCTCCCGCAGCGCCTCCTCCGTCATCCCGTTGATCAACGTGGCACCTAGTCTCCACCGGTAGACCGCCTTTCGGCTCCCCAACCCCAACACACTAGCGGTGACACTGCTGTCCTGGAAATTCACGGTACACGACGCCAGGTTCATCGGGAACGACGAAAGATCATCCCGCAATACCCGGTCCGGCTGCCGCCCGGCCACAAAAATACCCGAGCAGGCCACCTTGGCCGCATATCCGCTGATGATCGGCAACGCTTTCCAGAGGTATACGATAACGCCTACCAGGAAAACCAACCCCAAAAACTTCAGGATGAGCTGGACCCGCTCCCGCATTTTTTTTGGAAAATATAAGGAAAAAATGCCATTCCCCTACACTTTCATCACCGCCGCCCTCTTTCCACTCCAATCGGGGAAAAGGACCTTATCATCGGAGATTTGCAGATGTGCATCGGCAACTGCACTGAATACACTACGAAAATCGGTGGTCACCGGCAGATCACGCCGGTCTTCCAGGTTCTCTATCGCCAGCGCCGGCACATCCCCATGAACCTTTCCGCCATCTACCCGGTTGCCCAGGATAAAATTGCACGACGCCCGGCCATGGTCCGTTCCACCCGTACCATTCTGATGCACCGTCCGGCCGAATTCCGTCATCGTCATCACCGTAACATCGTCCTGATACGCTTCCAGGTCCTGCCAGAAGGCCCCAATGCTATTGCTGAGATCCGTCACACTGCGGGCAAAGATGCCATTGTCGGTCCCCTGGTTGAAGTGGGTGTCCCAACCATTCGATTCGGTAAACGCTACTTCGAGACCCACATCCATCTTGATCAGCTGCGCGATCTGCCTCATCGCATTACCAAGCGGAGAAGCAGGATAAACGGCACCCGCAGCCGGCCGGTAATTGGCCACATCGGCCTGCTGTAAAAGCTTCATCGCCTCAAAGCTTTCCTTACCCGTCTCACGCAGCAAACTCGCCGAGGCCTGGTCATATAGTTCTTCAAAACTCCGCGCCGAGACATTGGCAGCCGCAGGATCCCCCTTTGGCTGAATGGCGAGATCCTGCAAGTTGGCGATGGCCAGAGATGGATTATCGCCATAAAAGGAACGCGGCAACGCGGACGTCAGCGACACTGCCGAAAACGGCGTGAGAGCATCATGTCCCAACAAACCCACGGCCCGGTTCAGCCAGCCGCTGGACATTCCCTTGTTGAAAGGCGTACCCGACTCCATATAATCCTGCGCATCAAAATGCGACCGCGTATTATTAGGCGAGCCGATCCCCTGCACGATGGCCAGCCGCCCATCTTTGAACAACGGCTCAAAAGCCTTCATCCCCGGATGCAATCCCCAACGTCCGTCGAGATCGATCACCGGATTCCTCCGCCCCGCAGCAACCGCAGCTAACGACAACGTCGGCCGCGCCGCCTGAAAATAGGCATCGGTAAAAGGCGTCACCGCCATCAACCCATCCATCGCCCCGCGCTGAAAGATACACACCATCACCCGCCGCCGCTTATACGGCCCCACGATCTTATCACTCGCCACGGCCTCCGTCAGGAACGCCGGGATACCACCCATCAGCCCCACACCAAAAAGTGCAAGGCCGCCACCCTTCAAAAAAGCTCTACGTGATACCATGAGTCTATTTTTTATCTTCTTTGATATTCAGGCGAACCGATAATGATCCCCACCACCTGCGCCAACATCGGGTCCGTGCTGTCGGGCTCATTCAACATCGGCGTCAACCGCTTGACTGTTGCATCCAGATTCCACTCCGGCAGGATCAGATGCCCGTAGATCGATAAAGCCGCCTGCGCACTCTCCGGCTCATGCCCATGGTTCAATGCCAGAAGATCGACCCGCACACCCGGGATACGCCCCGCCGCCAGCGCCAGCCCAAAATTCATCCGGCTCAACAAACTTCCGGTATTGATCCAATACGCCCCCTTATCCGGAAATCCGGTGGGCGCCTGATAATAATATTCCCGCTCACCCATCCGCGTTACCCAGTTGTACAATGGCATCGGTTCATCAATGGTTGCATGGAGACTGCGCACCGCGCCGATCGCCAGCTCAAAAGGCGATTTCGTTTTCTCCCGCAACGCATCCACATTCCAAAACTCCGGCGCCGCGACCATCGTGATCAACACCTGCCGGATATCCCCATTCTTCTCGATAAAGGTATTCGCCATCTTGTCCACTAACGTCGCAGGCGGATCATCATTCACGAACCGAACGGCTATTTTATGACAAATGAATTTCGCCGTGCTCGGATGATGCGCCAGCATATTCAAAAGATCCACCCCTTCCTCATACCCCCCGCCCGCCGGAAACACATGCCCCATTACCACCTTCTCACCCTTGTCATGCCGGTTCGCATTGAAAAAGAAATCCCCATCCTCCCCGAGACGTACCCCCCAACCCGTCAATACCCGCGCCGCCTCCGTGACATCCTGCTGCGTATACCCACCGTCCACGCCTAATGTGTGCAGCTCCATGACCTCCCGCGCATAGTTCTCATTCAACCCCACATCTAAATATTTCAACATCGCCGGCGACTTCGCCGTCTTCAACAATAATTCATTGAACCGCCCCAACGCATTCGGCCGGATCACATCCCGCTCATACGCCGGAATGAACTCCGCACAGTCGTTCTTCGTCAGCGAGACATTGAAATGATTGAACCAGAAATCCGTCATCACCTCCTGTAATTGATTCTCCGAATACGCCGCCCGCAGGATCTTCTGACAAAAGAACTGCCGGAACAATTCCTGCTGTCGTTTATAGCCCTTCTCCTGCATATATTGCTCGATGACCTGCCGGTATTCCTTTCGATCCGCCTTCACCGAATCTTTATCGACAACCCCATCCCGGATCGCCATCCGGATCACCTGTCCATTCCGCGGGTAGGTCTCCGCCACCTGCTCGTTGCTCAGCTCCAAAGCATCATACCGGCTCAAGATCTGCTCCAGCGAATCGTCCGGGGCCTGCGCCGCCAACTGCTGCGCAAACCAGTTCTCCAGCCCCATCTTAACCACGGCTTCCACCTGCCCCGGCATCGCGCCATACGTAAACCTGCTCAGCAAATGCGCCGCCGCCTGCCGTTCCGTCAAACCCGCCTGCCTCCAGGGAAATCTAAGAGCCGGCCCAACCTGCGTCCCACGCATCGGCAGCGTCCCAGCCAAAAAAGAGCTGAGCAGAACATATCCCCCCATCGCCGCAATCAAAACCCCAAAGATCTTCAACACCGCCTTCATGTAAAAAAATTTCAGGGTTGGAAGTCTGCGAAGAAAAAAGGTTTAAACCTTTCTTTATATTTAATGTCTTAGGTCTAAAATCTACTACTAATGAAGCAAATTGTCCTGTTTGCCCTTCTCACCCTGTCCCTCCACACCACGGTGAACGCCCAGACGCCCGACCCGTATACCCCTATGCCACAAAAAAAAGCCCGGCAGGACTCCGCAACCAAACGCGCCGTCCGCCAGCTCAAAACCCTCGAAAAACGGCTTCACCTTAACGAGGACCAGGTCCTTCAGCTTCAGGTCATCCTCATCAATCGCGACGTTGCCATGGACAGCGTTGCGCGTAGGCAACCCGTCGGACCGGCCGCGCCCCCCGGCTCTGGGCGCGCGTCCGACTTCCGCCGTACCAACAACCGCGCCCGCCGCGCCATCCAGCAGGACGCCGACCAAAAAGTCAATGCTATCTTCACCGATGACCAAAAGCCCCTCTACCAGCAATGGAAAAAAGAACAAAAAGAAAAAATGCAGCTAAGACGCCAGATGCACCAGGGCAGCGGTTCGACAACGCCAGCCGGAGGCTAAAAACACCACGCCGCTTCCAACCCAACTCCAAAACCCGTCCGAACCACTTCATTGAGCCGGGTCTGAGATACCCCACCCGAAGCCAGATACAATTCGTCGATCCCCATCCCCGTCTCCCAGTCAAAATATTCGCCCTTTAGCGATAACCCCCAGTGCCGGGTCAACGTATAAGCTACCCCGGCCTCACCCGAAATGCCATATCCATCCGCACGGTGCCGGAAGGAGACCGGATGAGCAAATTGTGCAATGAGATTCCAGTCCGCGACTCCCCTGTACACCACCTGGTCATACCGCGCCGCAATATCCGCCTGCCACCGTGTCCCCACCCGCCATGCTCCATTTACTCGTCCAAATGGTCCAAACCATTTCGCATCATACGAACTGTTCAGACCCGCAAAAGGACCATCCCCATCCGTCACAGGGAAATGCTGGCCGCTGATCGCATAACCCAAAGAAGGCGTGACAGCAAAATGCCCGCCTTCGAACAGCACATACCCAACCGCCAGCGAACCCGACTCGCTGTAACCGCCGGTCACCGGAAACTGCTCATGATACAACACATCATGCCTGTTGTCCAGGCCATAATCCGTATCCGTCATACTACCCCAGCGCGTAAACGTGCGGCTGCCACAGGCCGCGATCCGCCATCGCTTCCATAACGTGCATTGCACATCGGCCCGGACAAAAATGCCGCCCGCATTTCGCCATTTCAATTCGGAATAGATAGTAGGGTCCTGGCCGGCGCTGTTTCCCGCGATCGACCAATGAAGATCGTCCCGCTCATATCCGGTAGATACGGCCACCCGCACCTGCCCCAGACACCGGCCAGTTCCTGATAGTAATATCAACAGCCAAAAGTACCTACCGATCATTGATTGACTTTAAATTCCTCCCATCCCTGCGCCTGCGTACGATCACACGTCATCCAACCCACACCGTTATTGCTCGTGACATACATCCCATTCGTCCCCTGTAACGAGATCGTGCCATCCGGATTGTTGATCCACCGGAACTGCTCCCAGCCCTGCGCTGTGGACCGGTTACAAGCCATTGCCGAATCCCCGTTGTTGCTGGTGACATACTCACCGTTGGTCCCCTTCAAGGTGATCAGCCCATTCCCGGCGTCACCCACGGTAAAGGTCTCCCAGCCTTGCGCCGTCGCCCGGTCACAGGCCATCGCGCTATCCGCCTGACCATTGTTGCCGGTCACATACAAACCATTGCTCCCCTTCAGCGTGATCGTTTGCCCCACGGGAGGTCCCGTGCTGGTAATATTGTAGACATGCACATAGTCGACCAGCATGCTCGTAGGCAGCGCGCCGTTATTGACCGTCGAGCCACTGAGATCACCGCCGATCGCCAGATTCAAGATAATAAAAAAAGGATGCTGAAAGGCGCCGGTATTGTTGATATTGTTTGTGATGTTCCCTGTCACATACAAGGTGTTGTCCACATACCAGTTGATGCTCTGCGGCGTCCATTCCACCGCATAGATATGAAAATCACCCGGCGTAGTAGTCGTACTGCTGCCGTATTGCGTGTTCCCGCCATCATACCAGTGCATCGTCCCCAGGATCGTACCCGTGGTGTTCACATGTTCCATGATATCGATCTCCCCACATTGCGGCCAGCCCGCCGTACCGATATTGGTGCCCAGCATCCAAAAGGCCGGCCAGGTCCCCGTGACCATCGGCAACGCCATCCGGGCTTCGATCCGGCCATACGTAGTCGAAAATTTCCCCGAAGTCTCGATCTTCCCCGAGGTATAAGGCTGACCGCCGACGCTTTGCTGCTGCGCCGTGATCACCAGGTTACCACCCGTCTCCGTGACATTGGAGGCCTGATAATACTCCTGCTCGTGGTTGACACCCGGATTACCCACATCGATATTCCAGTTGTTCGGGTTGAGACTCGTCCCGTTGAACTCATCCGCCCAAACCAGGTTATAGGCAATGGCCCGGGGTACCGTTGACGCTCCCCCGCTGCCGTCGCCGGCTTTGAGATTCTTCTTACAGGAAGGCAGGGTGAGAAAAAGGGCGAAGAGGCCTGCACCAAACAGGACTTGTAGAAGTTTGTTCATGTGTTTCATACTGGCAAACATTTAGATGATAAGATTTATAATTCCTATAGTGAGACACGTGGACCCGCATGGGAATACCCTAAAATTGCCACAATTTTGCCGCCTTTTTTTCCGTTATACGCTCACCTATGACGACTAAAATCCTGTGTACTGTCGCCCTCCTTGCCTTGACGACAGTCACCCGAGCCCAAAACAACGGCCTGTATTCCTACCAGGATCTTTCCCATTTCTACTACGCCAAAGCCCGGGACTCGATCCGCAAAGCCTGGGATTGCCCGCCGGTATTCAAAGACAAAACCACTCAAAAGAAATACAAAGAGATCTGGGACCAGCGAACGGTCGCACTCACCGCCATGATCAATAACGATGATTATGTGCACGACAAAGACGTCTATGCCTATGTCGAATCCCTCGTCCGGCAGATCAGCGACGCCAACCACAACCTCCTCCCGCAAAGGCCGTTCGTCCTTATCGATCGCAGCGAGTCTGTCAATGCTTACTCCCTGGGTGGTAATGTGCTGGCGGTAAACCTGGGTCTCATCACCTTTGCGCAAAGCCGCGAAGAGCTGGCCTTCGTCATCGCCCACGAGTTGTCCCACAATATCCTCCGTCACGCGGAAAACGCCATGCAGCAAAAGGCGGCATGGCTCAGTTCCGATGAATACCGCCAATCATTGAACGCCGTACTGGATTCAAAATACGAACGCCTCAGCCGGCTGAAAAAGGTCATCGAGAATTATAGCTTCAGCCGTAGCCGCCATCAACGGTACCACGAAAGCGAAGCCGATTCGCTGGCCATAGTGCTGCTGAAAAGAACCGGTATGCCCTTCGAAGCTTCCTGGTTTCTTCGCCTCGACAGCTCCGATATGGAATACCAGCAACCCCTGCATCATTCACTGTCCGCCTTCTTCACCGCTTATCACCTGCCCTACGAGGAGATCTGGTCCGAGCGCCGTACCCACGGCCTCTCTACCCATGCCTACGCATTCTCCGATACCAGCACCATCGCCGACTCGCTAAAAACGCACCCCGAATGCGTCGAACGCTACAACAAGACCCGTAACCTTTCGACGGCTAATGCCCACCTGACGCCCATTCCGGCATCGATCACGGATAAGGCGAATAAGATGTTGCTATGGAACCTCTATTCTTCCGTAAGCCTCACCCCCTGTCTCTATCGCATCCTGCGGATCAAAGACCAGGGGAACACTGATACGTGGTACGACTTCATGCTCTCCAATGTCTTCGCCGGACTCTACTACTCGGACCGCATGCTCAACCGGTTCAATGCCATCGGCGTGATTCCCAAAGAATACATTTCCCGGGACTACTATGCCCTGCAGACCCTGCTCGAACAGATACCCCGCGAAAGTCTTATGCAAACCTGCCGTATCCTTCAGGACGAAGGTTTCTGGCGCAGGCTGCCCGAGCCAGAGAAAGACCTGAAGGCCCTGGTGTTCACCCTGGCGCTCGACCCCGATAGCTCGGACCGCAACAAGTCCCGTGCGGCACATGTTTTTTTCAGCGGTAATGCGAACAGTATGTATTGTGAATTCGCAAAAAATTTCTTTACCTTCAGGTAATGAGAGCCATTTGGTCCCTCATCCTCTTACTTACGGTCAACACCCTATACGCCCAGCCGGACCTTAAAACCCGGCTGGACGCTTTTTTTGCCAGCCAGTCCGCTACCACACCCGGCTTCGCTCTCTCGATCCAAAAAAAGGACAGCCTCATCTATCGCAATGCCGCCGGCCTCGCCGATATCACCTCCGGCGTCCCGCTCGATTCCCGCACTAATTTCCGCATGGCCTCGGTGACCAAACAATTTACCGCCATGGGCATCCTGCTCCTGGAAAAAGACGGCATCCTGAGCATCGACGACCCCATCGGCCGCTGGCTCCCCGAACTGCCCGCGGACCAGGGCCAGCACATCCTCATCCGCCACCTGCTCACGCATTCCTCCGGTCTCCTCGACTACGAATCGCTCATCCCGCCCACCCAAACCACCCAGGTCCTCGATGCGGACGTCCTTCACCTGCTAAGCACGAACGACAAGACCTATTTTCCCGCAGGCAGCCGCTTCCAATACAGCAACTCCGGCTATTGCCTCCTGGCCCTCATCATCGAACGCGCATCAGAAAAGCCCTACCCCCAATTCATCCACGACCGCATCTTCGCTCCCCTCCATATGGATAACTCCCGGGTCTATGAAAAGGACGAACCCATCCCCCACCGGGCCATGGGCTATGCCCGCGACTCCTCCGGCCAGATCATCCCCTCGGACCAAAGCATCACCAGCGCCACCAAAGGTGACGGCGGCGTCTATACCTCCCTATCCGACTATGCTAAATGGATAAATGCGCTGAAACAAAATACCCTGCTCCCGCTGGAGCTTTCCCTTCGCCGACTCCGCTTTCCCATACGATCGGGGACTTTTTACGCGGCCGGCTGGTTCATCGACCTCAACAACCCGCCCCTCCTCTTTCACTCCGGCAGCACCTGCGGCTTCAACAATTTCGTGATCCAGCTGGCAGACGACAACACGAGCATCGTCTATTTTTCAAACATCGCCGACAACAGCGATCCTTTCCGAACCATCCTCCACATACTCCATCAAAGCGGCTATCCCGACCTCTCCTCGGTCTTCGTCCTTCACGACCAAACGCGTTAATCCCTATTCATACCACCGCGCCAGACCACCGTCCTCCGCAGTGCTTATAGTTTCAATCATTTTATCGTAACCACCACTTTTCCGCGCGTCTTGCCCGAAGCGACCTGCGCAAACGCATCCTTCATTTTCTCGAAAGGCAATAACACGGAGACCTCCGGCTTTAACGCACCCTCTTCCAGCAACGACGCCAAGTTCTGCATATCCTCACCGCTGGATTGCACCAGCATCTTTATCCCCTTCATGCCCTTGGCCTTGGCCTTCTCCTCCACATTTTCATTGGCGCCGGAATTGATGCTGATGATCGTCCCCCCGTTTTTCAAAACTTTCAGGCTCCGGTCGATGTTCTCCCCACCTATGGGGTCCAGCACAAAATCCATATCCTTGGCCAACTCTTCGAAGTTGTCTGTTTTATAATCGATATGCACGTCAGCACCTAGCCCCAGGACAAAATCCCTATTGGCCGCCGAAGCCGTTCCTACCACATACGCGCCGGCATGCTTCGCAATCTGCACCGCAAAATGTCCTACCCCGCCGGCAGCAGCATGCACCAGCACCCGCTGACCCGCCCGCACCC
>Ga0134126_10003879_pt1 | contig 18725 bp, 22 predicted proteins | sample KB31752_FD_96881 | JGI IMG/M metagenome (GOLD analysis project Ga0134126, IMG submission 96881) | Terrestrial soil microbial communities with excess Nitrogen fertilizer from Kellogg Biological Station, Michigan, USA - KB3-175-2 | ecosystem: Environmental > Terrestrial > Soil > Unclassified ...
ACGGCATTCCCGAGGCGATCATGGCGGCGGTCTGCCCCTTCCCATCGGTCGAGGCGGCGGTGGACACGGTGGTCGCCACCATCCAGGCCGGCGTGCCGGTGGCCCGCATCGAGCTGCTCGACGCCAAGCAGATGGATGCCGTGAACAAATACGCGAAGCTCGATTATGCCGTGGCACCCACCTTGTTCTTCGAATTCCACGGGACGTCGCGCGGGGTTGAAGAGCAGGTGGCGCAGGTGAAGGAGTTCGCGGCCGAGCAGGGCGGCCGCGAATTCCGCTGGGCCTCGACCTCCGAGGAGCGCTCGAAGCTCTGGCAGGCGCGGCATGACGCCTATTACGCGGCACTCGCTATCCGCCCGGGCTCGAAGGGCTGGGCCACCGATGTCTGCGTGCCGATCTCGCAGCTTGCCGAATGCATCGCCGAGACCAAGCGCGATCTCGAGCAATCCTTCGTCACCGCCGTGCTGGTCGGCCATGTCGGCGACGGAAATTTCCATCTCGCCTTCATCCTCGATCCGGCCAAGCCGGAAGAGCTGGCCGAGGCGACGCGGCTCAACGACCGGATGGTGCAGCGCGCCATCGCCATGGATGGAACCTGCACCGGCGAGCATGGCGTAGGATACGGCAAGATGGACTTTCTCATCGCCGAGCACGGCGACGCGATCGCGGTCATGCGGACGCTGAAGAAGGCGCTCGACCCCGACAACATCATGAACCCAGGCAAAATCGTCCGCGTATGACGGCCGGAGAACCTTGGTTCTGGTGAGCGCTGCTCAGACCGCGCGCTCGGGATAGCTGATCGCCTCGATTTCGAGCTCGACCTCCCCGGCCGGGCGGCGCCACAGGACGACATCACCCACACCGGCGCCGATGAGCGCGCGGGCGAGCGGCGAGACCCAGCTCACCTTGCCGTGCTCGGCGTCTGCCTCGTCCTCGCCGACAATGGCGAATTGGTGCCGCTCGCCGGCCGGGTCGACCACGTCCACCACCGCGCCGAAAGCGACCTCGTCGGTCGGCTGCTGTGCCGCATCGACCAGGATCGCCCGTTCGATGCGCGCCTCGAGATAGCGGATGTCGCGTCCGAAGTGTTGGACGCGCAGCTCGCGTTCGGGGCCCTCGGGCGCCGCCTCCAGCCGGCGCAGCTCCGCCTGGGCCGCGGCAAGGCGCTCCTCGAGCTGTCTCAGCCCGCGGCGGGTGACATAGTTAGGATGCGGGCTGATCGGCAGCTCGGGCAGGGCGTCCGCCGCCGCGTCCGTGTCGCTCTCATTGACGAAAGCTCGGCTCATTGCGATCTCCGTGTTCAACGGGCGCCGCCGGCGGCCCGAGAAGGGCAACGGCGACGCGTTCGGAGGGTTCCCTTGCCCCTACCGGAGGATGAAATTATGGCCGCCGACCGGCGCATCGAGCTTATCACGGGCGACATCACGCGGCTCGCCGTCGATGCCATCGTCAACGCCGCCAACACCTCGCTGTTGGGCGGTGGCGGGGTCGATGGCGCCATCCACCGGGCGGCGGGCCCGGCATTGCTGGCGGAATGCCGCAAGCTGGGCGGCTGCGACACTGGTCGGGCGAAGCTCACCGGTGGCCACCGTTTGCCGGCGCGGTACGTCATTCACACGGTCGGGCCGGTGTGGCATGGCGGCCAGGCCGGCGAGGATGAGCTGCTGGCCAGCTGCTATCGAACGAGCTTGGCGCTCGCGGTCGCGCACGGCCTCCGCTCGGTCGCCTTTCCCGCCATTTCGACCGGGATTTACGGCTTCCCGCGCGAGCGCGCTTGTGCCATTGCCGTCGACGAGACGCATCGGGTTCTCCTTGCGGAGCGGACGCTCGAACGCCTGATCTTCGTCTGCTTCGATGGCGAGACCGAGGCGCTCTACCGAGGCCGGCTCGCGCTCGACTCCTAGTCGAGGCGCTTGCCGTCGAGATCCTTACTCGCCTTCTCGCTTTCCCGTCGAAGCTTCTCGCGCTCGGCCTTACTGCTGCCGTGTCGCGCGCGATTCGTCTCGGCGGTTTTCTCGGCTTCGCGACGCTGCCGCTGCTTACGGAACTGCCTGAGATTGACGACCTCAGCCATGGCATCCTCCTGCCGACGAGACTGGCATGCTATGGTGCGCCCGGCTCGGGAGAGGTTCCTTGCGTAACGCGACGATCGGTTTAGGCATTTTGGTGGTTCTCTTCCTTGTCGGCCTCGTTCTCGCGCCGCAATTCATCGACCTCGACCGGTTCCGGGGACCGATCGCCGCGCAGTTGGCGGAGCGCACCGGTCTGCCCATCGAGATCGCCGGGCCCATCGACCTTTCCCTGCTGCCTTCGCCGACGCTGACCGCGCGCGATGTGCGCGTAGCCAACCCGCCGGGGATGGCAGCACCGAACATGGTAAGGCTGCAGGCCCTCGATGTGAAGTTGGCAGTGCTGCCGTTGCTCACCGGCCGCCTCGAGCTGCGCAGTGCGACGCTGGTGGATCCCGAGATCGACATCGAACGTCGGCCGGACGGAGCGCTGAACTGGCGCAGCGTCGTCGAGCATCGCGGCGCGCGAAATGCCACGAGCGAAGCCGGATCGTCCACGGTTGGTGCGAGTGGCCTCGATCGCCTTGCAATCCAGAATGGCGCGATCACCTGGCGCTCCGATGCCGGCATCGAGCGCTTCGAGCACATCAACGCCGCGGCGACACAGGACGCCGAGATCCACGAGATCCATGCCGCAGGCACGCTGGTGGCGCGCGGCGCCGCGTTGAGCTTCGATCTGCGCAGCGGTGCGCTCGGCGCAGCGGAGCTGCCGGTGCAGCTCACCGTCACGATGCATCCTGCGGCGCAACTCCAGCTCGACGCGGAACTTTCCGGTCCGCCCGAAGAACGCAAGCTCGCCGGCACGCTCAAATTCACCGGCGACAATGCAGGCCAGGTCTTCGGCACGCTGGCTCAGATGCAACTGCCCGCCGGCCTGGCGCAGCCGGTGTCGATCAGCGGCCAGCTCGGCGGCAGCTTGCGCGCACTTTCCCTCGAGAATCTCTCGGTCGATCTCGGTCCGGCACACGCTGCGGGCAGTCTGCATCTCGCAGCCGGAGCGCCGCCCAAGATCAGCCTATCCCTCTCGGTCCCGCAGCTCGACCTCGATCACTGGCCGGCGGCGCGCAAGGCGGCGCGTGTGCCGTCGGCAGCATCGCCCGCCTTCGCCGGCACAGCGGGCGAGGCGACGATCCCGGTTGCCGGCAGCAGCGCCTCAGCCGTGCCTGCGCTCCCGGCCAACATCGTTCTCAGCCTCGATCTGGGGGTCGAGGCGACGTCCTGGCGCGGCGGTCTCGTTCGCAACGTGCATCTGCAGCTCTCGCTTGCCCACGGTAAGCTCAGGCTCGAGCGCTTTACGGCGCAGCTGCCGGGCGGCTCGGATGCTTCGCTGAGCGGCACCGCGGCGCTGGCGCCGTCCGGCGCGAAGGCCGATGCGGTGTTCGAGGCGAGCGCCGACGATCTTCGCAGTTTGCTGGGATGGCTCGACGTCCCGGTCAACTCGGTTCCGCCGGATCGATTGTTGCGCGCGACGCTTTCGGGACGCCTGGGGCTGGACGGGGACCGCATCGATCTCACCGACTTGGACGCGGTGGTGGATGCAACTCGGCTCAGCGGCGCCGCGACGATTCTGCTTCGGGCGCGCCCGGGAATTGGCCTGCGGCTGGCTGCCGACGGGCTCAATCTCGACGCCTACCTGCCGCGCTCGGGTGTCAGGGCGGAAGACGCAGGCGCGATGCTCGCGAGAATGCAGCCGCTGCTCGCGAGCGTCGATGCCAATATCGACGGCCGCATCCGGACGCTCACCTGGCATGGACAGCCGCTCAGCGATCTGCATCTCTCGGCGACGCTGCAGAACGGCGAGACGACGATTCACGAGCTCAGCGTCGGTGACGCGGCCGGCGTCGGCGCGACGCTGAGCGGCGTGGTACAGGAGCTTGCCGGCGCGCCGACCGGGCAGCTCGCCTTCGACATGCATGGCAGCGAATTCGAGCGCCTGCTGCGGCTCGTCGCGCCGCGTCTCGTTGCCGGTCGGAGCTACGGCGCCTTCAGCCTCGGCGGCGGGATGCAGTACGACAATGCCGCCGTCAACGTCGATGCCGATCTGGGCCTGCTCGACGGTCATGCGCATCTCTTTGGCAAGCTCGTGCGGTCGACCGGCAAGCTTGATCTCGGCTTCGAGGCCGATCATCCGAGTTTCGAGCGGCTGGTGCGCAGCCTGAGCCCGACCTATGAGCCGGCAGCCGATCCGGGGCCGATCAAGCTCACCGGCCGCCTCGACGGCGACCTCCGGCGGTTCACGCTTGAGAATCTGGCGTTGACCATCGGCCAGAGCACCTTGGCAGGAACGCTCGGGGTCGATCTCACTGCGGCTCGACCGCACTTCGATGCCGATTTCACCGCCGGCGACTGGGCGATCGATCGTCTGCTGTCGCAGCGCCAGACGGCAGAGATCGACCGGCGGCTCGAGGAGCCTGCAATCCGCCCAGGCATCGTGCTTGCCGCAATGCAACCCCCTGCGGCACCGGGCAGTGCCTGGCCCCGAACGCCGTTCAAGCTCGCCGCGCTCCGGCGTGCAGATGGGGCGCTGAAGCTTTCGGCGCGGCGCCTTGCCTATGGCAATTGGTCTCTCGAGACCTCGACGCTTTCCGCGACGCTTCAAGACGGTGTGCTCGCCCTGACGCAGCTCAGCGGAAAGGCGCTCGGCGGTGAGCTCGATGCGAGCGGATCACTCGACGCACGAGCGGTGCCGGCGATGCAGACGCAGGTGGCGCTGAAAGGCGCGGACTTCAAGTCGGTTCTTGGCTCAGCCATGCTCGAGGGACAGTTCGATCTCGACGCGACGATGGCCACCGCCGGCGGCAGCGCGGCCGAGCTGGTCGCGCACGCGGCCGGCCAGGCCACGGTAAAAAGCCAAGGCGGCAGCATCGGCGGCGTCGATCTCGACGCTGCCGACAAGGCGCTGGCGACGCATCCCGCGAATCTCGCGACGCTGCTGCGCGGCGCGGCTGGTGGGCGCACGCGGTTCTCGTCGTTGACCGGCAGTTTTCACATCACCGATGGTGTCGCGGCCAGCGACGATCTCAGCCTCGCGGCTGCGGGCGGAGAGGGCCGGGCCACGGCGCGGATAGACCTGCCGAACTGGACACTTGCGAGCCGGATCGAGCTGCGGCTCGCGGCAGCGCCCGCGGCGCCGCCGCTCGTCCTCCTCCTCGATGGGTCGCTCGATGCGCCGCGCACCGTGTTTGAAATCAACGCGCTCCAGCAATATCTGGCGCGCGGCGCGTCGGCGGCGAAACCCGCGACGCGCTAGGAGCCCGGCGGGACGAGGGCAGGGCGCTAGCCGGTCCCGCTCTCCGCCTCGGGACCAAGCTCGCCGCGGCGATAGCAATCGAGCACGAAGAGGCGCAGCGCGCTCGACAGATTACCGCCGCGCGCCGCATCGATGCCGCCGATCAGCGCGTTCAGCGACATGCCGCGGCGACGCGCCACCGCGCGCAGCGCCTCCCAGAAGGGTTGTTCGAGGGTGAGGCTGGTGGGATGTCCGGCGATCATCACCGATCGCTTGCGGATCGTGGACGCCATCAGCTCGGCCCGACCATCGCCTCGGGCCGTACCCAGCGATCGAACTCTTCGCTGCTGAGATATCCGAGCGCCACCGCCGCCTCCTTCAGGCTCTTGCCTTCGGCATGCGCCTTCTTCGCGACCTCGGCCGCCTTGTCGTAGCCGATGTGCGGATTGAGCGCCGTCACCAGCATCAGCGAGCGCTGCACCAGCTCGGCGATGCGCTCGCGGTTGGCGGTGATCCCGGCAACGCAATGATCGGTGAAGCTCCTCGCTACGTCGGCAAGGAGCCGGATCGATTGCAGCAGATTGTAGATGATGACCGGCTTCATCACGTTGAGCTCGAACTGGCCCTGGCTGCCGGCGAAGGTGATGGTGACGTGATTGCCCATCACCTGCGCTGCGACCATGGTAAGCGCCTCGACCTGGGTCGGGTTGACCTTCCCCGGCATGATCGATGAGCCCGGTTCATTCTCGGGCAGATGCAGCTCGCCGAGGCCGGAGCGCGGTCCCGAGCCCATCAGGCGGATGTCGTTGCCGATCTTGGTCAGCGAGGCGGCCAGAACGTTGAGCGCGCCCGAGACCTCGATCAGCGCGTCATGGCTGGCGAGCGCCTCGAACTTGTTGATGGCGGAGACGAAGGGGAGGCCGGTGATATGGGCCGCCGCCTCGGCGAAGCGCACATCGAATCCCAAGCGCGCATTGAGCCCCGTGCCGACCGCGGTGCCGCCCTGCGCCAGGGGGTAGAGGCGAGGGAGGCTAGCGAGCACGCGTTCGATGCCGAGCTCGACCTGCCGTGCATAGCCGCTGAACTCCTGGCCGAGGGTGAGCGGCGTCGCATCCTGAAGATGGGTGCGGCCGATCTTGATGATGTCGGCGAACTCGTTCGCCTTGCGCTGCAGCGCGGCATGAAGGTGGTGGAGCGCCGGCAGCAGCTGCCGATGGATCTCCTCGGCGGTGGCGATATGCATGGCCGTGGGAAAGCTGTCGTTCGAGGACTGGCCGCGGTTGACGTGATCGTTGGGATGGACCGGCTGCCGTGCGCCGCGGCTGCCGCCGAGCAGCTCGTTGGCGCGATTGGCCAACACCTCGTTCATGTTCATGTTCGTCTGCGTCGCCGAGCCGGTCTGCCAGACGACCAGCGGGAACTCGTCGGCGAGCCGGCCGGCGATCACCTCGTCGGCGGCGGCCACGACCGCCTCGCCGAGCCGCCGGTCGAGTTCGCCCATCGCCATGTTGGCGAGCGCGGCCGCCTTCTTCTCGATGGCAAGGGCGCGGATGAGTGCGGGCGGCATGCGTTCGCCGCCGATGCGGAAATTGTCGAGCGAGCGCTGCGTCTGCGCGCCCCAATAACGTTCGGCGGGGACTTCGACCTCGCCCATGCTGTCGCGTTCGCTCCGGGTCTTGCGGGCGGCTGCCATGGCACGCGCCCCTCCCTCGGGCGCCGTCCTAAATATGGGATGCGGCAGCTTCAGGCTAGAGCGGAGCGGTACTCAGGGCGTGACAAGCCGCCGCAAGCGCCAGGCGGCCGGGTCGTGGTGCCGCTCGGTCAGGGCGATGAACTGGGCGCGCTGATCGGGGCTGAGATCGGCGAGGAACTGGCTCAGCGCCGCGGTCATCGTCCTCTGATACGCGCGACGGTTCTCGGTCGCCTGGTCGACAAGCTTGGCAATCAGATCCTGGTCCGGCTGGGGCTTGGCGAGCTCCTGCCAGACCTTCTGCAGCAGCGGACCGTTGCTATCGTGCAGCTGCCGCATGCCGCGCCGTGCGGCAATCGTGAATTGCTGAAAGGCGTCGCGCTGATCGTCGGAGAGGCTCAGCTCGTGCACGATCTGCCGGAAGCGCTGGGCCGGCGTCAGCATGTGCAGCGATGTCGCCCACCAGGCCGCCGTGCCGATGAAGAAGGCGTTGACCGCCAGCGAGATGACCAGCACGACCCACAACAGGCGGCTGCGCGAGGCTCTCGCCGCGCGGCCGTCGGCGAGAACGGTCATATGCTCGGATCCTCGTCGGCGTTGAACAGGCCGGTCGGCGGATCGAGCAGCTCCTGGCCGAGGCTGGGCGTGCTGCTGCCAGCCAGAGTCATATAGGTGCTGTTGCCGGTGGCGAAGCCGACCAGGCTCGCCGCGACGATGCTTGCCGCCATGGCGCTCCAGGCCGCAGTGCGTCGCCAGCGCGGCTGTGCCCCCCGCTGCGGGAAGGGCAGGACGTTGCCGCCCACCAGCGCCGCCGCGCGTGCGATCACCTCCTCGGAGGCGGCCGGGAGGGCCGCAGCCGATGCGGCCAGTCGCGCCGCGACGATATCCTTACCGGCATGGGGGTTGGAGGCGAGCCAATCCTCGACCGCCTCGGCCTCCTCGGGCGAGAGGCGGTCTTCGGCATAGGCGGCGAGCGTGAGCTCGTCCGGCTCGGCACCAGCCGCTCCGCTCGAGGCGGACGCGCCCCGGGACCAGCGACGCCATAGCGCCGCCTGGTCAGAGCTGTCCATCGGTTCGGCCATCGCCCATCTCCTCGTCCCTTTCTAGGCGGCTCGTTGCCGGGGCATCCCCATGATGCCACACTTTTTTCACCTAATGTTCCTCGGTTGAAAAATGGCTGCGCAGCTTGAGCATCGCCTTGTGATGCGTGCTCCTGACCGTTTGCGGGTCGACCCCGAGGGCGGTCGCGACCTCCGCCACCTCCATGTCCCGGTCATAGAGCATGGTCAGCACCAGCTTTTGCCGGGGCGACAGCAGCGCCTCGGGAAGCTTGAGCTTTTCCGGCGGGGTCGCGTCGGTGGCCAGCAGGCTCTCCGGCACTGCGTCGATCGGCGTCAGCGCCAGCCTGCGGCGACGTAGCGCGTCTCGGGCCGTGCTGCGGGCAACGATGGTGAGCCAGGTGGAGAGCCCGGCCCGGCTCGGGTCGTAGGTCTTCAGCAACCGGAAGCCGTCCTTGCACAACCGCAAGAACACCTCCTGAACGAGATCCTCGACATCGCCGCCTTCCTGGGCCACCCCGCGCACGCCCGCAACGACCAGCCCGGCATAGCGGCGCACGAACGCGTCCCATGCGGGCTTGTCACCCTGGCTCAGCGCCTCAAGGTCGATCTCTTGCGCCACGCGTCGTCTCGTTAACCCATTCTAGGCGGGAGAGCGCCGTTCCATCCTCATCGGCCGCAGCAAAGCCGGCAGCCCCGGTCAGGTGAGCTTGGCGAAGAAGTCGTTGCCCTTGTCGTCGACCACGATGAAGGCGGGGAAGTCGACGACCTCGATCCGCCAGATCGCCTCCATGCCGAGCTCGGGATATTCGACGACCTCGACCTTCTTGATGCAGTCCTGCGCCAGCCGCGCCGCCGGACCGCCGATCGAGCCCAGGTAGAAGCCGCCATGCTTGCGGCAGGCCTCGCGCACCTCCGGCCCGCGATTGCCCTTGGCCAGGCTGACGAAGCTGCCGCCCGCCGCCATGAACTGATCGACATAGGAATCCATGCGCCCGGCCGTGGTCGGGCCGAACGAGCCCGAGGCGAACCCCTTCGGCGTTTTCGCCGGTCCGGCATAGTAGATCGGGTGGTCCTTTACGTATTGCGGCAGGCCCTCGCCGCGCTCCAGCCGCTCCTTGAGCTTGGCATGGGCGATGTCGCGCGCGACGATCAGCGTGCCGGTGAGCGAGAGCCGCGTCTTGATCGGGTATTGTGACAGCGTGCGGCGGATCTCCGCCATCGGCCGGCCGAGATCGATCTTCACCACCTCGCCGCCGAGCTTCTCGCTATCGATCTCGGGCAGGTATTTCGCCGGGTTGGTCTCGAGCTCCTCGAGGAAGACGCCCTTGGCGTTGATCTTGCCGAGGATCTGCCGGTCGGCGGCGCAGGAGACGCCGATGCCGATGGGGCAGCTCGCGCCATGCCGCGGCAGGCGGATGACGCGGACGTCGTGGCAGAAATACTTGCCGCCGAACTGGGCGCCGATGCCCATGCCGCGCGTCAGCTCCAGCACCTCCTGCTCGAAGCCGCGGTCGCGGAAGGCCTGGCCATATTTGTTGCCTTCGCCCGGCAGGTTGTCGAGATAGCGGGTGCTGGCGAGCTTCACCAGCTTCAGATTGAACTCGGCCGAGGTGCCGCCGATGACGATCGCGAGATGGTAAGGCGGGCAGGCGGCGGTGCCGAGCGTGCGGATCTTCTCGTCGAGGAACTTGAGCAGCGATTTCGGGTTCAGCACCGCCTTGGTCTGCTGATAGAGGAAGGATTTGTTGGCGGAGCCGCCGCCTTTGGCGATGAAGAGCAGCTTGTACTCGTCGCCCTCTTCGGCATAGAGCTCGATCTGTGCCGGCAGGTTGTCGCCGGTGTTGACCTCCTCATACATCGAGAGCGGCGCCACCTGGCTGTAGCGCAGATTGGTCTCGGTGTAGGTCTTGCGGATGCCGGCGGCGATCGCCGCCGCATCGCCGCCGCCCGTCCAGACGCGCTGGCCCTTTTTGCCCATGACGATCGCCGTGCCGGTGTCCTGGCACATCGGCAGCACCTTGCCGGCGGCGATATTGGCGTTCTTGAGCAGGTCGAAAGCGACGAACTTGTCGTTGGCCGACGCTTCGGGGTCGTCGAGGATCTTGCGGAGCTGCTGCAGATGGCCCGGGCGCAGCAAGTGCTGGCAATCAACCATCGCCTGTGCCGCGAGGAGCGTGAGCGCCGCCGGATCGACCTTGACGATGGTCTCGCCGGCGAGCGAGGCCGTGCTCACATAGTCTCCCGTCAGCTTGCGGTAGGGAGTGGTGTCCTCGATCGCCGGAAGCAGGTCGTGGAAGACGAATTCGCTCATTGCTCTCGCCCAGCGCTGGCCTCGACAGGGGTGAGGAGGATGAGGTTTTCCACCCGGCCGTCAAGTCGCGCCGGCCGCCAAAAGGGGGCGAATCCGCTCGCCCGGACGGGAACCTTTCGGCAAGCTCGCGCATCTAAGCTCACGAGAAGGGGAGAAAAACCGGATGGATGGTGCAGAGGCCTATGTGGGCGATGGCGGCGAGCGGGAGCTGCTGGCGCAGCTGCGCGCCGGGCATGCCTCGGCCTATAGCACGCTGATGCGCCGCAACAATCAGCGGCTCTTCCGCTTGGCGCGCGGCGTGCTCGGCGACGATGCCGAGGCGGAAGAGGCGGTGCAGGAGGGGTATTTGCGCGCCTTCACCGCGCTCGACGGTTTCAAGGGCGAGGCGAGCCTCGCCACTTGGCTCTCGCGCATCGTGATCAACGAGGCGCTGGGGCGCCTGCGCAAGCGGCGGCCGACGGTCGATATCGAGGCGCTGGCTGAGCTGCCGGGCGACGCCCTGCCGGAGCACATGCGCCGCGAGCCGAGCCCGGAGCAGGAGATGGCGCGGCGCGAGATTCGCCGGGCGATCGAACAGGCGATCGACGCGCTGCCGCCCAACTTCCGCAGCGTCTTCGTGTTGCGCGCCATCGAGCAGATGAGCATCGAGGAGACGGCGGTCTGCCTCGGCATTCCCGGCGAGACGGTCAAGACGCGGCTCCATCGCGCCAACAAATTGCTCCGCCAGGCGCTCGACCAGCAATTCGGCGTCCTCCTCGACGGCGCCTTCCCATTCCTGGGCGCGCGCTGCGATCGCCTGATCGCCGCCGTCCTTTCCCGGCTCGGCCTCTCGGCCGAAGCGACGCCGCCCGGCGATCGGCCGGTGCCGCCCGGTAGCCCACCCTAGCCGATCGCGCGACCATACTCAGGAGAGTCCCATGCGAAGTGCTGTTGCAGCCTTCGGAATACTGATGCTCGCCTCGCTTCCCGCGAGCGCTACCGAGGTGATGAAGGCGCCGCCGGGAGCGCCGTACCAGCAGGTGAGCAAGCTGGTGAAGCTGCCGGATTTCCTGCCCGGCCTCGGCACGCTCTATGTCGATCCCAAGACGCTGCCGGCGGGACCCTTCCTCGCCTACGACCATGCCGGCAAGCTGGTGAGCACGATCTACATGATCCCGCTCAAGGATCTCGACGGGCAGAAGACGTTCGGCGACCTGAAGGCGCCCGGCGGGAAGGTCGACCACGTCAGCATCTACTTCAATGCCGGCCATCCCGGCGTGCCCGAGCCGCATTACCACATCGTGCTCTGGCATGTCTCGAAGGCGAACGAGAAGCTCGTCGCGAAGTAATCTCGGCGACCGCGGCGGAGTTCGCTCCGCCGCGGCGATCACAGGAGATGGGGAAAGATGACGGAACGCATCTCGCGCCGGCGGCTCGTCGAGCGCGCGACGCTCGCCCTGGGCCTTGCGGCCGCGGCACGCCTGCCGCTCGCCGCGGCCCAGGAGACGCCGGAAGCGCAGAAGATCCCGCAGGCCGACGCGCATTACCGCAATCAGCCGAACGGTCAGCAGCGCTGCGGCATCTGCCTGCAATTTCAGGCGCCGAACCGTTGCCACATCGTCAAGGGGCCGATCTCGCCCACCGGCTGGTGTCAGTATTTCGCGGCGCGCGAAAATGCCCACTGAGCGGTGCGTGAAACACGCGGCGAATGTTTCACGGGAAACATCGGACCTTTCCCCGGGGGTGGGCGTCTTCCCCTGGGGAGAGGGCTACTTCTTGCGGAACGCGTCGAGGGCGACCACTTCGCCGGGTTTTTCAGCGGGTTCCTTGCTGTCCTTCTCGAGCTCCCGCTCGAGCGGCGGCGCTCCCGCGGCGCCGTCAAGCTCGCCCGCGGCTCCTTGGAACTGCAGGCCGAACTTGACCGCGGGGTCGGCAAAGGCGGTGATCGCCTCGAAGGGGATGACCAGCCGCTCGGGCCTGTTCTGGAAGCTCAAGGTGACCGAGAACCGATCCTCGAGCACCTCGAGATCCCAGAACTGGTGTTCGAGCACCACCGTCATCTCATCGGGGTATTGCCGCGCCAGATAATCCGGCAGGCTCAGGCCCGGGAAGCCGGTGCGGAAGGTGATGTAGAAGTGATGGGCGCCCGGGAGTCCCTTGGCCGCGGTGCGGGCCAGCGCCTCACGCACTACGCCGCGCAGCGCCGCCTCGACCATCTTGTCGTATCGCAGAAGGTCTTTCACGGTCGCGCGGCACCTGCCCGATTGGCGTCAGCGAAGTGGGGGGCTTCTGTTGCCCGGTGCCCCCCGGACCGCGAGTAGCTCTAGGCTTTCATCCCCGCTAGGGGATTAGGCCGCGAGTGCCTCATGTGCCATGTTATCGTTGGCACGTCTGGATTGGCCCGATATCGGCGGTACCATGCCGAGCGACGGCTCGCACCTTTATTACGCGCGTCGATCCTGATTCGCCCCCATATCGTGCCGCTCGCCGGCGGGTTCTGGGTTTGGTGGAGGCGCCGGGTACTGCCCCCGGGTCCGCTACGCCTATTCCGTGCACCGTTTATCGCCATAGTCGGTTGCCCGACCTTCCAAATATAGGGCTTTTCGCCGCGGGCGCAACGGCAGCGAGTCGCGCTTGGAGCCATGGTTAGCGAGCGGTAAAGTCTTCGCCCCGTCGAGTGGAGCCCCCGCCACCATGCCGTTGACGCCGGAACAGAAGGCCGAGATCGACCGCCTGCGCGCCGAGGCGACGCCGACCCGTCGCGCCACGGCGCCGGCGCTCGAGGAGATCCTTTACGAGGCCATCCCGGTGCTCGACCACGGCTTCGTCCGGGTCATCGACTACATGGGCGACGACGCGGCGGTGGTGCAGGCGGCGCGCGTCTCCTACGGGCGCGGCACCAAGCGGGTGAGCGAGGATCGCGGACTCATCCAATACTTGTTGCGCCACCGCCACACCACGCCCTTCGAGATGTGCGAGATCAAGTACCACGTGAAGCTGCCCATCTTCGTGGCGCGGCAGTGGATCCGGCACCGCACCGCCAACGTCAACGAGTACTCCGCGCGCTATTCGATACTCGACAACGAATTCTATCTGCCGGCGCCCCAGCAGCTCGCTGCGCAGTCGACGAGCAACCGCCAGGGGCGCGGCGCGGTGTTGACCGGCCAGGAGGCTGAGCGGGTACTCGATCTGCTCCGCGAGGATGCCGAGCGGGCCTATCGCGGCTATGCCGAGATGCTGAACGAGACCGAGGGCGGCGCGGTGATCGACCCCGCCCGGCAGGGCCTCGCGCGTGAGCTCGCGCGGATGAACCTGTCGCTCAACTTCTATACGCAGTGGTACTGGAAGACCGACCTGCACAATCTGCTCAACTTCCTCAGTCTGCGCGCCGACGCGCATGCGCAGTACGAGATCCGCGCCTATGCCGAGGCGATGATCGGCACGGTCGACCGCTGGGTCCCGCTCACCGCCGAGGCCTTCCGCCAATACCGCCTCGGCGGCGCGCAGCTCTCGGCGCGCGGGCTCGAGGTGGTGCGCCGGCTCATCGCCGGCGAGAACGTGACCCAGGAAGAGAGCGGCATGAGCAAGCGCGAATGGGGCGAGCTCATGGCGCTCCTCGGCCGCCCCGGCTGAATCCGGCGGCGTCAATCTCTTGTTAAAGCTCGCCGATTAGCTTCGCGGGGATGAGCATGGCGATGGATGACCGGAGCAGCGAGCGAAGGCTGGTGCTGCGCGTTCTTGCGGAATGGCGCGAGATGGGCGGTATACGCGCGCTGCCGCGCCGCTCGCAGATCGACCCGCGCCGCTTCGGCGGCGACTGGGCAAGCTGTCTGATGATCGATGTCGATCCCCAGGCGGCGAATTCGCGGCTCGCCTTCGTCGGCGAGCGGCTGCGCGATCCGACCTGGCCGACCTTCGATCGCCAATGCATCGGCGAATGCGCGGAGAAGTCGCTGCTCCAGGCGGCGACTGCCTATCTCGGGCGAGTCGTCGCCGAGCGCGAGCCGCTGGCCGAGGGGGTCGCCCTCCATATCGGCGCGCCGGTGCGCTTCCGCAGTATCCTGCTGCCGCTCTCCGAAGACGGCACCCGCATCGATGGCGTGCTCGGCGCTGCCAATTGCCGCGAGATCGGCTGAGACCTCTTCGGGCCGGGTTCAGGCTGAGGAAGACCGAGAACGCCCCAAAAGCGGGCCACCAGAAAACGTCCTCGTTCTGACCTTGCCGAAGGACGCATCGCTCGTTCTGTCCCGCCCTCGCAAGCAGCCGCTCTCCTATTCCCCTCCACCGCCTCGCCCGGGCAGTCGCTCGTAGCGCGCTTCACGCGGTCTGCGGTGCGTCGAAAAGCAGCGCCTTGCGTTTGCAGCGTCGCTTCGAGCAGGCTGTTCCGGGGGCAGGCTCGATCAGGAGGCGGGCTTCAATGAGCCTAATCCGGGTGCTTCCTGGCGTGATCCTGGCGGTGGCCCTTGTGGGTTGCGCCCAGATCGAAAGTCTTGCCGCACCGCGCTCGCAGCTCATATCCGGTCATTGGCTTCAGACCAACGCGGCTTCCACCGAGCACGTCAACCACGATCCATGGAGCCGGTTTCTGGCGACGTACCTCGTGCCGGGACGCGACGGTGTCAATCGGTTCGACTATGCCCGCGCGCAAGCCTCGGGTCGCGCAACGCTGGAAAGCTACATCTCAATGCTTCAGGCGACCCCTGTCTCGCAGTTGAACCGCGCGGAGCAGCGAGCCTATTGGATCAATCTCTACAACGCCGTCACGACACGCATCGTCCTCGATCATTACCCGACACGGAGCATTCGCGACATCTCGCTGGGGCCCGGCCTGTTCAGCATCGGCCCCTGGGATGCAAAGGTGGTTCAGGTCGAAGGCGAGCGCCTCAGCCTCAATGATATCGAGCACGGCATCCTGCGACCGATCTGGCGCGACCCTCGCCTGCACTACGCGCTCAATTGCGCGGCGATCAGCTGCCCGAGCTTGCCGCGCGTCGCCTTCACCGCCGAAAATACGGAGCGACTGCTGGAGGATGGCGCACGGGCATACGTCAATGACCCGCGCGGGGTGCGCATCGAGGACGGACGACTCATCGTCTCGAGCATCTATCTCTGGTACCGATCCGATTTCGGCCGCGATGAAGCCGCGGTCATGGACCATCTGAGGCACTACGCCGCACCGGAGCTCGTCGCGCAGCTCGGACGATGGCACGCGCCCGACGGCTATGCCTATGATTGGCGGCTCATCGACGTTCCCCGACCAGAGCGCGAGGCTCGGTAGTATATGCGCGAAAGCCGCGCGGGAGATACACCGGCCCAGTAGAGAAAGTGAATGAGCGCCCAGCCCCAGACGATCGCCACCGGCCGGCGCCCCGCGAACTTGCGCGAGGATGTGACGAGGGGCGGGTGTTCGACGCGGCAGGTCGGCCCCGCACGCTCGAGGCGGCGGACAAAATCATAGTCCTCCATGAGCGCCATCGGCCGGAAGCCACCGAGCTCCGAGTACACGGCGCGGCGAACGAAAATGCCACTGTCCCCGTAGTAGAGGGCGAAGCGGCGTATCCACGCGTAGAAGACCGTGAGGCCGCGAGCGAACCGGGTATCGCCGTCGAAGACGACCCGGAAATTTCCGCCGGGCACGCGCGGGTCGCGATCGAGAAGCGCCGCGAACGCCGCCAGACCGCGGCGAGGGAACGTGGTGTCGGCGTGAAGGAACAGCAGATAGTCTCCCGTCGCGAGCGCGCCGCCGGTCCGCAGCTGCTGCCCACGACCGCGTTCCGATGTTACCACCCGCGCGCCCAGGCGCGCGGCGACGGCGGCAGTGCCGTCGATGCTGCCGCCATCCACAACAATGATCTCCTTCAGTTCGGGTTCACGGCGGAGCGCCTCGATCAGGCAAGCGAGGCTAACCGCTTCGTCGAGTGCCGGGATCACGACGGAGACGCAGCCCGGGATGATGGCGCTAGCGTTCACAGCAGCTCCGTCGGGATCGCGATGCGTTGCGCGCTCGAGCCGTTCATCGACGGGGCGCCAGGCGCGTGCTGAATCCAGCGCGTGCGGGAGCAAGTTGCCAAGGAGGCGACATGTCCCCGTCCGTGGAAATGATCGTCCTCCACACGCTGGGTAAGCTCGCCGCCCGCCGCTGGCTGTGCGCTGCGCTACCACAGGAGACTGCCCCCGGGGCAGACCGTCCCATCCGGGTTCTCGCTTGACCTTCAGCAGCTCATCGCCGAACGCGGCGCCGGCGCGAAGATCGTGGGGATGGAGTCGCCGCATACAGGCTCCCGTCACGTACTATGTCAGATCCTTGGCCATTTGGAGGACCGACTCAATGCGCAATGCCGTTACGGTTCTTATCGCAAGGCTAATCTTTGGCGGCGTTTTCGCCATGGCGGCGGCCTTTAAGTTTCTCGGAATCGGGCAGACCGCCGGCTACATCGCCGCGGCCGGGTTTCCTCTGGCGCTGCTGCTTGCCTGGATCGCCGCCCTTTTCGAGAGCGCGCTTGCAATTGCCCTGTGGACCGGCGCGTTCTTCTCGGAGGCAGCGCTTCTCGCTGCTGCCTATGTCCTGTTCCTGGCTTTCGCCTTTCACGGTCCGTCGCGCTGGGGCGGCAACCAGATGGAATTCGGCTTCTTCGTGGATCACTTCACGTTCATTGCGGGCCTTCTGTTTGCGGCGGTTCATGGACCAGGCAGTGCGCTCCCCGCCTTTGCTCGCAAGAACCTGAAATTCCTTCGTCGCTAGCGGCGGCTGTCCCGAGCGTGAATTGCAGTCAGTGGAGGCGATATGACGAGAGTGCGCGTTGCAGGCTTTTCGATCTCGCTCGATGGTTTCGGAGCAGGGCCTGAGCAAAGTCTTGAAAATCCGCTCGGCAAGCGTGGGCTGGAATTGCACCAGTGGTTCTTCGACACGCGCACCTTCCGGGCGATGACTGGTCAGAGCGGCGGTTCGGACGGCGTCGATGAAGCTTATGCACACCGTTCGATGGACGGGTTCGGCGCGTTCATCCTTGGCCGCAATATGTTCGGACCGATCCGCGGTCCTTGGCCGGACGAGAGCTGGAGGGGCTGGTGGGGTGCGAATCCGCCCTATCACGCGCCGACCTTCGTGCTGACGCACCATCCACGCGATCCCATCGTCATGAAAGGTGGCACCACCTTCATCTTCGTGACCGAGGGCATCGAGGCGGCGATGGACGAGGCGAAGCGCGCCGCCAATGGTCGCGATGTGAAGATCGGTGGTGGCGTCGAGACGGTGCGTCAATATCTTCGCGCCGGCCTGATCGACGAGCTGCATTTCGCCTTGTCGCCGGTCGTTCTCGGACAAGGCGAAGCGATGTTCGCCGGAATCGACCTGCCGGCGCTCGGCTACCGCGTCACCGAACACCAGGCGACAGAGCGCGCCACCCACATCGTTCTCAGCCGATAGGAGCACTTGCATTATACGAGCACCCGTTCTCGCCACCAGGATCAGCGCCATGGTTGGTACGGAGCACCGGGACTTGACCCATAGTTATCGCGAGAAAGTCAGCAACGTGCCCGAGTGGTTGCTTCGACGTGCTTACGCGCGCTCCAGATAACGGGCCATGCTGGCGAGAGAGCCCTCGTGGCCGTCCTTCGTGTTCCTGATCATTCCAGGACCCACGAACGACGTCACCTGGACCGTGACCTTCACCTGCGTGCGCTCGCCGTCGGGGCGCAGCTCGAACGTGGTGATGTTCGTGGCGAGCAGCTTTTCGAGATCGCGGATCGTCTCGGTCCAGACCACGCGGCGCTCATCCACTATGTCGACGTAGCGGGCCTCAACGCGATACCGCGGGTCATCACTTGTGCCGCACCGGGCGAGATCGCGTCCGCCGACGCGGAAATCCGCTTCATCGTAGATGAAGACCGCGCTGTCCGAGGGGGCGCCCCAGGCCGCCCGCTCCTTGACGTCAGCAAACGCGCCGTAAACTCGCGAAACGGGCGAGTTTAGGGTGCGCTCGACGGTGATCGTTCCGTGATCGGTCGAAATGGCGGGCATGCGTCCCACTCCTTCTCGGCTGCCGGTTGCAGTTACTACGGCAACGAGTTGCATGACGAAAATCACACGCCATAGGATTTAGTGCTCCGTTCTCCGCGCTGTCAGCGGATAGGCGTAGGCGATTGCCGCGGCGGATTCGTCGAGGCTGGCCAGGTCGTGCTCTTCCAGCTCACGGACGAGCCTTCGCGCCTCATCGTCGGTGAGCTGCAGCGCGTCGCCGATCTCGGTGATCTCTGGCCGCCGTCCGAGTGCTGCGAAGAGTTCGAGGATTTTGCGCCAGACCTGGTCCTGCGAAGCTGTCAGGCGGGTGGCCCAAGCGCGAGCAAGTGCGGGTCGCCGAGCATCGCGCTCGCTAAGCGCGGCTCT
>Ga0134126_10003880_pt1 | contig 18718 bp, 15 predicted proteins | sample KB31752_FD_96881 | JGI IMG/M metagenome (GOLD analysis project Ga0134126, IMG submission 96881) | Terrestrial soil microbial communities with excess Nitrogen fertilizer from Kellogg Biological Station, Michigan, USA - KB3-175-2 | ecosystem: Environmental > Terrestrial > Soil > Unclassified ...
CGGGGTGCGGCGCGGGGTGCGGCGCGGGGTGCACGGCGGGGCGAACGACGGGGTGCGGCGCAGGGTGAGAGGCAGAGTGAGAGGCCTGGTGCGCGGCGCCGGTGTAGGGCACCTGCCGGGCCAGCTCGGCGCGCTGGCGGCCCACCTCGATCCAGCCGGGGATCTGGGCCGGGTCCGCGCCGGCCTTGATGCACAGGTCGGCGATCAGCCGGTACACCACGGCGTCATACTGGCTCTCACCGAAGCCGATGGCGGTCCCGGCCCGGTGAGCCAGCAGGTCGGGCCGGTGGCCGGCGAGCTCGCGCAGCTCGGCCACCGCGACCGCCTCCTGCTCGGGCGTGAGCGCCCCGGTGCCCGCGTGACGGGCCGCGGCACCGGCCAGCGTGGCGTAGAGCAGGCGGTCAGCTTCGGTCATGATGGCATTTTAGGACACTAGTTCGAAGATGTCTCGGCCGACCGAAACCCGGGCCGAAACCCAGGCCGAAATCCGGTGCCCGGTCGGGTCGGGCCGGTGCCCTGGCGTGCCGGGGCAGGCCCGGCAGGCCTAGCAGCCAGGGCATAGCATCCAGGCATGACTGTGGTGAAGATCAACGCCATCACCGTTCCCGCGGACAGCGGCGACGAGCTGGCCCGCCGGTTCGCGGCCCGGGCTGGAGCGGTGGACAACCAGGACGGGTTCGAGGGCTTCGAGTTGCTCAAGCCGACTGACGAGCGCACCACCTGGCTGGTGGTCACGCGGTGGCGGGACGAAGAGTCGTTCCAGGGCTGGCTGCACTCCCCCGCGTTCGGTCACGGGCACCGCTCGGCGGCCGAGCGGTCCGGCGGCCCGGCGCCCCACCCGGTGGGCATCAGCAGCGAACTGTGGTCGTACGTGATCGCCGGCGGCTCCCCCGGCGCAGCCGGCGGCTCCCCCGGCGGCCCGGCCGATCCAGCCGACCCGGCCGACAGCCCGGCCGACCCGGCCGGCGGCCCGGCCGACAGCCCGGCCGGCCCGGATCAGGCGTAAGGGCGGCGGGCGTGACGCTGGAGATCAAGCGACTGCACCTGGCCGCGCTGCGCGGCCCCGACGGCCTGGAGTGGCCGGTGCACGGCTTCGTGGTCATTCACCCCGGGGGCGCGGCGCTGGTGGACACCGGCGTGGGCGGCCCCGACGAGGTCCTCACCGACTGGCGGGTGGTGAACCGCTCGGCCGCGGACGCGCTGGCCGACATCGGCATGAGCCCGGCCGACATCGGCATGGTCATCAATACTCACCTGCATTTTGACCATTGCGGGCAGAATGCGGTCTTCCGGCACGCTCCCCATTTCGTGCAGGGCACCGAGCTTTCCCGTGCCAAGGTCGAATCACCCGACCTGTTCGGCTGGTTTGATTTCATGAACGCTCGGTTTGAGCTGCTGGACGGGGACACCGAGCTGCTGCCGGGGCTGTCGGTGATCACCACGCCGGGGCACACCTCGGGCCACCAGTCGGTGGTCGTCACGGCCGCGGACGGATCGACGGACGTGCTGATCGGGGACGCGGCCTACACGCCGCGGGTGTACCGCGAGGCCCCGGCGGACCTGCCCGACGGCCAGGCCGCCGACCGGGACTCGTGGGAGCGGTCGCTGACCCGGATCCGGTCCGCGGGGTCGGGCGGCCGGGTGCACTTCTGCCACCACACCGACGTCGTCCACGGCTAGCCACCGCCGCCCGGCACCAGCCGCCCGGCACCAGCCGCGCCACCGCTACTGCTGCCCCTCAGGCCCCGGCCGTAAGTCCTCCAGCCCCCCAGGGTCAGGGGGAACGTCCACCGCGTGCTCCCGCAGCACGTCGAGCGGCACGATCTGCAGCGACTGCTCGTGGGTGCAGGCCAGCACCACCGGCGCGGCCGCGCCGTCGCGGTGCGCGCGCAGCCAGTTCGCCGCCGTCACGCACCAGCGGTCGCCCGGCACCAGGCCGGGGAACCCGAACTGGGGCATGGGAGTGCTCAGGTCGTTGCCGATGCCGCGCTGGTGGGCCAGGAACTCCGCGGTCACCACCGCGCAGATCGTGTGGCTGCCCAGGTCCTCGGCGCCGGTGTTGCAGCACCCGTCCCGGTAGAAACCGGTGAGCGGGTCGGTGCCGCAGGGCTCGAGCTCCCCGCCCAGCACGTTGCGGTCGTCCATGCCAGGAAGTATCCCCCACGCCGCCCCGGTGATAGCCGTGACGCGCGGAGTGTCCGGTCTTGGGCCTGTCCTGCCGTTTAAATAAAGACCGCTCCAAATCTTTTTGGTGAGCCATTGATTCCGTTTCGTTCTGGTATATACCGGTCCCTACAGGGAAAGGCGGACCTGGCCCCCCAGCCGGGTTCAGCCATCGTGCAACCCAGGACAGGGGGATCATGCTCAGAACAAGGACCTTCGCCGCGGCCGTCGGCGCGACCGCGGTGGTGGCCGGCATGACGATCGTCGGCGCCAGCGGCGTCGCGGGGGCATCACCGAAGCCCGCACCTAAGCCCGCCGTCACCACCCTGCGGGGCAGCGTCGCCCCGTTCACCGCCAGCAGCCGGGTCATCGGCGGCCTGCCCGCGAGCACGAAGCTGGCGGTTCAGGTGTGGCTGCGCCCGCGCACGGCGGCCGCGGAGCGGTACGCGACCGCGGTCAGCACGCCGGGCAGCGCGCTGTTCCACCACTACCTGAGTCCGAGGGCGTACACGGCACGCTTCGCGGCCAGCCCGGCCCAGGCCCGCAAGGTCGCCGCGTGGCTGCGCTCCCAGGGCTTCACCAGCGTGCACGCCGACGCCGGCCGCTCCTACGTGACCGGCGGGGCCACGGCCCGGCAGGCCGAGGCCGCCTTCCGCACTCAGCTCAAGCAGTACCGATCCTCGGCGTCGGTCAACGCCGGCCCGTACGTGCTGCACGCCAACAGCACGGCGATCAAGATCCCGTCCTCGCTGGCCAGCAGCGTCATCGGGGTAACCGGCATGGACAACGCCGCGCCGAAGCTCCCGCTGATCAAGCCGGGCCACCGGGCCAAGACCAGGCCGGGCACGGCGGCGCGGCCGGCCGCGGGGCCCAAGATCCCGTGCTCGAACTACTACGGGCAGCGCACGGTCGGCGGCCTGCCGAGGCAGTTCGGAGTCACGACGTTCCCGACCTACCTGTGTGGCTACACCGGCGCGCAGTACCGGTCGGTCTACGGGTCCAACAACGTCAACACCGGCAAGGGCGAGACGGTCGCGCTGATCGAGCTGGGCCTGACCCAGGACATGTTCACGACGCTCAAGGACTACGCGGCCACCGACGGGCTGCCCGCACCGTCCGCCGAGCGGTACTCGGAGCTGTCACTGGGCCGGGGCAGCGCCTGCGGTGACCCCTTCGACATCGAGGAGCAGCTCGACGTCGAGGCGTCCTACGACATGGCGCCTGCCGCCAACCAGATCGTGATCGGCGGCGACAGCTGCTCGGCGCAGTTCGGGCTGCAGGGCCTGTTCGACGCCGACCTGGCCGTGCTGGGCGGCAACAACAGCCACCCGCTGGCCGACATCGCCTCCAACTCCTGGGGCAGCGGGGCCGAGAACCAGCCCGCGACCTGGACCAACATCGAGAACGCCTACCTCGTCCGCGCCGTTGGCGAGGGCGTGGGCATGTACTTCTCCTCCAGCGACGGCTCGGGCAACGCGATGCCGTCGACCGACCCGTTCACCACGTCGGTGGGCGGGACCACGCTGGGGATCAGCAAGGCCGGCACTCGGATCTTCGAGTCCGGCTGGTCCGACGGGCTGTCGCTGCTGGGCAAGTCGTCCTGGGAGCTACTGGGCGAGAACGGCGCCGGCGGTGGCGGGCCGAGCCAGCTGTGGGCACAGCCGGCCTACCAGAAGGGCAAGGTCCCGACGGCGCTGGCCACGGCGCCAGGCAACCGGCCCGGCCTGGTCCGCTCGGCGCCTGACGTCAGCATGGACGGCGACGAGATCACCGGGTTCGCGGTCGGCATCCTGAACTTCCCCAAGGGCAAGCCGGCCAAGTACGCCACGATCACGGTCGGCGGGACCAGCATCTCCTCGCCGATGGTGGCCGGCATGGTGGCAGCCGCTCAGCAGGGGCAGTCGCACGCGTTCGGGTTCCTCAACCCGGTGCTGTACAAGCTGCCCAGCAGCGCGTTCTCCGACCCGCTGCCGCTCACCGGCAGTAGCCCGGCGGCGTGGCGCGGTGCGCTGTGCTCCGAGAACTACTGTGGCTTCCCGTCGCTGTCCACCTCGGATGACCAGAGCTTCAACATGTTCGGCTACACCGGGCAGGTCACCCTCAAGGGCTACGACAACATGACCGGCCTGGGCACGCCCAACGGCCAGTCGTTCATCACCGCCCTGCGCAGCCTCGCGGGCTAACCCCGCAGTCTGCAAACCCGGCAACACGAGCGGGGCCCGGCCGACCCTGGCCGGGCCCCGCTCCGCTGTGCCGGGCCGACCCCCGGCCGGGCCCCGCTCCGCTGTGCCGGGCCGACCCCGGCCGGGCTAGCCTGACCCGCATGGACCCGACCAGCTATCAGCACCTGACGTTCGAGCAGCGGCCGCACGGCACCTTGCTCATCACCCTCAACCGCCCCGAGAAGCTGAACGCCGCCGACGAGGTGATGCACTCCGAGCTGGCCCGGGTGTGGGCCGAGGTGAGCCGGGATCCCGACGTGCGGGTCGCGGTGGTGACCGGTGCCGGGCGGGCGTTCTCGGCCGGCGGGGACCTGGCCATGGTCGAGCGGATCGCCGGCAACTTCGACCGGGCCACCCAGATGCTCGGCGAGATGAGTGACCTGGTCTACAACATGGCCAACTGCGAGAAGCCGATCGTGTCGGCGATCAACGGCGTAGCGGTCGGCGCGGGCCTGGTCGTCGGGGTGCTGGCCGACATCAGCGTGTGCTCCCTGGACGCCAAGCTGGGTGATGGCCACGTGCGGCTCGGGGTGGCCGCCGGCGACCACGCCGCGATCATCTGGCCGTTGCTGTGCGGGATGGCCAAGGCCCGCTACTACCTGATGACCGGCGAGATGGTCACCGGCGCCGAGGCCGAGCGGATTGGCCTGGTCAGCAAGGCGCTGCCCACCGACGAGGTGCTCCCCGAGGCGCTGCGGATCGCCGACGGGCTGGCCACCGGCCCGCAGCAGGCCATCCGGCTGACCAAGCGGGCGCTCAATGGCTGGCTGCGGGTGGCGGGGCCGATCTTTGACCAGTCGGCGGCCTACGAGATGCTGACGTTCCTGGGCGACGACGTGAAGGAAGGCGCCGCCGCCCTGCGCGAGAAGCGCCCGCCGAGGTTCAGCTAGCCCAGTCCGGTCCCGGCGCGGAGTCTGGCCGCGTCGCCCGGGTCCCAGCGACGTGGCTGTAACAGCCACGTCGCTGGAGCGACGTGAGAGCAACAACCACGTCGTTCCGTCCGCCTTCGGCGCATGAGAGCGCGGTGCTGGTGGTGCTGATGGGCCGTGCGGGGGCGGGTGGGTTCCGCTGGGATTCTGGGCGGCTGCCAGCCCGGGGCCCCTCCTTAATCATCCTTCTCGTGGCGCTCAAGGAACTCGTACACCTCGGCCTCGTCGACGCCGGGGAAGCTGCCCGCGGGCAGCGCGAGCAAGATGTGGGAGTGGGCGCGGGCCGAGGGCCAGGCCTGGCCGTCCCAGCGGGCGGCCAGGGCGGCCGGGGGGCGCTGGCAGCAGTCGCCGTCCGGGCATGACGACGCCGTCCGCCGGGTCGTCTCGCGGCCCCGGAACCAGCGCGAGTCCTCGAACGGCACGCCCAGGGTGATGGCGTACCCGCCCGTGTCGACCTGGGCCGTGCACCAGTAGGTGCCCGACGGGGTGTCGGAGTACTGGCAGTACGGGCTGATCTTGTCGGCGGCCGAGAACACCTGCCGGCCGGACCAGGACCGGCACATCCGCTGACCCTCGATGGACCCGGCCGCGTCGGCCGGGAACAGCACGCCGTCGTTCTCGTAGGCCTTGTAGATCAGCCCGGCGGCGTCGTTCTTGACGAAGTGGCAGGGCACGCCGAGGTGGTGGGTGGCCAGGTTGGTGAACCGGTGCGCGGCCATCTCGTAGGACACGGAGAACACGTCGCGCAGGTCTTCGACCGACAGTTCCCTGGCCGACTTGGCCTCGGCCAGGAACGCGGCCGCGCCCTGCTCGGGCACCAGCACCGCGGCGGCGAAGTAGTTGGCCTCGATCCGCTGGCGCAGGAACTCGGCGAAGTCGGCCGGCGCCGAGTGCCCGAGCACGAAATGGCCCAGCGTCTGCAGCAGCACCGCGCGCGGGGTGTGCATCCCCAGCGCCTCCTGGCGCAGGTAGATCCGGCGGTTGCGCAGGTCGGTCACGGACCGGGCCGAGATCGGCACGTCGGGCACGTAGCGCACGGAGAAGCAGCGCTCGCTCAGCACCGAGAGCAGCATGCCGTGCGACAGCGCGCCGCAGGAGTCGCCGACGGTGGCCAGCGCCCCGGCGGACGCCTCCTCGATCTCGGCGAAGTAGTTGTCCCGGTCGCGCATCATCCCGCGCAGGTCGGCGTTGGCCGAGCGGGCCTCCTCGGGGGTGGCGGTGGGCTTGACCCGGTGGCGGCGCAGCTCGGCGTGCAGGGCCAGGATGTGCTCGATCACCTCGCTGGGCACCCGCGCGCCGGCGCGCAGCGGGGGCAGCCCGAGGTCGGCGCAGGACGGGTCGCGCTGGGCCTGCGCCAGCGCGATCTCGAGCTGGGCCCGGCGGCTGGGCGGCTGGCGGCTCATCAGCTCGTCGGCGGGCACGCCGAGCGCGGCAGCCAGCGCCTCGATGAGCGACAGCTTGGGCTCGCGGCGGCCGTTCTCCAGCAGCGACAGCACCGAGGGGGCCCGGCCGACCTTGGCCCCTAGCTCGGCCAGCGTCAGCCCGCGCGCCCGCCGGAGGTGGCGCAGCCGCTGCCCGAACACGCCGAGATCAAGGCCTACTTCCGGCAAGGATTGTGAATCTTCATCGGTGAAGATGCTCATTTCTTCACCTTAGACGAAGAGACGGCAAACTTCACGCGGAACGCCCCTGGTGCGGGCGGGTCCTCGCATGCAGCCTGAGAGCACTACCCGGGGACGACACACCAGGAGGTTTCCCGTGAGCAACAGTCGCCTCGAGGGCACCAGCACAAGCACAAGCACAAGCACAAGCACAAGCACAAGCACAAGCACCAGCACTAACGCCAGCACTAACGCCAGCAAGAGCATGGACGAGCAGGTCACCGCGATCCGCCGGCAGTGGGCCACCGACCCGCGCTGGTCCGGGATCGAGCGGACCTACAGCGCCGCCGACGTGGTCCGGCTGCGCGGCTCGGTCCAGGAGGAGCACACGCTGGCCCGGCTCGGGGCCGAGCGGCTGTGGTCGCTGCTGCACTCCGGCGGGTACGTCAACGCTCTTGGCGCCCTGACCGGCAACCAGGCCGTGCAGCAAGTCCGGGCCGGCCTCAGGGCCATCTACCTGTCCGGCTGGCAGGTCGCCGCCGACGCCAACCTGGCCGGCCAGACCTACCCCGACCAGAGCCTGTACCCGGCCAACTCGGTGCCCGCCGTCGTCCGCCGGATCAACAACGCGCTCATGCGGGCCGACCAGATCACCTGGGCCGAGTCGCAGAACGCCGACGCCCCGCACTGGATGGCCCCCATCGTGGCCGACGCCGAGGCCGGCTTCGGCGGCGCGCTGAACGCGTTCGAGCTGATGAAGTCGATGATCGCGGCCGGCGCGGCCGGGGTGCACTGGGAGGACCAGCTGGCCTCCGAGAAGAAGTGCGGCCACCTGGGCGGGAAGGTCCTCATCCCGACCGGGCAGCACATCAAGACGCTCAGCGCGGCCCGGCTGGCGGCCGACGTGTGCGGGGTGCCCTCGCTCATCGTGGCCCGCACCGACGCCCAGGCGGCCACGCTGATCACCAGCGACATCGACGAGCGGGACCAGCGGTTCGTGACCGGCGAGCGCACCGCCGAGGGCTTCTACCGGGTCCGCAACGGCATCGAGCCGTGCATCGCCCGCGGCCTGGCCTACGCGCCTTACTCCGAGCTGCTGTGGATGGAGACCTCCACCCCCGACCTGGGCGTCGCGCGCGAGTTCGCCGAGGCCATCAAGGCCAAGTACCCCGACCAGATGCTGGCCTACAACTGCTCGCCGTCGTTCAACTGGCGGGCCCACCTGGACGAGGGCACGATCGAGAAGTTCCAGCGCGAGCTGGGCGAGATGGGCTACGCCTTCCAGTTCATCACCCTGGCCGGCTTCCACGCGCTCAACCAGTCCATGTTCGACCTGGCCCGCGGGTACGCGCAGGAGGGCATGCCGGCCTACGTCCGGCTCCAGGACGCCGAGTTCGCGGCCGAGGCGGCCGGCTACACCGCCACCCGCCACCAGCGCGAGGTGGGCACCGGCTACTTCGACAAGGTCACCTCGGCGATCAACCCGGATGCCTCCACCACCGCGCTCACGGGTTCCACCGAGGCGGAGCAGTTCGCGGCGGCGCACTAGCAAAACCTTCTCGATTAACGCAGGGGGCCGGGCTGGCCTATCACCGCAGCAGCCCGGTCGCGTCGGTCGGGCCGTACCCGTCGTAGCCGCCGTAGCCGTCGTTGTAGTCGTCGTAGGACATGGCCTGCTGGCGCCGCCGGCGCCAGCGGGACGGCACGAACAGCGGCACGATCATGGCCGCGCCCAGCAGGGCCAGCACCCCGCTGGTCAGCAGGACACCGAAGCCTTCCCCCACGTCCCGGCCGTGCATCGGGATCAGCCGCAGCGCGGTGGCCGAGCGGGCCGCCCACAGCCCGGTCCAGGCCAGCAGGGCCAGCCCGGGCAGGCCGACGGCCAGCGGGGACACGGCCGGGCCGACCAGCAGCAGGCCGAGCAGCAGCCCGGCGCCCGCCACCGCGGCCAGCGCGAGCAGCCCGCTCATGCTGTTCAGCCCCATGTCTCCATGCTGGGCCGAGCGGATCATCTCGGTGCCCCAGCCGCCGCCGGCGAACAACGCAACCGCCAGCATCGGCGCGAGTATGAGCCCAACTAGATGGCGCATCTGCCTCTCCGGTTCCCGCCCGGCGTCAGGCGCCCCCCTTCACGGGCCCGCTCCCCAGCGTGCTCCGCTAGCCACCATAGCCCGGCGGCCCGTGGCTCAGCCGAGGTCGGGGTCCAGGTACAGGCAGAACGGGTGGCCGGCCGGGTCGAGCAGCACGCGGACGTCCTCCTGCGGCTGGAACTCGGCCACGGTCGCGCCCAGCTGGACCGCGTCGGCCACCGCCGTGTCCAGGTTGTCCACCGCGATGTCCAGGTGCATCATCATCTGCTGCCTGTCGCCGGCCGCCGGCCAGACCGGCGCCACATAGTCGGGCTCGGTCTGGAAGGCCAGGTAGGACGAGGTGCCGGGGACGGCGATGGCGGCCTCCTCGGCGTCGTGCTCGGCGATCGGCCAGCCCAGCAGCCGCTCGTAGAAGCCGGCCAGGGCCAGGGCGTTGGGTGCGTCGAGCACCACGCCCCACCACTCGGTCCTCGTTCGCCCGCGCATCCCTCTATGATGCCGCGCCCGGTCCGCGGCGCGCTGGACGGCGGTGTTTCTGGCGGCGCGGGCCGCTTCTTGCTGTTATCAGCTCTGTTATCAGTCCGTGCCGCTGTCGCTCTCGCGGCGCATCTGGAAGAACGGCGATTGCAGGACGCCTCGGGCGATCACCAGCATCACCAGGCCGGCCGCCACGATGCCGATGAACGACCAGCGCTGCGACCAGGGCGCGATCTGGAGCGAGCGGACCAGGATCCAGCCCAGGAACCCGGCCGCGCCGAGCGGCAGCAGGCCCAGGACCAGGAAGCTCCACGCGCTGTTCAGCACCCGGCGGCGGTAGTACACGACCGTGGCCAGCGCGGTGAGGATGTAGAACACCGAGAACAGCAGCCCGGTTACGTCGATCACGTCGTAGAAGGCGTTCTCCACCGAGGTGACCAGGAAGTAGACCGCGCTGAGCACCACGATCAGCACCCCGGCGATGACGCTGGCCGCGGCCGGGGTCTGGTACCTGCGGTTCACGTTGGCCAGGAACGACGGCAGCGTCCGGTAGCTGGCCATCCCGTAGACGATCCGCGCGCTGAGCACGATGCCGGTGCCGGTGGTGGCGATCACCGACAGCGCGATGGCCAGCGCCATGGCCTTGGCCCAGAATCCCCCGCCCATCGCGTTGGCCACATAGACCAGCGCGGTGCCGTTGGCCGAGGCGGCCTGGAGCTTGCCGAAGGAGACCACGCCCTGGAAGCCGACCTGGGCCAGGGTGTAGATGACGGCCAGCAGCGCGACCGCGATCATCGCGGCCCGGCCGGGGTTGACCCGGCGGTGCTTGACCTCCTCGTTGACGTACAGCGTGCCGTCCCAGCCGCCGTAGACGAACACCGCGGCCAGGAAGCCGGCCACCGCGTCGCCCTTGCCGCCGATCCCGGACAGGCTCAGCCAGCCCCGGCTGAACGGGACCGTGCCGACGTGGTGGCTGAGCACGAACACCACGCCGGCGATGGCCAGCCCGACCAGGATCAGGTACTCCACCAGCGCCATGCCCACCTGGACCCGGGCGGTAATCCGGATGCCGACGACCGCGATCACCAGCATGACCAGGCCGACGGCCACGCCGATGCCCACATAGGCCCAGGTATTCGTGGAATTACTCCCGAAAACGGCCAGCACCGACGGCCCGAGCAACAGCACCTCGGCGACGGTGCCGATGATGTAGGCGGCCACCATCAGCCATCCGGTCAGAAAGCCGAGGTAAGGGTTGATGGCCCGGCCAACCCATTCAAAGGACGCGCCGCAGTTGGCGTTCCACAGGTTCAGCCGCCGGTAGGAGTTGGCGATGATGAGCATCGGGATCGCGGTCAGGATCAGGATCGGCCCGCTGCCGTAGTTGGTCGCCACCACCAGCGCGAACAGCGACAGGCCCACCGTCGCGGCCGGGGCCGACGAGGCCATCCCGATGACGGTGTCCTGGGCCACGCCGATGGCGTCGGGCTCGAGCCGGGCCGCCGGGCGAGGCGCGGTCCCGGGGACGGTGGCGGACTGGTCCGTCATGTGGTCTCCTCGTGAGTGCCTGCTCCGGGCACCGCGAAGTCGCCGGTGCGCGCCCGAACTAGTCATGTGACGGGCCGGGCCACGCGTTTCCCAGGCACACCACTGGGTGATCTTAACGATCATTTCCGGCATGGGGGGAGATGCGGGCCTGAAGTTTCTTCTTTTAGGACGGTCAACTCTGCCCGGGAAATGGACGTCGGTCAGGTACGATCGCGGGCCGCCGCCGCGACCCGCAGCCGATTCAGCCGGGCCAGCACCGCGTAGGCCGGGTAGAAGCCGGCCGCCACCAGCCGGAACTTCATCCCGCGGGGGCCGGGCGGGAAGCTGTACCCGGGCGGCCGGCGGGCCGCGAAGTCGGCGTGCATCCGGCGGAAGAACTTCCACCGCTGACGGGCCGGCACCAGACCGGTCCGGCCGCCCGGGCCCGGGTTTCCCGCCGCCCTGGTGTCGAGCACCGTCGTGTAATGCCAGATCGCCCGCTCGAACACCGCGGTCCGCACCGCGTCGCTGGCCGCCGTCTGGTCCAGCAGGCCGAACACCTCGCGGTAGGAGTCAAGGACGGCGAGGTGCCCGCGCCCGCTCCTGGCCATGGCCGAGCCCGGGCGCTGCCGGTAGTGGTAGCAGACCCAGGGCAGGGCCTCGATCGATTCGGCGGCCAGCAGGGCCCCGCAGGTGATCGGCACGTCCTCGTGGATGCCCGCGCCGAAGCCGGTGCCGAGCCCGGTCAGGAACTCGCGCCGCAGCAGCTTGCTCCACACGGTCATGGTCAGGTCGATCAGCCGCGGCCGGTCGGCCAGCGTGCAGCCGGCCGTCGGCCCCTGGGCCAGCAGGCTGGCACCCGGGCTGGGCGTCGTCCGGTCGCCGGTGTAGCTGGTCACCCAGTCGATGAGCAGCACGTCGGGCCGCGACTGCGCCAGTCGGCCGGCGATCGCGGCCAGTGCGCTGTCGGTGACCTGGTCGTCGCCGTCGACGAACCAGACGTACTCCCCCGACGCCAGTTCCAGGCCCTTGGTGCGCGCGATGCCCTGGCCTTGGTTGCTGTCCAGGTGCACCACCCGCAGCCGCGGGTCCGCCGCCGCCCGGTCGTCCAGGATCTGGCCGCTGGCGTCCTTCGAGGCGTCGTTGACGGCGATCACCTCGATCTCCGCGCCCGCCTGCCCGAGCACCGAGTCCAGGCACTCGGGCAGGTACCCGGCGACGTCGAAGACCGGGATGATGACGCTGATCAGCGGCGGCTCGGCCATGGGCGGGCCGGGCCTAGGGCAGTTCCGGCGCGGGCGCGGTGGTCTCCGGCTGGACCCGCTCGACCGACGGCCCGTCCCCGCCGCTGCCCGTCCTGGTCAGCCGGGATGGCCACCAGTTCCAGCGGCCCAGCAGCACGACCGTGGAGGGCACCAGCAGCGTCCGGACCAGGAAGGTGTCCATCAGGATGCCCAGCGCCAGGCCGAACGCGATGTCGCGGAACTGGCTGCCGCCGGAGCCGCCGCCGGCCACCACGCCGAACACCACGAAGGTGCCCGCCAGTACCAGGCCGGCCGAGGTCACCGTGGTGCCGGTCACCCCGATGGCCTTGGTCACCGCCTCGCGCAGTGGCAGCCTGCGGGCTTCCTCCCGTATTCGCGTCATGACCAGGATGTTGTAGTCCTCGCCCAGCGCGAGCAGGAAGATGAACATCAGGAACGGCAGGAAGAAGACGATGCCCTTGTCCCCGCCGATCTTGATGAACAGCAGCACGCACAGCCCCAGAGCGGCCAGGTACGACAGGCCCACCGACGCGATCAGGTACAGCGGCGCCACCAGGCTGCGCAGCACCAGGGCCAGCAGGATGCCGATGACCACGATCGCGATCGGGATGATCCGGGTCAGGTCGTGGTCGGACACGTTGCTGATGTCGTACAGCGCGGGCGCCTCCCCGCCGACGGCCGAGTTGGCGGCGTTGACCCCCACCGTCGCGGCCACCCTGGTGACCTCGGCGCGGATGGCGGGCACCGCGTCCAGCGCCGCGGTACCGCCCGGATCACCGGCCTTCAGCCCGACCGAGAACTGCACGGTCCGACCGTCCGCGCTGATGAAGTTCGCGGTCGAGCGGTAGACCTGGTACTCCAGCGGCGGCACCTTGCTGCCGGCCGGCTGAATCGGCGGCAGGGCCTTGGCCGGGCCGAGCGTGGAGTGCAGCTGGGCGTAGACGGCGGGCGGCAGGACCGCGCCGGCCGGGTTCAGCGGGCCGGACACCTGCGTGAACAGGCTGCTGGCCTTCATCTCGCTGGTCGCCTTGGCCAGCAGCTGCGGGTTGGTCCAGACCGGCTGGCCGAACCGGAAGATGGGCGTCGTGGGGTTGGCGGCCGACTCCGGGAAGTACTTGGTCAGCAGCGCCGTGCCCTTGGCCGAGTCGCTGCCGGCCGGCGCGCTGGTCGTCCCGCCGAAGCCCGCCGCCGAGTACCCGAACACCGCCGCGGCCAGGCCGCCGAACACCAGCAGCCCGATGATCAGCGTGAGCGCGGGCACGCGCACGATACGGCCGGCTACGCGACCCCAGATGCCGGTGCCCCCGCTGCCCTGGATGTTCCACGGCAGCAGCTTGGGCCGGCGGAAGATCGCCTTGAACAGCGTCCGCTTCACCGCCAGCAGCGACAGCCGGATCGACAGCAGCGCGGGCAGCAGCGTCAGGCCCGCCAGCAGGGTGACACCGATCGCGATGGCGAACGGGATGCCGAGGTTGGAGTAGAAGGGGAAGCTGGCCGCCAGCAGGGTCAGCACGGCCGCGATGACCGTGGCCCCGGAGAAGGTGATCGACTCGCCGACCCTGGTGACCGCCTCGACCAGCGCGGTCCGCGCGGCGGGCCGGGCCCCGGCCAGGTCGGACAGTACGGTACGCATTGTTCCTTGCCCGGACCCGCTGTCCATGCCTGTCACGTCGTGACCGGCCGCCCGCAGCTCTTCCCTGGTCCGGAAGACCAGGAACAAGCCGTAGTCGGTGCCCGCCCCGAGCACCAGGACGATCAGCAGGAACTGGGCCAGCGGCGATACCTGGAGCCCGTGCTTGGCCGCCTCGGCCACCAGCGGGCCGGAGATGCCCACCGCGAACACCGCGGGCAGCACCGTCGTGATCGCGAGGGTCAGCGACCGGAAGATGAGCACCAGCAGGACGAGGATGAAGATCAGCGACAGGTCCTGCACCTTATTGCCGGTGTTGCCGGTGGCCTTCTGCTCGTCTACCTGGACGGCGATGTCGCCGGCCAGGTGCACCCGCATCCCGGCGGGCAGCCCGGAGCTGGCGATCCGCGAGCGCAGGCCGTTGATCAGGTCCTCGGCGTAGTTCTGGTTGCCGCTGTTGTTCCGGGCCAGGGCCAGCAGCTGGACGGCCTGGCCGTTGGGGGACTGGCCGACGTCCTTCACCTTGCTGACGTTGGGATCGGCGGCGATCTTGTGCGCCATGGTCGTCAGCCCGGCCACGTCGGGCGGCGTCAGCGGCCCGCTCGTGGTCGCCGCGATGATGGGGATGGGGATCAGGTTGGCGTTGCCGAAGGGCGCCGACAGGTCAATGGCGTGCTGGCTCGGCGCGCTCGCTGGCAGGAACTTGGCGTTGTTGCTCTGGGTCACGCTCGACAGGGCCGGCAACTGCGTCACGGCCGCGATCGCGCCCACGATCCAGATGGCGAGAACCAGCCAGCGCAGGCGAACGGACCACCGGCCGATGCCCCCGAAAATCGCATCGATGTGCATGGGCAACGAGCCTATTGCCCGCCGCCGACGCGATGTATCTCGGGCGGCAACCTTTTATGGAGCTGAAACCTGGCCTGAGCTGCGCGGTCCCGAAATCCTCCCAGGTAGGTTAATTTTGGTTAATTTTGGGCATCGGCCAGCGCGTCGACGGCCCCGGTGAGCTCGCGCAGCGCGGGCAGCGCCCGGGCCAGGGTCTCCCGGCTGGCGGGCTCCAGGCTGGCCAGCGCGACGGTGAGGATGTGCGCGTTGACCCGCTGCCAGCTGCCCACCACCTCGTCTCCGTCGGCGGTCAGCCGCAGCACCGCCGTGCGCCGGTCGTCCACGCCGCCGCTGCGCTCGATGAGCTGGGCCCTGGCCAGGGTGTTGACCAGGGTGGCGACCGAGCTGGGGGCCAGCCGGAGCTGGCGGGCCAGCTGGCCCGGCCGGGCGCCGGGCGTCTCGGCCAGCGCGGACAGGAACTCGAGCTGGGCCACCGACAGCCCGCCCGGCAGGCCGCCGCTGCCCTGGGCGCGCGCGGCCCGGCGCATGGCCCGGCGCAGCCGTGACACCACGTCGGCGACCGCCAGGCCGCTGGGGTCTCCGCCGCCGGGGCTGGGACTGCCGGCGCTGGGGTGGCCAGCGCTGGGGTGGCCAGCGCTGGGGTGGCCAGCGCTGGGGTGGCCAGCGCTGTCGGCGTGGTGCGGCTCGGAGCCGAGCGCGGCCGCCTCGGGCGGGGCGGCCACGGGGTCAGCTGAAGGCAGAGGCATGCCCCACTTCACCATGGCCGGGCCCGCCGGGTCCACTCGGCGGATCCCCGCCCGCCTGCCCTTTCCCCTTCATCCCGGCCGCGTCTGTAGCCAGCGGGCGGATCAGCATGGCCACCACCGAGGCCAGCGCGGCCGCGGCGGCCAGCACGGCCAGTGCCAGCACCGGGCCGGGGCGGCCGCCGCCGGGCGGCCCGGCCGGCCCGGCCGATCCGGCCCAGACGTGCAGGGCCAGCGTGACCAGGGCGATGCCCAGCGTGGTGCCGATCCCCCGCGCCAGGTTGACCAGGCCGCCGAGCACGGCCGCTGAGCGGGCCGGGGCGCTGCGCATGATGACCGCGTTGTTGGCCGGCACGAAGGTGCCCAGGCCCAGCCCGGCCACGGCCAGGCAGGCCGCGATGGCCGCGATCGTCGCCGGGACCAGGATGAGCGCCACCAGCGCCAGCGCGCAGGCGGCCGCGCCGAGGCTGCCGCGGACCCGGTTGCTGACCGCGGCCGGGAACACCGCCTCGCCGCCCACGGCGGCCAGGCCGAACCCGGCCGGCAGCGCCGACAGCACGAGCCCGGCTCGCAGCTCGCCATGCCCGGCCAGCATGACCGGGATCAGCACCAGCGGACCGAACAAGGCCAGGTAGCCGAGGAGGGCGCCGGCCAGCGCCAGCGCCACCCTGGCCGAGCTCAGGAGGGCCAGCGGGATGAGGGGAAATCGAGCCCTTAGTTCGCGATATCCGAACGCGGCGGCGGCCAGCACGGCCACGGCGGCCAGGGCGGCGGCGGCCCATCCGGGCACGGGCAGCCCGGCCGCCGCGGACAGGGCCAGCAGCAGCGACGTGGTGGCCACAGCAAGCAGCACCGCGCCCGGCCAGTCGAAGGCGGCGGCCGGGGTGAGCTGGCGGGTCCGCGGCAGCAGCAGCCGCCCGGCCAGCACGGCCACGATGCCCACCGGCACGTTGACCCAGTAGACGGCGCGCCAGCCGGCGGTAGCGGCCAGCAGGCCGCCCAAAGTGGGCCCGAGGCCGAGGCCGATGGCCTGCGCCGCGGCCTGCACGCTGAGCGCCAGCCGCATGTGCCGCCGGGGCACGCTGGTTGTCACCAGGGCCACGCTGTTGGCCTGGAGCATGGCCGCGCCGACCGCCTGCACCAGGCGGCAGGCGACCAGCGCGCCCAGGCTAGGGGCCAGCGCGCAGGCGGCCGACGCGGCGGTGAACACGACGAAGCCGTAGCCGTAGACGAGCTTGCGACCGACGGCGTCGGCGATCCGCCCGGCCGGGGCCAGCAGCGCGACCAGGGCCAGCAGGTAAGCCAGCGACACCCACTGCACCCCGGCCAGCGGCGCGCCGAACTCGTGCTCCATGGGCCGGAAGGTGAGGGTGACGATGCTCGCGTCGAACTGGCCCATGAAGGCACCGAAGCAGACCACGCCGACGGCCAGCCAGGGAGCCCGCGGACTGCGCCGGACCACCTCCGGACGCGGAGCCTCGAGCAAGATACTTCTGTTACCGAACATTTCTGCAGTAAGTCTAGCCGGCCGCCCAGGGAGGCCATTGCCGGCGTTCGGGGTACGCGCCGGGCCGGGGCTGCATACTGTGCGACGAAAGGCCAGCGGCACGGTCCGCCGCCGGCTTGGGGGCGAGCCGGAGGGGCGCGGCGCCGCCTGGACTGAGGAGCGAGGGACGAGCGACGAGGGAAGGCGGCGTCACCGAGCGCCCCGCAGGGGAGCTGGGGACCAGCGCTGGAAATATTCCGACAAGGCTGGTGCGGGACATGCCGGGCGCGGTGCTGGCCAGGCAGGCCGCCGGCCGACAGACTCTTGACAAGGGAAGACCCGAGTTCTTCCCGGCGCGGCCGCGCCGCCTCCTCAGCGTGGGCGGCGCGAACGTGGGCAGCTAGACGTGGACACCGACGGCACGTGGTTACCGACAACACATGGTTACCGACAACACAGACGCGGGCAGCGAAGACAGCGACAGCGCGGAAGGGACGCCTATGCAGGAGCTGCGCCTCGTCGCAGTGAGCGAGGACGGCACTTATGCGGTCCTCGCGGTTCCTGGACGTGGCGGAAGGTTCTCGCTGCCCATCGATGACCGGCTGAGGACGGTGGCTCGCGGCCAGTTTTCCCGGCTCGCCCAGTACGAGATCGAAGTGGAGAATCCGTTGCGACCGAAGGAGATCCAGGACCGCATCCGGGCCGGCGAGACGGCGGATGAGATCGCCGATGCGGCCGGTATCCCCATCGAACGAGTGCGGCGGTTTGAGGGTCCCGTGCTCGCCGAGCGGGAGTACCGAGCCCAGGAGGCGCAGCGGTCCACGGTGCGCGGTCATACCGAGTCCGGCCCCGGCCCGCGCCTGGGCGAGATCGTCGCGGAGCGGCTGGCCGAGGCCGGCGCGCCCGCGGACAGCCTGGAGTGGGACTCGCGCAAGCGCAGCGACGGCAACTGGCAGGTCCACCTGCAGTTCATGATCGAGGGGCGCCCGCAGACCGCGGAGTGGGTGTTCGATCCCCGCCGCCGTCAGGTGATGCCGGCCGATGACCTGGCCCGGCGCCTGTGCCTGCCCCAGGCGGACTGGCCCGACGGCCGGCTCAGCGCGCTGGGCGCGCCCACCGCCACGGTGACCCCCATCGGCTCACGCCTCCACCACGGCGACGCCCGGCCGGAGCCGGACCGAGGCCGCGCCCCGGCCCCGGCCGGGCCGCGCCCGCCCCAGCCGCCCTGGTCCCGCGAGGCCGAGGAGGAGCCGGCCCGCGATCGCGCTTCGGCCGAGGCCAGCCGCGACGCCGCCGCCGTAGCCCAGGCCGGCGCCCACGTCGGCGCCCCGGCCGACACGCACGCCCCGGCGCCGGCCGCCGCGCGCCACGCGGCGCCCCCGGCGGGCCCGGCGCCCAGCCAGCCCGGAGCGGCCGCGAGCGCGCCCGCCGCCCCGGCCGCCAGTTCGCCGGCCAGCAGCGCGCCGGCGGGCAGCGCGCCGGGCGAGAACGTGGCCGCGGCCGCCGGTGCACCAGCGGACGGCTCGGCCGCCGCCGAGTCCCCAGCGGCCGAGCAGCGGTCGCCGGCCCGGTCGGGCCGCAAGTCGGCCCGCAACCGGCGTTCGTCGGTCCCGTCCTGGGACGAGATCATGCTCGGCACCTCCCGCCAGACCGACTGAGACCTGGCTGGCTCCTGAATGTCCCGCTGGTAACACCCGGGTGGTACCAGCGGGACATCCACATCACCTAGGTGAGGC
>Ga0134126_10003881_pt1 | contig 18714 bp, 4 predicted proteins | sample KB31752_FD_96881 | JGI IMG/M metagenome (GOLD analysis project Ga0134126, IMG submission 96881) | Terrestrial soil microbial communities with excess Nitrogen fertilizer from Kellogg Biological Station, Michigan, USA - KB3-175-2 | ecosystem: Environmental > Terrestrial > Soil > Unclassified ...
AACATTCTCACTTTCACCTGCTCCCATCGCCGGCTGGAACAATACGGATGTGACCATTACTTACAGTTGCAGTGGTGGTGTGGCTCCGCTGCAATGCCCTGCGGCGCAAACCGTGACTACCGAAGGCGTCCAGAGCATCCATGCGACAGCGACCGATGGAATCGGAACTCCAGCCAGCGTGGATGTACCGCTCAAAATTGACAAGACCGGGCCCATCGTGACTGCAGCAGTGTCTCCCGCCCCTGTCCAAGGCGTAGTGACCGCTCCCGCCACCGTGACATTTACTTGCAGTGATGCACTTTCAGGGATAGCGTCCTGCCCGGCTCCCGTTCCGGTGACTACGGCTGGCGCCAATCTACAGTTTAGCGGGACGGCCATCGACATCGCGGGGAATTCTTCGAGTTCGAGCATTGCTCTCAATGTTCAACTTGCGCCTCTCACCATTGTTGCAAGCGCCTCGCCAGCAGCCAACACAGCGCTCTGGAACAATTCGCCCGTGACCGTGAGCTTCCAGTGCGGTGGTGGCGTGCCACAGGTGGTGTGTCCGCCGCCCCAGACTGTCACTACAGACGGCGCAAACCAGGTTGTCAGCGGCGCGGCAACTGATGCCGCCGGCCAGACCAATAGCGCGAGTAAAACCATCAACCTCGATCGGTCTCCGCCGCTTGTGAGCATCACTTCGCCCGCCGATGGTGCGATCAGCCCTTCAGCTTCAATCACGGTCAGCGGCTCGGCCGACGATGGCCTCTCAGGATTGGCAAGTGTTTCGTGCAACGGCAACCCTGCCAGCTTGAGCGCAGGGAATTTCACATGCCCTCTACAAATCACCCAAGGATCTCTGCAAGTATCGGTTACAGCGACTGACATTGCGGGCAATAGCGCGTCAACCAGCATTACCAGTGTTTTGCAGGGACCGAAGGTCAGCATAACCTCGCCAACCACGCTTCAACTGTTCAACAGCAAAACCATCACCGTCGGCGGTACGGTGGATGATCCGACAGCCACGATTTCGGTCAATGGCGTTTCTACCGCAAATAATGCTGGAAGTTTTATCGCGAACGGTGTGATCCTCCGCGAAGGGAGCAATGTTGTAACGGTCAATGCAACGAATGCTGGAGGCGCAGCGGGGAGTGCCGGAGTCAACGTAGCGGTGGACACAACTCCTCCCATAGTAACCATTGACTCGCCCAGCAATGGCGCCGTGCTGACCTCTCCGCAGGTTTACGTCACCGGCTTGGTCAATGATCTCGTCCCGGGAACGGTCAATTTGGCGCAGGTCAGCGTGACGATCAATGGCGTAAGCGCGGCGGTAAGCAACCGCAGTTTCATGGCTGAAGATGTACTGCTGGTGCCAGGCCAGAACGTGATTACCGCGGTAGCAACAGACCGCGCAGGTAATACCAGCCAGAGCTCCGTCACAGTTACCCTGGTGGACGCCAATGCGCAGCAACACTTGATCATGGTGTCCGGGAACGGCCAGTCGGGTTTGATCGGAACCATCCTTCCTCAGCCGCTCGTGGTACAGGCGCTAAACTCTTCCGGTCAGCCGATGCCGAACCTGCCCGTCACGTTTGCAATGAACAAGAGTGATGGGTTGCTCACGGCATTTCCTCAGCAGGGAAGGCAGATCACCCTGCAAACTGACGGCAATGGTCAGGCCAGCGTGATGCTGCAACTGGGTACGAGAGTTGGCAGCGGGAATAACCAGGTTCTCGTGACATCACCAGGATTTGTGGGACAAATCATGTTCTGTTCCACAGCGACGGTAGGATCAGCGACGCAAATTCACGACATTGCCGGCGAGAACCAGATTGGAGTTGTAGGACAGGCCCTTCCTGAACCCTTTGTGGTTGTAGTCTTCGATGCAGGTGGAAATCCTGTTTCAGGCGTGCCAGTACTCTTCACGGTGGAACAGGGTGGAGGAAACCTGGAAGGCAATCCCTTTCTCACCAAGACCACCGATTCCGACGGACGTGCCTCCATCACTTTGACACTGGCACAGCAAGAGGGTGCCAACAACAACATCGTTTCTGCAAGTTTTTCGGGTTTTGTAGGTTTGCCAGCAAGCTTTGTTGCCTCCGGGGTGACCGCGAGGAACCCAGCCACTACAACCGTAAGCGGGATTGTTCTGGACAATGCACACACACCGCTTGTGAATGTGACAGCCAGCCTTCAAGGTACGAATCTCTCGGCCGTTACCAATGCAGATGGGAGATTCACAATCCCCAACGCGCCGGTAGGCAGCAATGTATTGCTCATAGACGGTAGCACCAGCACCGCCGCGGAGCCGTATCCTTTTCTAGAGTTCCCACTGGTGACCATTGCTGGCCAGGACAATCATTTGTCGGGGCCGATCTTCTTGCCCGAGATAGACAGCGACAACTCCAAAGTTGTGGGTGGCGACGAGGATGTCACTCTTTCTATGAATGGGGTACCGGGTGTTTTGTTCACGGTCTTGGCCCACTCTGCTACGTTCCCGGACGGATCTAAAATTGGGAAGCTCTCTGTTTCCCAGGTGCATTCTGACAAAGTGCCCATGCCGCCGCCCAATGGTACGGCACCCAAACTTTTCTGGACCGTACAGCCCCCGCGGGTGAAATTTGATCCACCCATGCGTGTTCAGATTCCAAACACCGACGGGCTAGCTCCCGGAACCGTCACTGAAATCTTCTGTTACAACCACGATTTAGAGGAGTTTGCCTCCAGCGGAACAGCACGTGTGAGCGAAGATGGTTCCGTGATCGTCTCTGACCCCGGCTCGGGTGTAATCGTATCTGGCTGGGGAGATGCACCACCTCCGCCTCCCCCGTCCGCTCCTGTCTGTAACTGCTCCGATCCAAACCCGTGTGTTAGCGCAGTTTGTGTGAATAATCGCTGCGAAAAACAGCAGTCTGCGCCAAATGGCCAATGTCACAACATCGATATCGACGCTTTTCTCGTCGACCACGATGACATGACCAAGGCCAACGATGCATACCAGCCATTCAGCGGAACCTTTGTGTATGGTGGCGCGCAAGACAAGACCTCGGACTTCTTGAAACTGAAGGCCAAGGTGGACCCCTCCACGCCGGTTAGTAGCTATGCTTGGACTGCCACCGGCGACGCAGTCGCCTCTTTGACACCTCCCAGCACGCAGGAATGGGAACTTGGAGCTTTGAGCCCCAATCCTGGGCGAGTCCATTTCCATCTGAGCGTGACCTTCGCTGACGGAACCACCGCAACCTCAGATAAAGAATTGGAGGTTGGGGTCAGGACTGACGACATTGCCGTGATTGGCTGGATCAACTCCGATCTTGTGCCGCTTAGCCCCGCCGGGGTGCGAGCTGACGTTCTACGCTATTTCCCGACGGGAGGGCTGCAGAACAGTAGCCTGGCGCAGCAACTTCTATCCTTTGGCTATCTTGGTATGTTGTCGTCGGGATTAACAATTACACCGACGATCTACGAACAAGCTGTTGAGCAGGGGTTGATTGCAGGCATCACAACCTTGCCTGATCCGACAGCGTTCTCAACCACATCGGCTGTGTTATCCAGTGAGGCAGCCGTGGCGCTGGCCGCTGCGCTCGTGAAACTGTTTGGCGTCGATATATTCCTGCAGGCGGCTGACAAGGCGTATCTTCTCGATTGGCAGTTCAAATTTGCGGCGAATGTGTGTCCTAACTGCCCACCCACCAGTTTTGCGAAACCAAGTGATCTTACCAACTTCGGAGAATTAGTCGTTACTTTCGGTCATAGCTACAAACTTCTCAACAGACTGCAAATCAAGTATATCGTTGAGGCGGGAACGGTTTTCTTGGATGCCCAGCCGCAACAAGTGTTGCAGCGAGACACGCGCATTGGCTTAACCATCGATCCTGTTTTCGGAGTCTTCACCTTCCCGGGCGTGGGAGGTGTTCTCAATGGTCACTATGCGATTAACGACAATAATGGTGCACATTTCATCAACGAGGGCAGTCCGGATCCCAATCCGGTGAGAGCCTTCAACACTTTAGCCGCGCCGTTGAAATGGAATGATATCGGTAGCCGGATCGCCATGGGTGTGCCTTTCGGTCCAGGAAAACGTATCTTCACTCAGGTCTATCCTACCTACTTTATCTTTACCAATGGCCAACAAGTCGATCAGCCTATTGTGCAGGCGCCTGATCCCATTCAAAACTTCAACCTGAATCCGTTTTATGGCCCGACGCCTCTGGGCCCGGCTCCTTTTCAGATACCGTGAGGATAACAAGTGAAAACTTGTATTTACATCTCTCGATTGTTGTTCCTGTGTACATGGGGTATCGCTGCTCTTGGGCAGACGGCTCCTCATCTATCGATACAAATCGGAGATGGCAAAGACACGCCCATTTCCAACTTGGACACTGTTACCGCTGAGATATCGGCGAATTCTTCCCAAGTCGACCTGTCCAGTACTGCGATAGTGACCGAGAGTCGGAGCCCTCAGAACGTCGAACTTCGACTTTTGCTGATCGAACTGCGCGGATCCAAACGGATTGAAGTACCGTCAATCCGAGTTGTCAAAATTGGTTCGGGAATTCACTTGAAACAGTCATATGTGTCACTCGCAATTGATTTACCCGTGGACCCCGCGGTACGCGATGCACAAATTGCCGCATTTCTTCAGCGGGCAAAGAAGACCGCCGATTCCAGCAAAGATGCGCATATGAAGGAGGTTTACGGGAATCCACATACAGCCGCCTTTTTGACCAGCCAACTGAAAGGGCTGTATCACGAGAACAGGACTGGAGATTTTGAATTGGAATGTAAACTCGTTTCTCGCGAAGGTGCCTGGAAGGGAACGGTGGAATGTCCTCCCGCAAAATTCAAAGTCATATTCAAAGAGCACTTTTTTGATCAGAAACAGTTCCTTCACGGCCAGGAGTCCCGTCATCAATAGGGCGACAAAATCTCGTGCTGGGGCTCTCAGGGGTGGAACTATTGCTGCGATAGTCTTTCTCGGGCTGCTCGCCGCCGGAGGACTATGGGTTGTTTCTCTCTTTACAGGTCTGTACACCGTCCAAATTGAGGGCCGGAGAGTGAGAAGACAAACCAGATGGTATTTTCACCAGATCGGTATCATTCCATACCCCTTTGCCAGGATGGCCGTTTGCTATGCCTACAGGGATCAGCAACAGCACAAGATCTTCCATGGTCCTTGCGATACCTTTGACGAGAAGGGCAACCACACGGTGAGGAGCCATTACACTGACGGCAAACTTACAGGTCCCGAATTGTTTCTCGATGAAAGCGGTCAGCCAACATCTGCCAAGTACTGGCTCGACGATAAAGATGTTGGCGATGCTCTATACCGGGGTGGCAAGCTCTATTCGTCCCGCGAGATCATTTTTGATGAACATGGCGAAGCCACCATGGAAAAGTTCTTTTATAACGGCAAATGGTCCCTGCGTTTTAAGTGCGGTACGCCGCGGGACCGGGAAATCGATGAACAGAGCGGGCAAATCCGACGACTGCCTCAAGCTCTTCCGCCGGCCAGTGACTGTTTAAAGGAAGTAAAACTCGATTACTAGCGAAACGGATCTGCTTTCGCAACAACCTGTGATTGCGCAAGGTCGATCCGAAAAAGGCTGACTGAGATGAAAGGATTTTCAGTGAGGCAAATGCCGGTCGGTGTGTTCTGTGCAATTCTGGTTGTTGCTATCTTTGCCCAAGGACAGCAAATTGGCAGCAACTGTACCGCTACACTAGCGAACCGCAGCATCCAAGTCGACGCGGATGGCAGCTTTTTCTTGGCTAATATTCCCTTCGACACGGGCCTTTATCGCGTACGCGTAGTTTGCAAGAACCTAGACCAGACAACCGCCCAGGGTCAGTCCGATTTATTGATACTGCAAGCGAACATTCCCACAAAGGTTGCCAATCTAACGATCGGCAACATCAACCAGCCACCTGTATCGATTGTGGTAACGGCACCTAAGAGTACACTGAACAGCATTGGTGATACGGCCTTCGTAGCCGTGACAGGCACACTGCCTGACGGAAGTGTCGTTGATTTAACTACTCCAGGCCTCGGCACAACTTACACTTCCAGTAACACGGGCATTGTCAAAGTTAGTGGCGATGGTCTTGTTACCGCTGTATCCCGGGGTACGGCTTTCATTACCGCCCGCAACGAAGGAGCGACCGCCACCGTTGAAGTCGATGTTACCACCGCCGCCAGCACTGTTGGCGACGGCATTCCCGATGACTGGAAAATTGCTCACGGCTTTGATCCCAACGACCCGAGCGTCGCTGGCCAGGATACCGATGGCGACGGTCTTACGAATCTGCAGGAGTTTCAATTGGGGACCGATCCGCGTAATCCGGACACCGATGGCGACGGCGTGTCGGATGGAGAAGAAGTCAGGCGCGGAACAAATCCTTTAAGTGCAGATTCAGATGGTGACGGCCTCAGCGATGGCCAGGAGATCCAGCTTGGCACGAATCCGCTGAATCCAGATACGGACGGTGATGGCATTCCCGACGGTATCGAAGTTAAGCTGGGATTAAATCCTCTGGTTCCGGATCCAACCACAACAGTGCAAGGGCATGTGGTTGATCAGACAGGCAGCCCCGTTGCTGGCGCTAATGTAGTTGTTTTTCGATTCTTTGTTGCGACGGCCGATAATTCCGGTTTTTTCTCGATTGCCAAAGTTCCGGCTGACCTGGGCCCAGTGACGGGTATTGCCAGGATTACGCGCAATAACCAGATTTTTGAAGGTAATTCTCAGCCGGTCTCTGCGGTCGCCAATGGCTTGACCGACCTGGGCACAATCCAGATTGCCGCCAATGTCGGAGTCATATCAGGAACGGTCACTACGCAAACCGGCAAACCGGCCCTCAGTGGCCAGATAACACTTACGTCGGGCTCTGATGTACGGACTGCCAGCACCGATGCAACGGGCGTCTACCAGATCACCGGAGTTGCGCCCGGTCCGTATACGATCACTGCAGTCGACTTGAGCGGCGGTCTGCGCGCCAAAGTCACAGGAACGCTTCCCCCGAACCAATCCGCGACGGTGAATCTGGTCCTGACTCCCTCCGGTACCATTAAGGGAACAGCTTTTGGACGCAATGGCGTAACTCCCGTAGCCAGTGGTGTGAACATTACTCTCACAGGGCCTGCATTCCAGACCACAACCACAGATGGTCAAGGGCAATACAGCTTCGATTTCGTGCCGCTAGGGAACTATACGATTCAAAGCAGTGATGCTACCGGCAACCAGGGCCGGACAGCGGGTTCGTTGTTAACCACGAGCCAGGTGGCGATCACTAATGTGACTTTCCTGGGACAGGGACAGGTCGCCGGGCAAGTACAGAATGCCGCCGGTAATCCTGTTGCCAACGCTTCCGTCACTCTGGTCAGCCAAAGCATTTTTCCCGGACAGAAAACCACCACCAGTGACGCCACGGGGCACTTTTCATTCAGCGCCGTATTTGTAGGTGGATTCCAGACGACAGCCAGTTCGGCGATTTCTCGGCTCGGCGGACAAAGCACCGGGTCAATCAGCAGCGATGGCCAGAGTGTCAATGTAACAATCACTCTGAGTGCAACCGGATCCCTGAGTGGAACGGTATTTCGCTCGGGCGGAGTAACGCCCGTTGCCGGGGCGGCGGTTCGCCTCAGCAACGGCATGAACACAGTCACTGATGCTCAGGGACATTACAGTCTGAATTTTGTTCCAGTCGGGTCCTACGCAGTGAACGTGACTGATTCCGCCACCGGAGACCGCGGCACAGCGAACGCAACGATCGCAAGCCAGGACCAGTTGGTGACAGCCAATGTGACTTTGAACGGTCTCGGCAAGGTGGTGGTCACGGTGCGTGACGGAGCTAATCTGGCCGTCAGCGGCGCCCAAATCAACCTGCAGAGCCAGACGGTTTTCGGTGGGAACCAGACTGCGTCGTCACAGGCCGATGGAACAGCAAGCCTGGCTAATGTCCTTGCTGGAAACTTTGTTGTCAGCGCTGTTGATCCGCGTACCGGACTGGGTGGTTCGGCCACCGGTAACGTTGGAGTGGGTGCGACAACCAACATCACTGTGCTGTTGCAGGCAGCGGGCAGCGTCACCGGAGCTGTTTTTGCTGCCGACGGAACAACACCCGTTGCCAACATGAGCGTGCAACTGGCAGGGCAGGTGACCCGGCAGATCAAAAGCGGTGTGGATGGCAGCTTCCGATTTGACGGCATTCCGATTAACAGTTACCTGCTGAGCGCTATAGATAGCACGGGTGACGTTCGATCAAGTAGCAACATAAGCCTCACGCTTCAGGGACAACTGGTGACGCAGAACCTCGTCCTTAGTGGCGCTGGAACTGTAACAGGAACGGTGTTCGATCCGACCGGCTCCCCTTTACCTGGTGTGGCGGTAGTGGTTCAGCCTGTCAATGGACGCAATGCTTCCGCAATCACGAATGTGAACGGATCGTATCTTGTTAGCCAGATTCCCATTGGCAACTTTAACGTCAGCGCCAGCTTCCAGAGCGGAGCGCAAAGGGAGATCGGTGAAAACCAAGGCCAGGTTGTCTCAGATGGCAGCACCGTAACAGCAGACATACACCTCCTGCAAAATGCCATCGCCTTGCCGAGCACCCTGTATGACGCCAGTGACTTCGATTTCGGAATTCAGCCGAGCGGAGCCGTTCAGGATGGAAAGAACCAGATGTTTGCAGGTGACTCTGGTGTGAACCGCGGCGGCATGCTTCTCGACGTCATCAGCAGTGGTGTGCCGACGCGTTTCACAGGACAAGGAGCTACCAGTTCCAATCTGGCCACAACTGAATTGAGTGGCCGTCAATTTGTAATCCAGCAAAATGGGCTAGACAGCTTGAACGTGACCCGCAAGGTATATGTTCCTTCCGACGGCTACTTTGCCCGTTATCTCGATATCGTTAGCAATCCCAACGGACTGCCGGTTACGGTGGATTTAAAACTCACCAGTAACTTCCGCTTTGTTACGAAGGCGCAGAATGGTTTCTCCTTTAACAGAGAGCCCAGAATTATTTCTACATCGAGTGGAGATGCCCTGCTGAGTGTTTCCGATCCGACGAATCGGGATTTTTGGGTGGTAGTAGATGACGATGAGGACGGAGACCCCTTTTCATCCTCCACGAACATGCCGTCGACGGTTCACGTTTTTGACGGTCCCAATGCTCCACAGAATGCTTCTGATGCTCAATACGTAATTGATTTCAACAATAACTTTGGCCAGTTGGAAGAAACGTGGACTAGCGTTACTGTTCCTCCCTCGGGCTCCGTTGCCATACTGCATTTTGCCGTCCAGCAGACAAGCCGGGCTGCGGCGCTCGCATCGGCAGTCCGCTTGGATCAACTGCCGCCTGAAGCGCTGGCGGGACTTGCGGCGAATGAATTAACTGAGATACTCAACTTCGCTGTGCCTGCGAATGGGGTCAGCCAGATCTCGGCGCTCCCGGCAATTAATGGCAGTATCTCAGGGCGGGTACTTGCCGATGACAACGTCACTCCGATTACCGGAGCAGCGGTCAAGTTCCAAAGCAACAACATATTTTTTGGCCGGACTTTTGCGACCACATCGGACGGCACCGGCAATTTTTCCTTTGTCTCTAGAGCGGGAAATTTCGGAAACTCGGTGGCGATTCCCATAGATGGATTCACACTGCTAGCCACCGACAGCGTGACTGGTCTTCAGTCTCCCGCGACAATTGGCAGTTTCAGCGCTGGCTTGATTACAGCAGTGCAAAACATCGTCTTTGGAAACAGCGGCCTCGTTACGGGGACTGTGAAACGCGCCACCGGGGATGTGGTCAGCCTGGGTAGCGTAAAGATTTCCGGTTCAGGATTGCCGCAGCCGGCAACCACCAACATCGCAACAGACGGGTCATATAGCTTTGCTGGTGTGCCGGCTGGAAGCTACAGTCTTCTGGCGACGCTCCCTCTCTCGGAAGGTACGCCACTCACTGCGAACACCACCGTGACACTCGCAGATAATCAGACTAGTACCCAGGACATCACGTTTGCTCCCACAGGCGGAGTTTCAGGATCTGTACTCAGGGGATCGGGCGAGATCGTGATCAACATTCCCGTCCAGTTGCATGGGACTAACCCTGATGGAACGAATCTTTCCCGCGCTGTCCGCACTGACAGCGCAGGCCAGTACACCATATCCGATGTGCCAATTGTGCCGGTCACAGTGGAGACCGTCGATAGCGCCACGAATACTGCAGCCAGCGCACACCTCACGATTGTTGCCGACCAGATTTCACCTCAAGATCTGACGTTGAGCGTGGGTGGAACGGTCAGTGGATTGATTACGGACCAGAATGCACAGCCAGTTTCCGCGGCCCACGTCACCATCACTGCAAGCAATGGTACTTTTACCGTGACGACCGGAGCCGATGGTAGCTATTCTCTGGACCATGTTGCTCCTGGTCCGGTCGCAGTGTTGGCGCAGGACTCCACCAACAGCTTTGCCGGCCAGTCAGGCGGCACGTTGACCTTTGCTGGCCAGACACTTGTTCTCAATATCAAATTAACAGCGTCTGGTATCGCGACCGGAACCATTTTCAGGTCGGACGGAATTACCGCAGTAGGCAACGCCCAAGTCACGATCAGCGGTTCAGCGGGCGGTACCACCGTGTCCGATGCCCAGGGTCATTACACCTTCAACTTTGTTCCCCTCGGGTCATTCACGATTTCGGCCACTGATCCGGTCACGGGAGATCGTGGAAGCATCACCAACCAGGTGAACGTGGCAGGAGAGGTCCGTACTGTCAATGTCATCATGGTTGGTGTGGGCAGCCTTACCGTTGTGGTGCAGGACTCGGCTGGCAATCTTTTGAGCAATGCACAGGTTTCACTATTCGAGGCGGGACAGCCGAGTCAGACCGGCGCAACGCAGGCGGACGGAACAATTGCCTTTGCCAATGTGCTGGCGGGCTCCTTCTCTGTCAATGCAACCGATCCTGCCACGCAATTAAGCGGGTCGGGTTCGGGCACCATGGTCGGGGGGCAAACACAGAACCTTTCAGTACAGCTCCAGCCCTCGGGTGTGGTTCTCGGTAAGGTCCTGGCCCCGGATGGTGTTACTGCGATCGCCGGCTCTCCCGTGCAGATCAGCGGAACGGTAACGCGGCAAGTCAACACCGATGATGATGGCAGTTTCCAGTTTCATGTACCGCTCGGCAGCTACACGCTCTCCGCTTTGACAGGGAATGGGGCGGTTCGCGCTCGCCAGGGTGGCATTTTCATTGCTCTTAACGGCGACTTGGTGGCCAGGAATCTGGTTTTGGTCGCCGAAGGAAGTGTTAGCGGGCAGGTATTGGACCCGGCTGGCGCTCCCGTCGCAAGTCTCTCTGTGTCCCTCGGCAGCGCCAATACGCAAATCGGCGGTTCGTTTTCGGCCACCACGGATGCCACTGGCCACTATTCGATTAGCAATGTACCGATTGGGCAGTTCACGGTGAGCGCGACGAATCCAGGGACGCATTTGTTTGGGCAAAGCAGCGGAAGCATCGCCCAGGATGGACAGGCGGTAGTGCTCAACATTCAACTGACGAACAGTGCGGTCAACCTGCCCACGAATCTCTTCGACTTCAACGGGTTCAAGTTTGATGTTCAGGCGAATGGCAGCCTGACTGACGGAACACAGGATGCCTACGATGGAGGCCTGAACCTCAGCTTGTTCTCAGCCGGAACAGAACTGCACTTCACAGGATCGTCGATCGGATTTACACAGCAGAATGGACGGCAGATTGTCATTGAACAGGCAGGGCTCGCTGGCCTCGATGTGGTTCGAAAGATTTACGTGCCAGATACCGGTTATTTTGCTCGGTATCTCGAAATTCTCACCAATTCCGGTCCGGCGCCAGTCACAGTAGATGCACAAGTATTGTCCAACCTCGGTTCGGATGCGCAAACGCGAATTGTCACTACCTCCAGCGGCGATACTGTCCTGGGAACCGACGATTTCTGGGTAGTATCGGACGATGATGACGGAACCAATCCCTTCCCCAACTCTGATCCTACTTTGGCACATATTTTTGGAGGCGCGAATGCAAGTCTCGGGGTAAGCGCAGTCTCGCTGCCTTCCTCAGGCGTGGACATTCTTTCGTACCGGTGGAACAACCTGACCATTCAGCCGGGACAAACGATCATTCTTATGCACTTCGCTTTGCAGAACGCGGTTCAGGCTTCGGCTGTGGCTTCTGCGCAACGGCTGGTGCAGCTGCCTCCGGAAGCGCTGGCCGGGCTGGCGAGCAATGAAATTCTTGCGATTCAGAACTTTGCCGTGCCTGCCGATGGCAGCAGCCCGGTTCCGCCGCTGACGCCACCCGCGCTAGGGACTGTAAGCGGAAAAGCTCTCGCTGTTGACGGACTCACAGCATTGTCAAATGTTACGGTGAAGTTCCAAAGCGGCAATCTGATCTTTGGAAAGACCGCCAGTTCGAGCAGTGCTGCTAATGGCGCCTTTACGCTCAACAGCGTTCCCATAGATACATTCTCATTGCAGGGAACCATCAACAGTTCTCAGTTCATCATCAACTCTCCTTCAGCGTTCGGCTCATTTGCCCCGAACCAGACCACCGCTTCGCAGAATATTGTCTTCAGTAACACCGGCCTCGTGCATGGGACAGTAACGCGCAATGCTCTTCCAATCACATCCGCAGTTGTCGAAGCCATCACCAGCCCGAGCGTGGGTTTCTTCTCGGTAGGATCGACAAATCTTGCATCAGATGGAACTTACGTGATCCCGGTGCTCCTGCCGGGGAGCTATCGCATGCTGGCGGACGATCCGGTCCCGCAGGGAGATCTATTCGGAAGCACAAATATCACGGTTGTGGCCGGGCAAATCACGCCGGCTGATATCGCGATTCAACCCACGGGGACGGTAACGGGTCTGGTGGTCACGGCAAGCGGAGCTCCAGCTTCCGGGCTGACGGTTTCCTTCACCGGGACCGAAAATGTTGTTACCGGCACTACCTTTAGCGTTAACCGGTCCGTTGTCACCGATGCATCGGGACACTACACGTTCAACGATGTCCCGACGGGAACCTTTACTTTGACTGTCAGGGAACCGAACTCTGGGGTTGCGTCAACTGCCTCCGTCATCGTTGCAGCGAACCAGACCACCACCGCGCCGATACTCACGCTGACGGGGCTGGGGACGATTCAAGTACAGCTGAATTTTGCAAATGGAAGCCCGGCGGCTAACGCCGAAATCGACGTGTTAAACAGCAGCCGCTTCCTCGGCGCTTTCAGCACTGATGCGACCGGGAAACTCACGATTCCGGATATTCCTGTAGGAACGTTCACGCTGCACGCTTTCAATCCCAACAACAGAAATCTGACCTCTGACTCCACTGTGACCATTGTTCACAATGGCGACGTCATTCCGATTACTATGACGCTCCAACCGACGGGTGTAATCACCGGCAGAGTCAGTCTGGGCAATGGACTGGGGGCGCCGAATACCGTTGTTCTGGTGCTGCAGAATTCGAGAACAGTGGCAAGCGCCACCACTGATGCAAATGGAAATTATTCCATTCCGCAGGTGCCTGCTGGACAGGCGATAACCGTACGCGCGTTGCGCTCCAACTTCTTCAGGGATTCGGTGGTCACGCTGACAGCGGATGGTCAAACACTTGTGGTCAACCTTGTCCTCCCTGCGCTTGCTTCAGTGAATGTGACAACGCAGCAGGCCAACGGCACGGCACAAGCGGGACTGCGCATCAATTATCAGGATTCGCGCACTGGATCCTTGACATTTGCTGGCTTCACCGATGCCAACGGCCACCTGACGATTCCCAATGTGGAGGAGGGACCATTCACGGTGCAGGCTCTCAACCCGAGCACATTTGCCATCGATGGCGAGGTTCAGGGCACAGTGAGATCCGTGGATGAAGGGGCGACGATCAATGTCACCATCAACCCTGCCAATTCAGGAACTGTCCAGGGCACGATTGTCGCTGGCGACGGACAAACTCCGGTACGGAACGCGTTTGTCGAACTGCTGGATGTAATTACCGGACAGTCAATCAAGTCGACCGACAGCGATGCGACCGGCGCGTACAGCTTCCGGAATGTAACCGTGGGCAATGGAGGATTCACGGTCCGCGTGCACTCAGCCAACAATTTCAATGTGACCTTTGACCAGAGTGGAAGCTTCCAGACCTCAGGAAGTACCGTGACTCTGAATTTCGTTCTGCCAATTGGTGTTGTGAAAGGAACTGTAACCTTCTTTGATGGGACGCCCGTGCCGTTCCCGAACGTGTTTATCGCGCAGACGGACGGCACTGGTACGCAGCACACCTTCTTCGGCAGTTCCACTGATGCGAGCGGCAATTACGTAGTGCTTGGTCCGGCGGTGGGCGACTTCACCGTTACCGCGGAGGACGACAACGGCTTGAATGCGTCCGTCACCGGCACGCTGTCCAGTGTGGAAGTTGGCGTCACGCAGGACATCGTCCTGCCGCCGTCAGGCAGCGTCACCGGGACTGTCATGGATGCGTCCGGAACCCCGGTACCCTTTGCACAGGTTGCGCTGGCGGCCTCAGGCGACCGCTTCACCAGCTCCACTCAGAGTGATGTAAATGGCGTGTACACCTTTGACCATGTGGGTACCGGCCTCGTGTTTGTCCAGGCCAGAGATCCGCGGGCAGGCACGGTTGGAGCAGCCAACGCAACCCTGACCGGCGATGGCCAGACCGTTACCGTCGATATATCGATCCCGGCTACCGGGTCTGTCACTGGCAGCGTCTTCGAGCAGGACGGAGTTACGCCGGCCGCGAACGTTTCTGTGACGGTCCAGAATTTCACCAACGCCGGAGAGGAAGGCTTCTTCCTTACCAGGGTGCAAACCGATGCGGCGGGGAACTATCAGGCGCAAAATGTGCAGTCAGGCGCGATCCAGGTAGCGGCCCAGGACTTCAGCAGCAGTTCGTTCGGCCTGGCGGACGGAACACTGGAAGCTGGCTCGTCTACCATCGTGAATGTTACCCTGGGCAATGCAGTCACAAGTTCCATCGTACTGAATGGCAGCAATGGCTTCAGTTTCAGGATCGAGTGCGATGGGACGCTGGACGGCGGCAGCGTCGACGGTACTCGCGCAAATCCATACCATTTCAGCGAATCCGTCAACATCGACGGAGATTCTTTTGCCTTCCCGTGTGTCAGTACGGCCCGTGCAGAATTGAACGGGAGGCAGTTTGTGATAGGTCAGGCGCACATAGCGGGGCTGGACGTCACGCGAAAAGTGTTTGTGCCTGCGACCGGCAACTTTGCCCGCTACCTCGAAATCTTCACCAATTCGTCCAACGCGCCAGTCCGGTTGCAGGCGGGTCAGGAGGCTTTCCTTGCTTCCACTGACACGACCTCGCTTCTGGTCGCGCCGACGGACACCAACAACACTTATCTGATAGCGGACGAATCAAAGTCATGCTGCTCCAACACAAACGTGGCGGAAATCTTCGCTGGAACCAATGCTGGAGTGCCCGCTATTTCGTTTGACTTCAACGGGAATAACTCTGACATCCTCTGGCGCTGGGATGACGTTACGGTTCAACCCGGCCAGACTGTCATTTTCATGCACTTCACCACCCAGCACGATCCCGCGGATGGCGTCGGTCTTCAGACCGAAGCGCAGTCGCTGGTGAACCTCACGGATCCGGACGCGCTCACGGGAATGAGCCCGGAGGACCAGAGCGAGGTAGTCAACTTCAACATCGCAGGAACACCGGTGACCCACGGCACAGCCAATGTCAGAGTAACTGTTCTGTCAGCTGACGGCATCACGCCGGTTCCTGGCGCAGAGGTGATTACCCAGGACAGCACCGGATCTGCGTTCGTAGGAACGACCGATGTGACGGGAACAGTACTGGTCTCGGGCGTTCACTCCGGAAGCTTCGTTGCCAGTGCCCGACAGGGAAGTGTTTTTGCTGGTTCTACCCAGGTGAACATCACCGCGGGTCAACTTGGAACGACGGTTGCGCTCACAATTCATGCTCCTCTGTTTGGCAACATCTCAGGAACGGTAGTGGCTGCCGATGGCGTGACACCGGCGGGCTCAGCGACGGTTCGGGTGCTGGATGGGGCCAGTGGAGCGCTGGTGGCGGCTATCACAACTTCTTCTACAGGACAGTATCAACTCAATAATGTGCCTTCTGGACCCAGTGGTTTCCTTGTGCGCGCGTTCGTGTCGCAGTTGCCTGCGGCAATTGCAAGCCAATCGGGTGCCTTTGCTGCCAACGGTGCTTCCGTTGTTATCAATCTTACGTTGCAAGTGAATGCGGTGAAGGGTACAGTCACGTTTTCCGATGGTACCCAGGTGCCTTCTCCGGGCGTGCAACTGATCGAAAATGGCCAGTCGTTGACGCCCACGCTTGCGGATGGCAATGGCAACTTCATCTTCCTGGCAGTGCCTTTGGGAACATTCACGATTACTGCCAGTGATCCCGTCTCCGGGTTGACGACCACCGTTACCAGTCAAATTGCGGCTGCAAATGCATCTGTCGTAGTTAATATTTTCTTGCCTCCGTCGGGAACTGTGAACGGACGCGTTTTTGCCCCGGACGGTACTCCGGTGGGCACCGCTCTCGTGACGCTGTCCAGCATGCAACTCAATTTTGATCGCTTTGGCAGTACCGATGCGCAGGGCGCATTCAGCTTTGGACACGTGCCGCTGGATGGGTTCCTGGTCCAGGCCAGCGACGCAAATAGTGTTGCTGCGTCAACCGCGATAGGTCGCCTGGGTTCGGATGGTCAGGTCGCTGCTTTCAATTTGACGCTGCCCACCCTGAATACCGTAAGTGGAGTCGTGTTTCAGAACGATGGTTTGACGCCCGCAGCAAACGTCGATGTCACGGTTCAGAACTTCGATAGCAATGGAGCCATCGCGCCGTTGTTCCCGCAATTCCTGACCACAGATGCGAATGGGCATTTCCAGACGACAGGTGTTCCGCAGGGACAGATCTTTGTCTCGGCTTTCGATCCTTTGCATCCTGACCAGGCCGGACGATCCGATGGCACGCTTGGGACAACTCCTGCGACGATCAATGTGACACTGGGGAATGCATTCACCTTCTTTACTCCAAATTTCCAGCCGCGGGCTCTGAACGGAACGGACCTCTTCCTCTACGACTTCGATTGCAATGGCGGGGTCGATACGGGCGGCACGATCGACGGGCGCCTGAGTCGAGCTTATGATTTTGCTTTCGTTTTCAGCCTGAATGGAAATTCTTCCGGAAATGCTTTTGGTGCGACGTATCTCTGCTTTATTGCCGTTCCTAACGATCCATCCGGCCGAGGCATAACGTACTCTTCGGTGGGATATGGTGGTCTTCGAGTCAGCCGCAAGGTTTTTGTTCCCTCAGCCGGCGGTTTTGCCCGGTATCTTGAGGTGGTCTCAAACCCGACCTCATCTCCGATCAGCGCCGCTGTGCTTGTGGGCTCTTTCCTCGACTCGGGAAACAGCACGCAGATCGTTACGGCACCTTCCGTCACTGGAAATACCTATGCAATTACAAAAGCAGGTGCGGGCTGTTGCACACCTTCTCTCGGATTTGTTTTCAGCGGAGCTACCCCAGCGATTCCCGTCAGCAGTACAACTTTCGTGAGTGGCAGCGGTTACGTAGCTTATCGCTGGGATGTGAACGTCCCACCCGGGGGAACAGTTGCCCTCATGCACTTTGCCATCCAACGTGACCCTGCGGATACTGCAGGGGTACAAAGCCAGGCTGAAGCCCTCGCCAACCTCACTGATGCCAACGCATTGACCGGGCTCAGCAGCGTGGAGCGGGCTGAGATTGTGAATTTCCAGGTTCCGCTTGCTTCTGTGATAGCGCCCGACAAACTTTGGGGCACTGAAACGCTGAGTTCTTTTCGACCCTTGCTGTTGAACTCGCCGTTAGCGAGGCTCAATGCGCCACTTGAGTGCACTGTCGACATGGTCTGTCTGGCTCGTGATGAGAATTTAATTTGGACAACAAACGGCGTCTCAGCCCAAGACGAGCACTCTTCAACCCTGCTGTCGGAAAACCCAGCGGCCATTCTCCCCAATACCTATACGGATACACCACAATGAAATATGGAACGTCAAAAACTACTTCTTTCTTGATTCTGATGTTGCTCGGCTGGTCCTCACTCAAAGGAATGGAGCCGACGCGGATTCCCGCTTTGCAACTAACAGCCCTCGACGGACAGGTGATCAAAACGGCTGATCTTCCCAGCAAGGGACACTGGCTGTTGATGTACGTTACCCCGACTAGCCACTTTTGTTTGGACGCGCTCAAGCTACTTAGAAAGGGAGACTATCCGAAGCTGCCCGGAAACGCGGTCATTATTGTAGGCGGTTCGATTGACGATGCCAAAGTCTTGCAGGCGAAGTTCCCTGACTTGGCGACAGCTGAGTGGTTAACCGACCCCGGGCAGGACGTCTTTCGACTTCTCAAGTTGCGTGGTTTACCCTCCATCATTGGTGTCAATCAACAGACGATGCAGTGGATATCGATTGGCGCAGCTGATCCAATTGCCTTAAAGTCGATGTTAAATACATGGCTTGATCAAGGGGATCCGCAAGCAAAGCCGTAGGGGGAACCCCTGTCGCATCAACTATTTAGTGGTGCCGAGAGGGGGACTCGAACCCCCACAGACCTTTCGGTCCTGCGGATTTTAAGTCCGCTGCGTCTGCCAATTCCGCCATCCCGGCAACTGCATTCATTCTACATGGAGGGTTGAGAGCC
>Ga0134126_10003882_pt1 | contig 18710 bp, 19 predicted proteins | sample KB31752_FD_96881 | JGI IMG/M metagenome (GOLD analysis project Ga0134126, IMG submission 96881) | Terrestrial soil microbial communities with excess Nitrogen fertilizer from Kellogg Biological Station, Michigan, USA - KB3-175-2 | ecosystem: Environmental > Terrestrial > Soil > Unclassified ...
ATCGGGATAGTCGATCTCTTCGGTCGGTAGAATCGTTGATGGCGTACTCATGTTCTCTCCGCCCCTTCTGTTGACGGCCCAATCGTCCCGGCGTCGAATGGAATATACCGAACCTCCGGCGTGATTGGGAAGACAGACAACCTCTCAGGGACGCCAGCGTCGCCCTCGCACCGGCGATGGGTCGGCCTCTACCTCGCGGGTGAGAAAACGCCGAAGATAATCGATGTGCAGGGGATCGCGCGGATAATGCTGATCCGGGCCATACGGGTAATTTCGCATGGCCTGGAAAGGTAGCGGCTCAACGGTCGTGCCGTGGGCCGTGGACAGGGCCGTATCCTTGCAATAGCCCGCCGTCCGCAGAACGAAACTCCGCTGCCATCCCGACGGCAATGACGGCAGCGAAGCGGCATCGAAACGCACCGTCAAGTCATCGCCAGGACCAAAGATGACGAAGCGATCGTCGCGGCCGTGCAGCAACTCCGTCACGTCGCCGAGGCGCGTCATCCGGCCCGCTTGCCGAACCAACGGCATCGCTTCATGGCGATCGTAATCGTACAGGGCCGGCTCCCGTCCGTCCGGCGAGTGCTCCTTGACGAGACGGCCCGGTTCCAGTGTCGCCTTGTGAACGTCGAGGCGGATTGCGCGCGGCGTCCTTTTTGCCAGCCCACAACGCAAGCCAGAGGACTCCCTTGCTTGCGCCGCGGGCGGGCAAGGAGCGACCGTCCGGCACTCGGCGGCGATGAAGACTTGATCCCAGTAGATTTGCATGTTGGTCCGCAGACGCAGACGGCAACACCCTCCCGTCAGTTTGCCGGTGACATCACGCAGCATCATGCGCGGCATTCCCGCAGGGAAACCGGCTTCGCCCAGCGAACGCCATTGGCCCGATTCATCCTGTCGTTCCAGGATCGGCCACTGTTCCGCAACGCCCGCCTGATGCGCCGCCCAGCTCGATTCGGGAAACGGATACGCCGTCCAACCCGCCAGGCACAGATACAACCGATCGTCCGCCGTAAACGACGCCAACCGATCGCCGAAGTCCAGTTCGATGCTATGCTCCTCAGCGAAGCCCATCCACGCGCGTTTGGCGAAATCCTCGACGCTGACTCGATCCCACTTGCGTAACGTCGCGGTGACATCGAGGCCACGGTGATCGTGGGCCTTGATCGGATGAATCTCCTTCTGAAAGGCGATGAGTTCCTGGCTCGGCGGTGGGCCCGCCGTCACGAAGCGTTCATCCGGGTAGACACGTATGCCCGGCGGTTGATCAATCACCAGCAATTGAAGATAATCGAGATACGTTATTTCGTTCATCGGCTCGGTGATCTTGAGGACGTACTGACCATCGCGTGTCAGTAGTTGCTCGGGCTCGATCTTGATCGATTCTTCTGATCGTGGTGGACGACAAGCGCCGTCGGGACCGGTTTCGCCGACGGAGCCAGCGCCGAGGAAGTCGTTAACGAAGACGAAACGCCGGCCGTTCCAGGCGAAGAGAATGGGGCACGAGCCGGGCAGACGATTGTATTGCGAAAGGCGAAGGGGAGCGCCGGCGAGGAGATTCAATTCCGCTTGCCAGGTGCCGTCCGGCCAACGCAGGCGGAGCGCGTCGGCGTGACGATTCGGTCCCAGACCGAGAAGCAACGGCGAACGCGATTGACCCAGACCGGCCGATAACGTCGTGTATTCCTGTCCCGCCCATTGATTGCGCACCTGTGCGGTCGCCCATACGCCGACGGCGTCGGCGTTGCAGCGGACACGGTTCTGGCCCTGATCCATGTTGTGGCCGCGCAGCCGTACCTGCACGGCCTGATTCCCGTTGCCACGATTGGCGTACAACTGCAAGCCGTGCTGCTCGGACCACACGACCACATCGGGACAACCATCGCCGTCGATGTCGCAGACGCTCACGGCCAGCAGGTCTTGCGACCACGACGGCGCTTGACCAAAGCCCGATGTTTCACGCACCAACCGGCCGCCCTTGTTGTGCAGGAAGACCAGTTGCCCTTCCTGACTGATGCCGACAATATCCGTCCAGGTGTCCATGTCGAGATCGACGGCCACCGCCTGCCGCAGCGGCGGAGCATCCAGCGTAAGCGGCTCGAACCAATTGTCCACGTCCTTCTCACCGGCAATGAAGCGGTTATGCAGCAGACGCGGCGACTGGCCGACCGGCAACAATAACAAATCGGAACGGCCATCGTGATCGATGTCAAACACCAGGGCGCCATTCCAGTTGCCGCTGCCGAAGCGTTGCTCCGACAGCACGCGGCGGCGGAATTTCAGCAGGCGATCGTTGAGGACCACAATCGGCGGCGATCCATCTTGCAGCACGAGTAAATCCAGATCGCGATCGCCATCCATATCCGTGGCCGCCACGCCGACGCCCGGCCCCGCCGCTCCGCGCAAGGGGGACACATCGCCTTCCTTCCAACGCGCCTCCAAGGAAGGCAGCGTCGTTTCTTCAAATTGCAGTTTCAGAGGCGGCTCGGTCTTCCCTTCCTTAACCGGCGGTGCTTCGCCCTTGTGCAGATACACCACGGCCCCGCCGCTCTTGCCGGCCTCCTCGCCCTTGAGACGGCGCAGCGCTTCCTCCCCCGTGCCGCCGTACCAGCTAAAAATCAGGTCGAGATCGCTGTCCTGATCGAGATCGACGGCCGACGCCGTGAGGCAAACCGCCTTCGAGTCGGCCAACCCGATTCCCTTGGCGACATCCTTGCTCGCCTCGCTGGTGACATCCTCGAACGTGCCTCGGCCGGTATTGCGGAATAGATATTGCTTGCCGGCTCCGGTCAGCAACAAGTCGGCATGGCCATCGTTATCGAAGTCGCCGACGCAACAGCCCAGCGCCGGACGCGACGCGCCCAAGCCGGCTTCGATTGTCACATCCGTAAAACGCCCGCCACCGTCGTTGCGCAACAGCAGATCGCGCAGCCGCTCCTTGTTACTCTTGGCATCCCGAACCCATACGGCTCGGACCAGAAACAGGTCGGGCTTACCGTCGTTGTTGTAATCGAGGACGACCATGGTCGCCCCAAAGCGAGCGCGCACTTGTCGCCACAGTTTTGTCAACAATTCATCTCCCTCATGGGCGTCATCCGCTTGGCTCGCCCATCGAGCGTCCGAAGGGGTCAGTTGCACGGACGCCCACGATGCGACGGGCGGCAAATTCATCGCGGCCGCGTCACAGCGCTGCAACACCGGCAGCGGCCCAATGCGCGGTTTGGTTTCCGCCGCGGCCGGTCGGCCGATCACTTCGGCGTAATGCCCCATGCGGCTGAATTTGAGTTCGACCACATTCTCCCAGTTCGCTCGCTTGAGATGTTGCACTTCCGTCAAGCGTTCGAGGCTTTTGGGCAGATCCGTCCGCCGTAGCAGCATGGATTCGCCATAGATCGCCGCGCTGAGATGAGGATCCAATTCCAGAGCCTTGCGATAGTAACGCAGTTGTTCCTCCGCGTCGGCGCTTTTCAACGTCCCCAACCAATACCAGGTGTAGGCGTCGTTGGGATCGGTCTTCAGAACGGCCTCAAAATGTTTCACCGCATCTTGCTGATCCTTTTCATACATCAGCAGGATGCCCAGGCAGAAATGGGCGTAAGGGTTGTCCGGTTCCTTGTGCAGAACCGCCTCGAAGGTCGCTCGGCAGCGTTTGAGTTCGGCCGGATCGTCTTTACCCCCATTGAGCAGGGCGATGCCGAGATTGATTCGCCCCGGCAACCAGTCCGGCGCCTTCCGCACCACTTCCTCGAAAACGGGGATGGCACCCTGATAGTCGAACCGTTCCATCAGTCCGACGCCGCGATTGTTAAGTTCCTGGACGGCCTCATTCGGTCCCGGTTTGAGCATGCGCCAGGCGAAGACGCCAAGCGCACCCCCAAGCACGACGAGTACGCCAACCCGGAGAAGAAGTTGACGCTTCCGGGCCGGTGTGGGCCGCTGAGGAGAACCGGCGTCGCTCATGACCTATCCCTCACGGATGAAAAAAAGGATTCCGCCGCGCGTTTATTGGGGATCGACCGAGGCACCGCGTTCGAGAACACGCTGCTTGGCGACGGCGATGGCTTGCTCGTTGCCTTCCAGCGTCGGCGGGCGATTGCCCTCGACCAACCCACCCGGATACATCGGCTGACCATATCCGCCATACGCTTCCATGCGTAAATGCGCCAACATATGATGGCCGCGCCGCCTTTCGCGCTCGGCGCGCAGGGCGGCGACATCGATGGGACCGACGATGATTTTCTCACCCGGTCCCGGATCGGCCTGGCTAAGAATACGGCCATCGTAATCGACTACCATGCTGCCGCCCGGCCAACTGAAGGGCGGATAATGGTCCGCCCGCGCCCCCTGATTAGACGCCACGACATAGGCGAGATTTTCCAGCGCCCGGCAGCGATTGACCAGCGTCCACCAGTCCATCGGCGGCGTCGCGCCCCACGGGTCCATGTACGCCGAGATGCGAATCAACACTTCGGCGCCGGCCAAGGCGAGTTGGCGGATCGCCTCCGGGAAGAGCCAATCATAACAGGTCGCCACGCCGAGCCGGCCAATCTCCGTATCAGCCACCGGGAACAACGGCTCGCGGTAGCCCGGCAGATCGTGCGGACTGGTGTGTACCTCCCACGGTATCCACGGATGCACTTTACGATAGCGCGTCAGCAGTCCATCGGGACCGATGAGGCACGTTGTATTGAAGACATGGCCGGGGTACTTTTCGTCGCGTTCGAGGAAACTGCCGGTTTGAATGTAAATGCCGTGTTCGCGCGCCTTGCGATGGTAGCGTTCGGTGTGTTCATTGGGGATCGACACGGCGAGTTTATCGTGCAGTTCCTCAACGGTGGGATAGATGGGCGCGGCGTGGGCAAACTCCGGGAACACGACGAGGCGCACCGTCATGAAGGGCGCGTAGCCAAGTACGGCTCGGTCGATCATAACCAGCATGTGATTGACGGCCGAGGCGATGCCGTGGCGGTCGCGCGGATTGGCTAGATCCGTCTGGCAAGCCGCAGCGGCGTAGCGAAGGTCGCGGGGGAACATAAAGGCTACCTCGTGAGGGCGATCTATCTGAAGGATTATTACGAAGAAGGGTAGGCGATGGGTCGTGTTTCCGGATGGATTCTCTTCTGGCATTAAAAGTGCAGCCTCCTTCTTCGCTGATTGAGCTTGAGTTGGATCGCCTGGTCCATTCGCTTGGGGAGAATTCAATGCCGTCTCGTCTTGAGGATTACGCGCTCGTGGGCGATTGTGAGACGGCGGGCCTGGTAGGGAAGGACGGTTCGATCGATTGGCTGTGTCTTCCCCGCTTCGATTCGGGTGCCTGCTTCGCGGCTCTGCTGGGCACGCCGGAGCATGGCCGTTGGCAAATCTGTCCGGCGAGCGAAATCAAAAAGGTCACGCGCGTTTACCGGGAAGGCACCCTTATTCTGGAGACGACTTTCGAGACGGACGAGGGAGTCGTCACGCTCATCGACGGCATGGCCATTCGCGCGGAGCATCCCGTGCTGATCCGCTGCGTGCGCGGCGAACGCGGGCAGGTATCCATGCGCTTGCATCTGGTCATCCGCTTCGATTACGGCTCGATCGTGCCGTGGGTGACACGGTTGGAGGAAGGCGGAATTCGAGCCGTGGCGGGGCCGGATACGGTCCACTTGCGCACGCCGGTTCCGCTACAGGGTGAGGACCATTCCACCGGAGCGGAGTTCACCGTGTCCAAGGGCGAGGAAGTGCCGTTCATGCTTTCCTGGCATCCTTCCCACGAAACAGAACCTCCGGCGGCCGATCCTTTGAAACTCCTGCGCAAGACGGAGAAGTCATGGAAGCGCTGGTCCAAAACCTGTAAGTGCGAAGGGCCGTGGGCCAAGCCGATGCAGCGATCGTTATTGACCCTCAAGGCGTTGACGTACGCGCCGACGGGCGGCGTGGTGGCGGCGCTGACCACCTCGTTGCCCGAGCAACTCGGCGGCGTGCGCAACTGGGATTATCGCTTCTGTTGGCTGCGCGATACCACCTTCACGCTCTATGCGCTCATGGCGGCCGGCTACAAGGACGAGGCCCGCGCCTGGCGTCAGTGGGTGCTGCGAGCGGCGGCCGGCAATCCCGATAAGCTCCAGATCATGTACGGACTGGCGGGCGAACGCCGTCTTACCGAATGGGAGGCGGATTGGCTGCCCGGCTATGAAGGGGCGCGCCCCGTGCGCATTGGTAACAGCGCCGCCGGTCAGTTCCAACTCGACGTATATGGCGAACTGCTCGATACCATGTATCAGTCGCGGCGCATCGGACTGGAGCCGGAGCAAGCCGCCTGGAGACTGGAAATGGCGCTGGTGCGTTTTCTCGAATCGGCCTGGAAGAAGCCTGATCAAGGTATCTGGGAAGTGCGCGGGCCGCAGCGTCATTTCACGCACTCGAAAATGATGGCCTGGGTCGCCTTCGACCGAGCGGTCAAGGCCGTGGAGAAGTTCGGCGTCGAAGGGCCGGTCGATCATTGGCGCGAGGTGCGCGACACCATCCATCGGGAAGTCTGCGTTCGGGGCTTCAACACAGAAAAAAATACGTTCGTGCAGTATTACGACTCGAAGGAACCCGATGCCAGTCTCCTGATGATGCCGCTGGTCGGCTTTCTCCCGGCCAGCGACCCGCGCGTCGCCGGCACCGTGGCCGCCATCGAGCGCGAACTGCTGCACGACGGATTCGTCATGCGCTACCGCACCAAGCAGGATGTTGATGGTCTGCCGCCGGGCGAAGGCGCGTTCTTGCCCTGCACGTTCTGGCTGGCGGACAACTACGTCTTACTCGGCCGGCAGAAGGAGGCGGAAGAAGTTTTCGAGCGCTTGCTGGCCCTGTGCAACGATGTGGGGCTTATCTCCGAGGAATACGATCCCAAGGCGCGTCGTCTTGTCGGCAATTTTCCCCAGGCGTTCACGCATGTCGGACTCATCAACACTGCCATGAATTTGTCTCGGCAAACCAACAATCCGGCCGAGCATCGCAAGGAGTGAAGCGGTCTTCAATCCGTGACCGCCACTGCGCGCAGATCCTTGACGAAGGCGTCGATGTCGGCCGCTTCCGTGTCCCAGGAACACATGAGGCGCTCCGCCCCAGCGATGCTGTAGAAATGCCAGCCACGCTGATGCAATCCCTCCACCCACTTGGGAGGTATTCGCACAAAAACGGCGTTGGCCTGCACCGGATAAACGAGGTCCAGACCGGCGAAAGCGCGTAACTCGCGCTCCAGTTGGCTGGCCATCTCGTTGGCATGTTCGGCGTTGCGCAGCCAGGCTCCCGATTCCAAAAGCGCCACCCAAGGCGCGGCGACGTAGCGCATTTTGGCCAGCAGATGTCCCGCCTGCTTGCGGCGATAGGCGAACTCGTGCGCCACGTCGCGGTTGAAAAAGACAATGGCATCGCCGACGGCCAAGCCGTTCTTGGCACCGCCGAAGCACAACACATCGACGCCCGCTTGCCAGGTGAGCGCGGCGGGCGATACGCGGCGTGTGGCCAGGGCGTTGGCGAAGCGTGCGCCGTCCACATGAACCTGTAGACCCGTTTCACGCGCCACCTCGCCGAGCGCGCGCATCTCCTCGACGCCATAGACGGTGCCGGCTTCGCTGGTCAGGCTCAGACTCAACACGCCCGGTTTGTGGCTATGCACATCCCGTTGACCCGTGGCAGCGCGTCGGACAATCTCCGGTTCGAGCTTGCCCTGCTCGCCTGGCAGCGGAATCAGCTTGATACCGCGAGCGGCATATTCCGGAGCGCCGCATTCGTCGGTTTGGATATGGGCGTCGGCATGACAGAGAACACTCTGATAGGACTGACACAGCGCAGCCAGGGCGAGAGCATTGGCAGCCGTTCCCGTGGACACGAAGAAGACTTCACAATCCGTCTCGAAGAGATCGCGCAGCAGCACCGTGGCGCGCGTCGTCCACCAATCGTCGCCGTAGGCCGTGACATGGCCGCGGTTGGCTTCTTGAAACGCGGCCACGGCTTCCGGGCACATGCCGGCGTAGGTATCGCTGGCGAATTGCCGAATGGGCGATGAGGGAGGGGGATTACTCATTGAATGGTTCTCGCTCCACCGGATCGCGTAAGGAACACCTCATTCTCATCGCATTGTAGAAAGTCGTCCAACGATGACTTCGTTTATCGGTAAACGCGCTGCGGAGCGTCGAGGCTGCCCATGAAAGGGAACTGCAATCCATCGCTATCCTGCATGAAATTGGCGCGAATCTGGCGTATCTTGGCAAAATATCCTTGACAACCTGGCTGCGCAGCGCATAAGATTTCATTATCTGTCATGGAGTGCCAGAATTCTCTCAAGTTCAAGCAGGTCGCTACTGTGTTGGTCGAGGAACGCCGTCAACGTGTACTGGATCTTGTCAGTGAACGCGGGTTCATCGCGCTTACCGACTTGGCAGAGACTATCGACGTTTCCGAATCGACGCTGCGACGCGATTTGGATTATTGGCACAAGCAGGGACTGCTGCGGCGCACTCACGGCGGAGCCATGTTCATCGGCGATGCCGCGACCCTGCCGGCCCTTGAGGAACGCTCGGCCAGCCAACTCGATGAGAAACGCGCCATCGCCCAGGCGGTTGTCGCCCGCATTCAGGACGGCGATACGATCCTGCTCGACGGCGGCACGACGACGCTTGAAGTGGGCCGGCTCTTAGTTGGGCGATCGTTGCAGATTGTCACGAATAGTCTGCCCATCGCCAGCCTGTTCGCCTCCAGTCGAGAAACGGATCTCGTCATCCTCGGCGGGTACGTCTACCCTAAAACGGGCGTCGCCCTGGGGCCGCTGACGGTACGCATGATGGAAGACATTCACGTCCATCAACTGGTCATGAGTATCGGCGGCATCACGAGCAAGGGATTGTTCAACAGCAATTTGTTGCTGGTCGAGACGGAACGGCAAATGATGCGCTGCGCCGATGAGGTCGTGGTCGTGGCCGACCATACGAAGATTGGTCGGCCGGCGCTGGCGTATCTGTGCGATCTGGCCGCCATCGACACGCTGATCGTGGACAATCGCTTGAGCGCTGCCCAGCGCGACATGCTGAAGCAAACCGACGCCCGGCTCATCGTGGCCGGCGAAACGGAGAATAATCCCCTATGAACACGGCAACACTTGATCGCACGTTGATCGAACGGCTGGTGCGTGCCGCTCTCCGCGATCCGCTCTCCGCCATCCGCTCAAACGGAGAGCGGAAAGCGGAAAGCGGAGAGCGGAGAGCGGCCCCAAAACTGATCGTCAACGTATCGGCTCGGCACTGCCACGTCACGCAGGAAGACCTCGAACGGCTGTTCGGCAAGGGGCACACGCTGACGCCGTACAAGGCGCTCTATCAGGATGGATTCTTCGCCGCCGAGGAGACGGTGACGATGATTGGGCCGCGCCACCGCATGATAACCGGCCTGCGCATCCTGGGACCGTGCCGCGATCATAGTCAGGTCGAGTTGGCGTTCACGGATGCCATCTCGCTCGGCCTCGACATTCCGGTGCGTAAAAGCGGCGATCATCGCGATTCGCCCGGCGCGTATCTGCTCGGTCCGGCCGGCATGATCCAGATGGAGCGCGGCGTCATCCGCCACGAGCGCCACGTTCACATGGGGCCGGCGGACGCTGCCCACTACGGCGTCAAGGACGGCGATCGTCTCAACCTGCGTGTCGAGAGCGATTGCGGCATGGTCCTGGAAGGATTGCTGTGCCGGCTATCGCCGGCGGCGAAATTGGAAGTCCACCTGGATACGGACGAGGGCAACGCCTGTCACGTCAGCCGGGCGACCCGAATGGAATTGTTCAAATGAAAAACAGTTTTCAGTTTTCAGTTTTCAGTGTTCAGTTTTCAGTTCACCACGATGCCGGCAACTGAACACTGAACACTGAACACTGAACACTGAACACTGAACACTGAACACTGAACACTGAACACTGAACACTGAACACTGAACACTGAACACTGAACACTGAACACTCTGACCTGGAGAAATCTCATGGCTAGTTCCCACATGGAAGCCCTTGGCATGATCGAGACCAAGGGTTTGGTGCCGCTGGTCGAAGCCAGCGACGCCATGCTCAAGGCCGCCAACGTGACGTTGATCGGCTGGCAGAAAATCGGCAGTGGTATGGTCACGGCCCTGGTGGTCGGTGACGTAGCAGCGGTCAAGGCCGCTATCGACGCCGGCAGCGCGGCGGCGTCGCGCGTCGGCGAAGTCGTCGGCGTTCAGGTCATTCCGCGACCGCACGAAGACCTCGGTGCCGTCCTGCCGCTGGCCGGCAAGAAGGCGGCGACGGCCGGCGTCTAATCTCACAATCGAACACTCTTTTTCGAGAGGAATAACAATGGCGAATCTGAATGGCGCCGGCCGCAATGGTAACGGCGAGGCTCTGGGCCTGATTGAAACCAAGGGGTTGATTTCAACCATCGCGGCTACCGATGCCATGTGCAAGGCGGCCAACATCACGCTGGCCGGCCAGGTGCAGATCGGCAATGCCTTCGTGACGACGTTCGTCCGTGGCGATGTCGGTTCCGTGCGTGCGGCCGTCGATGCCGGCGCGCAGGCCGCCAGCGCGAACGGCGAGCTAATCAGCGCTCACGTCATCCCGCGTCCCGAGCGCGATGTGTTGGAAACATTCCTGGGCAAGTAGAAACTAACCACAGAGACACAGAGGCACAGAGAAGAGAAAAATAGGGACTCGTTCTGAGCGGAATTGTTCTTACTTCTTCGTGCGTATTTCTCTGTGTCTCTGTGTCTCTGTGCCTCTGTGGTTCAAATGAATTTATGAAACTTCTCGTAGCGAACCTGGGCAGTACCAGCTTCAAATATCGATTGTTCGACATGACCGACGAACGTGTGTTGGCACGCGGCGGCGTTGAGCGCATCGGTTCGCCACAATCGCGCTGCTTCGTCGAATCCAACGGCGAGCGTGAGGAAATGACCGTCGAGGCACGCGATCATGCCGTAGCCGTTCGGTTGTGCTTGGAGCAGTTATCCGATCCGAAAAGGCGCTGTTTGAACGATCCGTCGGAATTGGCAGCCATCGGCTTCAAAGCGGTTCATGCGCAGGGCGTCAGCGGCGTGCAGCGCGTGGATGAGCGCGTGCTGGAAGCGATGGAAGCGTATGCCGATGTCGCGCCGGCTCACAATCCGCCGTACATCCAGGCCATGCGTCTGTTATCGAAGGAATTGCCGCAAATTCCACTGGTGGCCGCGTTCGAGACGGGTTTTCATCAGACGAACCCGACGGCGGAGCGCTACTACGCCGTACCGCGTGAATGGGCCGATAAGCATGGCATCCTCAAACACGGCTTTCATGGTGCCAGCCATCGCTACATCGCCGGTCGTGCGGCTCAGCTGTTGAACAAGCCGGATGCGAAAATCATCTCGTGTCATCTGGGTGGCAGCTCGTCGCTGTGCGCGATTAAGGATGGCGAATCGCGGGCGTGCAGCCTGGGCATGAGTCCGCAAAGCGGGCTGCCGCAAAACAATCGCGTCGGTGACTTCGATCCGTTCGCTCTACCGGCGCTGATGCGGGCGACCGGCAAGACACTGGAGCAATTGCTCGATGACCTGGCGAATCGTTCGGGGTTGCTGGGACTAAGCGGCCACAACGATATTCGGGATGTCACGGCCGCCGCCGAGCAAGGCGACCTGCGGGCGCAGCAGGCTATTGACGTGTACGTCGCGGCGGTGCGGCGTTATCTGGGAGCGTATCTGCTGTTGCTGAATGGAGCCGACGCCATCGTTTTCACCGGCGGCATCGGCGAAAACTCGACGCGCATTCGCGAGGCCGTTTGCACCGACCTCGATTGGTTCGGCATCCGCATGGATCGCCAGAAAAACGCGACGGCCAAGGGCGAGATGGCGATTCATACCAGCGATAGCCGAGTGCAATTGTGGATTATGCCAACCAATGAGGAGTTAGTCGTCGCTCGGCAAGCGAAGGCTCTGCTGGAGAAATGAATCATGTTCCTGGCAAGAGTCACGGGCGTGGTCGTGGCGACGCACAAGGTTGCCTCGATGACCGGCCACAAATTGCTGATCGTCGAGCCGCTGCGCGTCGAGCCGCAAGCGCGCGATCGGCTAGTTGGCACCGGCCGTAGTTTCGTGGTGGTTGACAGCGTGGGCGCGGGCCAGGATGAAATGGTGTTAATCGTGCAGGGTTCGAGCGCTCGCCTGACGCCTGAAACCGAGAAATTGCCGGTGGACGCGACCATCATCGGCATTGTGGACACTGTGAACGTCGAAAATCGAACAATCTTCTCGGCGCGAGCCGAACCGTAATTAGCCACGGATGAACACAGATGAACACAGATATAACCGAGAAACATTCCATTTGAATCATCTGTGTTTATCTGTGTTCATCTGTGGCTAATTATTTTGGGGATAGCAATCATGCAAGTAACTGACGATCTTATCCGCGGCGTGATTCACCAAGTATTGAGCCAGATGCGTAACGGCCAACCGCCCGCCGCGCCGGGTCGCAATGGACACACGACCTCGCAGCGCGGCGTGTTTGGCGATGTCGAGAGCGCCGTTGCCGCTGCCCGCGAGGCGCAGAGGGAGTTTGAGGCGCGCGGCCTTGAAGATCGCCGCAAGGCCGTCGCCTGCGTTCGCAAGATTTGCAGCGAGCAAGCCGAGACGCTTGGCCGGGAGGAACTGGAAGAAACGAAGATCGGCCGGCTGGTTCACAAGATCGAGAAATTGAAGGTCATCGCCGAGCGCATTCCCGGCGTCGAGTTCCTGCGTACCGACGCCTTCAGCGGTGAAAACGGCGTGACGCTACAAGATTACGCCCCCTTCGGGCTGATCGGCGTCATCACGCCGGTAACGCATTCGCTGCCGACGCTGGCCTGCAATGCCATTAACATGCTCGCATCGGGCAACGCCATCGTGTGCAATCCGCATCCGTCGGGCGCTCGCATTGCCTGCAAGGGCGTTCATCTGTTCAATCAAGCAATTTACGATGCCATCGGTATCGACAACCTGCTGACGATTATCGACAAGCCGACGCTGGAATCGGCGCAGGCCATTTTCGATAACCGCGACATTCGCATGTTGTGCGTCACTGGCGGTCCTGCCGTTGGCCGCGCCGCCTTACGCAGTCCCAAGCGAGCCGTCGTCGCTGGGCCAGGCAATCCGCCGGTGGTCGTCGATGAAACCGCCGATCTCGACAACGCGGCACGCTCGATTGTGGCCGGCGCTGCCTACGACAACAATTTACTGTGCATTGGCGAAAAGGAAGTCTTTGCCGTCGCCGCCATCTTCGATGAACTGTGCGCGGCCATGACTCGCTGCAAGGCGGTACGGCTGGATGACAAGCAAATTGCGGCTCTGACGAAAGCCGCCTTCGTCAAAGATGACAAAGGCCATGAACTGGTGAACAAGGATCTGATCGGCCGGGACGCCGCTGTTCTGGCGGAACACGCCGGTGTCAAGGTGCCGGCCGATACGGAACTGTTGTTCGGCGAGACGGACGAATCGCATCCTTTTGTCGATCACGAGCAAATGATGCCGTTCGTGCCGTTCGTGCGTGTGCCGGATGTGGAAACGGCGATTGCGCTGGCGAAAAAATATGAACACGGTTTCAAACATACGAGCGTCATCCACTCGCGCAACGTCGAAACGATTACCCGCATGGGTCGTGCGTTGGACACGACGCTGTTCGTACAGAATGGTCCGAGCATGGCGGGGTTGGGCAGTGGTGGCGAGGGCTATTTGAGTTTCAGCATCGCCACGCCGACCGGCGAAGGCGTGACGACGCCGTTGACGTTCACACGCCAGCGGCGCTCGACCACGGTTCGAAGTATGCGGGTGCTGTGATTCACATAGCCCCCGGCTTGCCGGGGGAAATCGAACACCCCCGGCAAGCCGGGGGCTATATGAGAGAGTCATGCAAATCGGTCTCGTCGTCGGTCATGCGGTTTCGACGGTGAAGCATCCCAGCATGAACGGCTGGAAATTGCTGCTCGTGCAACTGCTCGGCGTTGCGGACAAACCTGATGGTGAACCGATTCTGGCGATCGATCTTCTTGGTGCGGGGGCTGGTGATCGCGTCCTGATGTCGAACGATGGAGCCGAGGCGCGGGCGATGGTGAATGCGAAGAATTCGCCGGTGCGTTGGTTCGTGATGGGCATTGAGGATTGATGAACGGCAACGGGCAAACAGCGCTGGGATGGGGCTATGCTGTGGAAGGCCGGCCCTCGACGATGCTGCAAATCGCCCTGCGCGCCGTGCATCGCAATGGGCATTCGCCGCAGTCGCTGCCCGAGTGCAACGGTGAAACATGCGGCTGGATTCGCCAAGTGGCGGAGTGTCTGCGCAGCGGTCGCTGCCGGACGGCGGTACTGTTCTGCCGCGATGCGTGCCTGGCGTGCTGCATCGCCAACAAGGTGCCGGGCGTGCGCGCCGCGACGGTGGGGACCGTGGCGCAAGCGGCGCGAGCGCTGGAACAGTTGGGTGCGAATCTGCTTGTCGTGGAGATGGCGGATCGAACGTACTTCGAGTGCAAGGAAATGTTGCGGCTCTGTTGCGATGGAGCCGCCTGTCCACCCGCTGTCGCGTGCATCCTTGAGGAGTTAGACGGTCATGCGCATCGCTGAAGTGATTGGCAACATCACGCTTTCTCGCGTGCATCCGAGTATGGTTGGTGCGCGCTGGGTAATTGGTGTGCCCTTCAGCCTGAAGGCGCTGCGAGAAGACGGTGACGCGGATGGCGAGGAATTGGTGATTTTCGATAATCTTGGTGCCGGTGTCGGCGCTCGGATCGGCTTTAGCGAAGGCGGTGAAGCGGCCGCGCCGTTTCACCCCGAACGCAAGCCCGTTGATGCCTATTGTGCGTGCATTCTTGATACGGTTGTGGTTAACGAATGAGAGCTATCATGAACGAATACAAACTGAAAGAACAGATGTGTGAGATTGGCCGGCGTGTGTATGCCAAGGGCTTCGCGGCCGCCAATGATGGTAACATTACCGTTCGCCTCAATGAACGCGAATTTTTGTGTACGCCGACGATGGTGTCCAAGGGCTTCTTGAAGCCGGAAGACATTTGCAAAGTAGACATTGAAGGCAAGCAACTGGCCGGCACGCGCAAGCGCACCAGCGAGGTATTGTTGCATCTGTCTATCTATAAACAACGGCCTGACATTAACGCGGCCGTCCATTGCCATCCGCCGCATGCCACGGCCTTCGCCGTCGCGCATGAGCCGATTCCCAAGTGCATTCTGCCCGAAGTCGAGGTCTTTCTCGGCGAAGTGCCCATTGCCGTTTACGAAACGCCCGGCGGTCAAAAATTCGCCGATACCGTCGTACCCTTCGCCAAGGATTGCAATACGATCCTACTGGCCAATCACGGCACCATTACCTTCGGTCCCGATCTCGAACAAGCGTACTGGAATACGGAGATTATCGATGCTTATTGTCGTATTCTCATCCTGGCGAAGCAACTCGGACGTATCAATTACTTCGATGAACAGAAAACACGCGAGTTGCTCGTGTTGAAGAAACGGCTCGGTTACGACGACGTTCGCTTCCACGATGAGAGTTGCCCCACCTGCGGCGACAGCAGCTTCGATGAGTCGTACAGTGATTTTGTGCCCCAACCGCATGCGTTCCGGCGCGACGGTTGCTCCACAACGCCATCGAGCAACGGCCACGCGGCCGGTGGTGTGGACATGGACGAATTGGTGCGGACCATCACGGATCAGGTCATGGCCGCCCTGAATGGCGTAGGCGTGTGACGAGGCGAGCGATGTTTAGTTATCGGCAAGATAAGACCGGCTTTTTCGTCACATTGATTTTGTTGGCCATCGTGACAGGCACGGCGGTCAGCACGCTTGTCCTTCTCATTGTGGGCATCGCGGAAGGCGATTGGAAATCGCATCTATTGAGTGTCAAATGGATACTCGGCTCGGCTTGGATAGGGTGTATTATCACCGTGCTGGTGCGATTGCAGATTTACAAGTGGCAACATGAACGTGCGATCCAGCAGCAAGCGACGGAGGGCAATTCCGAATCCGGGGAACGTCCGTCGATGCCTGAAACGGAGAATCGCCGGCGTCAGGACGATTCCAACGCGCGAAAGGAAGGAGGTCATCATGGCCGGTAAGAGTATGGAAGAGCGTGTGGCCGCTTTGGAAACGGAACTGCTCCGCTTAAAACAGCTAGTCGAACCGGAAAAGGCGGTTTCATGGGTGGAAAAATGGGCGGGAGCCTTTCTGAACGATCCTTATTTTGAGAAAGCCATGAAGTACGGACGTCAGTATCGGGAATCGTTGAGACCTCGAAAACCTAGGAAGCGCAAGAAGAAAAATGGTGATCCTTGATACAGACCATCTGAGCGTTCTGGAATGGCAGGATAGCCCTGCGGCAAGGAACCTCCGAGCGCGATTGGAAGACCATTCGCCCGAAGACCTGGGAACCACCATCATCAGCTTTGAGGAGCAAATGCGTGGCTGGGCGGCTTATCTCGGCAAAGCCCACAAAGCGAAAGAGCAAATAGAAGCCTATCGGCGTCTGAACCGACAGCTTCGCCTCTTCTGCTCGATGCCCCTTATAGTTGATTTCGACGAAAATGCGGCCATCGAATTTCAGAGACTTAAGAAGAAAAATCCACGTCTGGGAACAATGGATTTGAAAATCGCTTCCATTGTCCTGGTTCATCAGGCCACGCTGCTATCGCGCAACGAACGAGATTTTGGACAGATCGCGGGTTTGAAACTGGAAAACTGGACTACATAATGAAAGTTAGCATCATCGGCGGCGGTGGATTGGTGGGCAGCATGGCCGCCTACGCCTTGCAAGTCGGCGGCATCGCCAATCATCTGTGTCTCATCGACGCCAACGGCGACGCGGCCAAAGGCCACGCTTTGGAGTTGTTGCACGGCGCGGCCCTGACCAGCGATCAGCGTCTCAGCGCCGGCACAATGGAAGACGTGGCGACGAGCAACATTGTCGTCATCACGGCTGGTCTACGCCGTAAGCCGGAGGAGAGCCGGTTGGACCTCATCAACCGCAACGTCGATCTGTTCCTGACGCTGCTTGAACAAGTCAAGAGTGCCAGCTTGAAGGACAACGCTTATCTCGTCGTCGTCAGTAACCCGGTAGATGTACTGACGTATTTGGCCGTGCAGCGTAGTGGTTTGCCGTGGCAGCGCGTCGTCGGCCTGGGCACGCAGCTTGACACAACGCGGTTTCGTGGCTACCTGGCCAAGCGTCTGGAAGTGCCGGCCTCGCAAGTGCAGGCGATGATCCTCGGCGAACACGGCGACAGCATGGTGCCGATTTGGTCGAGCGCCACGGTAGCTGGTTTGCCGCTGGAGCAATGGCCGACCTTCACGCCGGCTGTGCAGCGCGAGACGTTCGAGGATACGAAGACGGCGGGGGCGCAGGTCATCAAGCTCAAGGGCGGCTCTGGTTTCGCGGTCGGATTGTCGATTCGCGAGGTCGTTGAATCGCTGGCACGCGATAGCCGGCGTGTACTGCCGGTCAGCAGCTTGCAGCAGGGGTTGTACGGCATCCGCGATGTGTGTTTGTCCGTGCCGACGATTGTTGGCTGTGGCGGTGTCCGCCAGCAAATCGAATTGCCGCTGACGCCGAAAGAACGCATGGCGATGCAGCAATCGGCCCGCGTGCTGCGCGAGACAATCGATCAGGTCGAGGCACGCATCGGCAAGGTGCGCGCGAGCCAGACAGCAGTAACGGCTCCGAAGGGCAATGCGGTTCCGGCAGGCGAGGGGCGAACAATCCCCCGTGCGGCGTGGCAGCGTACATAATTGTTTATCAAGGGACTCGGTATGAATCGTCTCCTTGCACTGGTGCGCTTGCTGTCGTTTCCTCTGGTATTGGTGGGATTGGTTATGATGTTCGCCGGCGGCACGCTCGAACTTCACGCCGTTCAGGGATTTTCTGGCGAATCGTATGAGGACAATCGCCAGAGAGCCGAGTTGATGAAGCGGATTGGAGGATGTGTGGCCCTTACGGGACCTATCCTCGGATGGTGCTTTCGCAAACGGCAACGATTGAATCGCATCGAAGAAAAATCCTCGGATTCAACAGTGTGGAAATAAGTGAATCTCACATGGCTACCATACAGAAATCCCTCGACCTCAAACTCGCCCGCATTCACGCTGATCCGCGCGGCTGCAAGGATTTCATCCTCGCCGACGCCAAGGATGCCGACATGGCCTTGGCCATCGGCGCGCCCGGCCGTTCGCCGGAGGCGCACAGCGGTGAGTTGCGCTATCGGACCTTGGCCGAGTTCCGCGACATCATTACGCAAATCGTCGAGGCGAAGTTGGTGGACATCATGCTGATGGCCGCCAGCACCAGCGAAGTGTTGACCATCCATAAGCGGCTGTTCGATAACAGCCCCGTCACGCCCGCCGCCCGTGCCAACGACACAACCGATATTCACATTATTCGCGGTAGCAAATATCCGACATCGCCGTCCATGCCCTTCCGCACGGCCACGCTCGATCATATTCAATGCGGCCATCTCGATTGCAAGCCGGAGGAACGTCATCTCGGCGCGAACCTCGGCCTCTATAGCATTACGTTTAATAACGACACTGTGTTAGATCGCCTCGCGTTGGAAGAGTACAAGCAGTTCCGCCTGGAAGCTGAACGCAAGGGATTTAACCACTTTCTCGAAGTGTTCGATCCCAATCAACCGGAAGCGGTCGAGCCGAGCCAGTTACCCGGCTTCATC